>Ga0172367_10005607_pt1 | contig 15096 bp, 4 predicted proteins | sample Lak10m_FD_114542 | JGI IMG/M metagenome (GOLD analysis project Ga0172367, IMG submission 114542) | Freshwater microbial communities from Kabuno Bay, South-Kivu, Congo - kab_022012_10m | ecosystem: Environmental > Aquatic > Freshwater > Lake | place: Democratic Republic of the Congo: South-Kivu... | reverse complement strand
GTCGTCAGGGCTCCGACCTGCGTCGTGGTCAGCGCGCCGACCTGGGTCGCAGTCAGGCTGTCGACCTGAGTGGTCGTGAGGCCAGCCACCTGGGTGGTGTTCAGACCCATGATCTGGGCCTTGCTCATGGCCGCAACATCGGTCGTCTCGAGCGCCCGAACCTGGGTCGTCGTCAGGCTGTCGATCTGGGTTGTCGTCAGCGCCTTAACCTGAGTGGCCCTCAGGGCCTCGATGTCGGTCGTCTCCAGCCCCGCCGCCTGGGTGGTGGTGAGGGCCGCAACCTGAGTGACGGTCAGGCCGCCAACCTGCGTCGTCGAAAGTCCGGCGACATGAGTCGTGGTCAGGGTAACGATCTGAGCGGTCGTCAGCTTGCTGATCTGGGTCGAGGTCAGGGCGCCGAGCTGGGTGGTCGTCAGCACCTCGACGTTCGTCGTGGTCATGGCCTTGACCTGAGCCGCGGACAGCGCCTCAAGATCGGTCGTTTCCAGCCCCAGGACCTGAGTGGTGGTCAGCGCCGCGACCTGGGTCACGGTCAAAGCCGCAGCCTGGGTCGTCGTGAAGGCACCGATCTGAGTGGTGTTCAGGCTGCCGACCTGACCGGTGCTCAGCAGCGCCACCTGGGCCGCCGACAACCCGTTGATCTGGGTGGTGGTCAGCGCATCGATCGCGGTCGTGCTCAAAGACCTGAGCTGGGTCTTGGTCAGGGCCGCGAGATCGGTTGTCTCAAGTCCCTGGACTTGGGTGGTGGTCAGGCTATCGAGCTGGGCAGTCGTCAGGGCCCTCACCTGAGCGGTCGTCAGGGCCTCAATATCCGTTGTCTCCAGCCCCTGAACCTGCGTCGTGGTCAGGACCTTGATCTGTCCGACGGTCAGACCGCCGATCTGGGTGGTATCGAGCGCCCCGACCTGGGTGGTGTTCAAGCCGCCAAGTTGCGTCGCGGTCAGCTTGCCGATCTGGGTTGCCGTCAGACCGCCGAGTTGGGTGGTCGTCAGCGCGTCGATCGCGGTCGTCGTCAGGCCCTTAAGCTGGATGACGGAGAGGACGCCGAGGTCGGTTGTCTCCAGTGCCAGAACCTGCGTGGTGGTCAGGCTGCCGATTTGCTTGGCGGTCAGCCCGCCGACCTGCGTGGTCGACAGCGCCGCGACCTGGGTGGAGTTGATGGCGCCGACTTGAGTGGTATTCAAAACCGCAACCTGGGTCTTGGTCAGGCCATCGAGCTGCGTGGTGGTCAGCGCATCAATCGCAGTGGTGGTCAGCGCCTTGAGCTGCGCGCCCTTCAACACCGCAATATCCGTGCTCTCGATCGCCTGGACCTGGGTGGTCGTCAGCGTCTCAAGCTGTGCAGAGGTCAGCACCTTCACCTGGGTGACCGTCAGGGCTTCAATATCCGTGGTCTCAAGGCCGCCGACCTGAGTCGTGGTCAGTGCCTTGATCTGACCCACCGTCATCATGGAAACCTGCGTGGTCGACAGCGCGCCCACCTGGGTCGTATTCAGCGCCTTGACCTGGCCGACGCTCAGGCTTGCCACCTGGGTCTCGGTCATATTGCCGAGCACGGTGGTCGAGAACGCGTCGATCTGTGTCGTGGTGAAGCCCTTGACCTGCGCCGCAGTCAGGGCGGCCAGATCCGCGGCCTCGATGGTTTCGACTTGAGTGGTCGTCAGCGCCTTGAGCTGGGCGCCCGAGAGAACGGACATCTGCGTGGTGGTCATGGCGACGATCGCCGTCGTCGTCAGCCCGGTAACCTGGGCCGCACTGAACGCCTTCACCTGGGCGTCGGTCATGGCGGCGACCTGGTCTGCCGTCAGCCCTTCCAGCGCGGTGGTCGTCAGCTTCTTGATTTGCGGCGCCGTCATGGCGGCAAGGTCTGCCGCATCAATCGCAGCAACCTGGGTGTAGGTCAGGGCGCCAACCTGGTTGACGGACAGCGCCTTGAGCTGGGTCGCCGTCATGGCGGTGATCGCCGCGGCGGAGAACCCGGACACCTGCGTGCTCGTAAGGACTCTGATTTTGGCAGTTGTAAGTTCCGCCGCGCGATCGCCGGCCAGATACCCCATCTGCGTATCCGTCAGCGCCTTCAACTGCCCGGTAGTGAACGACGCCCACTCCGTCGCGGTCAACGCACTGATGGTCGCTTTGTCCAGCGCGGCGATCTTGGTGGCTGTAAGCGTTGTCGTTCCGGTTCCCGTATATCCTGCCATGACACCCACTCCGTAGTTCCTGGCCCGGCAACTGGCATGCTCGTCAGTGCGCCTGCTTTGGCCGATATGTGCCCAACGATCTATGCCCTTGACAGGACCACCAGTTCAGTCGTTTCCAGACCACTGACGCCCCCGCCGCTCTCGCGGCATTACGTCTTGCTCTTCTGTGGTCAGGCCCCCGGTTGGGTCGTCGTCAGAGCCGCAATACCCTGTTGGAACCCCTTGTCGTCCCCTGGCCGTCATGTCCGCCCTTGATTGGCGACCCCTGACGGAGCTTGAGTGCAGAGAAGCTCCAAGCATGTAGATAGCCGCGCTCCTGTGCGTCTTTCAAGAAGAATCTTTTTTTGCAAATTAAGTTCTCGTTCGTAATTGCCACCCGTCCCGCGCGGCCCTCATTGCCCCCCATGGATGCGTCCAACTGCCATTTTTACAATTTTGATCAAAGGGTTAATTGGGGCAAACGTAAGGCGGGTTTAAGGCGTGAATATGGCGGAGCACTGGCTTGATTGTGGCAAACCTGAACCGGAGGGAATGGTGCGGGAAGAGAGTGCGAGTTATCTTGCGAGTTCTGACGGGGCAACGAATATCTGGAGTTACTTGTTTCATGAAAGCGGGACCGTATGGGCGCGCCACCGACGGAACATCCGATGCTGGAGTCGGGCGAGGAAAACCCGCCCCGACCGAGCGGATCAGGCCAGGAACAATTTTTGGGCAGCGGACATGGATGCGAGTTGTGCGGTGGTGAACGAGGACGCCTGAGCTTCGGAGAGACCGGCGAGGGCGACCGTGGTCAAAGCGGTGACTTGAGTCGTGGTCAGCGCCGCGATGTCGGTGGTTTCCAGCCCCTTGACCTGGGAGGTCGTCAACTCGGCAAGCGAGGTCAGGCTCAGCGCCATCATCTGGCCCGTTGACAAATAGCCGATCTGTCGGGAGGAGAGACCATCGACCTGGGTTACGGAAAGCGCGGACACCTGCGTCGTCGTCAGCCCCCCGATGGCACCCTGGCTCAGGGCTTTCACCTGGGTGGCCGTCATCGCCAGCACCTGTGTCGTCGTCATGGCGCCAACCGTGGTGCCGGACAGGCCCATGATTGCGCTTGAGACTAAGCTTCGCACCTGGGTGGTGGTCAGCGCGACCGCCTGAGTCGTTGTCAGACTGGCGGCCTGCCAGGGGCCGAGTGCAGCAGTTTGGGTGGTGCTCAGCACCGCAATCTCGGTCGTCGTCAGGCTCTGGACCGAGGCGGCCGACAGATCCTCGAACAGGTAAGGAGAAAGTGCGCTCACCTGAGTCGTCGTCAAGGATGCGACCTGCGTCGCGTTCAAGCCGCCGAATTGCCGCGCCGACAACGCGCTGAGTTTGGTCTGGTCCAGAAATGCGAGTTGGGTCTCGGTCATGCCGGCCACCTGGACCGACGTGAGAGCGACGAACTGCTTGGTTGTCAAGGCCGCTATGTCGGTAGTTTCAAACGCGGGCATCTGGGTGGTGGTGAGGGAGCGAAGCTGAAGAATATTCAACGCCCGGATCTGGGTCGTGCTCAGCGCGGCGACTCCGGTCGTATTCAGGGCGGCAATCTGGGCAGCGTCGAGGGCGCCGATCTTGGTCGCCGTCAGGATGCCGAGCTGGGTCGTCGTCAACGCGTCGATACCGGTGGTGCTCAGGCCCCGGAGCTGAGTGACGGTCAGGGCCGCCAGGTCGGTTGTCTCCAGCCACGGCACCTGGGTTGCGGACAGGCTGGAGAGCTGGGTTGTCGACAGGTTCCGGAATTGGGTGGTGGTCAAGGACGTAATCGCGATCGGCGTGAGGGCCTGGATCACGGTGGTGGTCAGCCCCTTGACCTGAGTCGCGCTCAGACTCGCAAGCGCGGTCGTCATGAGAAGGTCGAAACCAGTCGTGGTCAGCGTTGTAACCTGCGCGCCGATCAGCGCCGACAGCGCGGTCGTATCCAGCCCCACCAACTCGGTCGTGGTCAGGGTGGAAAGTTCCGTGACGGTCAGGCGGCGAATCTGCAAGGCGCTGAGGGCCGCCAGTGCGGTGGTGCTCAACACCTCGAGTCGCTCGTCGGTCCCTACGGTGGTGGTCAGGACCCGGGCTTGGTAGGCGCCAAGCGCCGCAAGCGCGGTGGTCGTCAGCAGCGCGCCGGTGGCGGTGGTCGTCAGGGCTGAAATATCTGTCTGGCTGAGCAGCGCCACCAGTTCCGTCGTCGTCAGGGCAGCAAGGGTGGTGGTGGTCAGCCCCTCGGCCAGCGTGCCGTCGAGGGCGGCGAGCGCGGTTGTACTCAAATAGCCCAAGGGGCCGGTCATCAGCGACTCGAGCTGGGACACCGTCAGGCCGCCGGAGTCGGTGGTTGTCAGCGCCCCCATCCAGGTCGTGCTCAGGCCCAGAACCTGGGTGGAAGTAAGGCTCGCAACCTGCGTTCGCGTCATGGCCGCGACGTCCGCCGCCTCCAGCCCCAGGAGTTGGGTTTGCGTAAGGCCGCCGAGCAGGGTGGTCGTCAGCCCCCGGATCTGTGTAGCATTGAGGGCGCCGAGATCGGCCGGACTGAAGAGTGCGATCTGGGTGGTGGTCAGGACGCCGACCTGGGTGGAGGTCAGGCCGGCAAGCTGGGTGGTCGTCAACGCGTCGATTCGGGTCGTCGTCAGGGTGCCGAGCTGGGTGGTCGTAAAGGCCGCGATCTCGGTCGCGGTCAAGCCGTCAAACTGAGTGCTTGACAGCGCGTCGAGGACAGTTGTCGTGAGACCCGTGATCCCGGTCGTACTCAAAGCGGCGATTTCAGCCGTGCCCAGCGCTTCCACCAAGGTGGTCGTCAGCGCTTCAATCTGGGCCGCCCCCAGGCCGTTGAACTGGGTGGTGGTCAGGAGGGCAAGCGCGGTGGTGGTCAAAACCTCCATCTGGCTGGTGGTCAGCCCCCCAATCTGGGTCGCGGTCAAGACATCGGGCTGCGCGGTTGAGAGCCATTCAAACCCGGTCGTGGTCAGGCCGGCAATGGCGGTTGTGCTCAACGCGGCGAACGTGTCGGCGTCCAGGCCGGTCACCAAGGTGTCGGTCAGCAACTCGCTTTGAGCCGCGGTCAGGCCCGCGAGCTGGGTGGTGGTCAGCCCGAGAACCGTCTCGGTGGTCAGGGCCTCCAGTTGCGTGATCGTCAGCGCCGATATCTGGGTCGCCGTCAGCGCCTCGCGTTGAGACGCGAGCGCGGCGTCCAGTCCGTTCCCGCTCAGTCCGGCCACCTGGGTAGTGGTGAGGGCGGCAAGTGCGGTCGTGCTCAGGATTTCCAGCAGGACGTCGGTCAGCATTTCGACGTGAGTCGTCGTCAGTCCGGCGCGCTGGGTGGTGGTCAGCGCCTCAAGAATTGCCGTGCTGAGTGCTTCTGTCTGGGTGGTTGTCAGGGCGCTGATTCGGGTTGGCGTCAGGGCGCCGGCCTGGGTGGTCGTCAGGACCGAAAGCTGCTCATCGTTGAGGGTCGCGACCTGGGCCGCCGTCAGTACGGCGATCCCGGTCGTCGTCAATCCTTCGAACTGGGTGGCCGTCAGCGCGCCAAGTGCCGTTGTCGTCAGTCCCCGGAGTTGGGTCGTGGTCAGCCCGGCAATGACGGTCGTTGCCAGCCCCTGCACCTGGGTCGTGGTCAGGCTGCCGAGTTGTTTCACCGTCAGCACGCGGACCTGCCGAACAGAGAGGGTGGCGACCGCCGTCGTGTCCAGAGCGCCCAATTGGGTGGTGGTCAGGGCCGCCACCTGGTTGGTCGCCAGGGTTTCGATCTGGACATCCGATAGTGCGGCGATCGCCGTCGTGGTCAGCGCCCGAACCTGAGTGGCGCTGAGGGCCGCGAGATCGGCCGTGTCCAGACTTTCGATTTGTGCCTCGGTCAGCCCGGCGATCTGGGTGGTGGAAAGCACCCGCACCTGGGTGGTGGTCAGGGCGGCGAGGTCGGTGGTTTCCAGCCCCTCGAGTTGTGTGGTGGTCAAACTGCGGAGCTGAGCGATGCTAAGGTTCCCAATCTGTGTCGTCGTCAGCGCTGCAATCGCCTCCTGTCCCAGCGATTGTATCTGAGCGGTGGTCAACGCAGCCACATGGGCCCTTCCCAGCACATCGATCTGAGACGTGGTCAGCGCGTTGACGCCGGTCGTGGTCAGGTATCGAATCTGGGTGGCGCTGAAAGCCGCAACGTCGGTGGTCTCCAAACCCTGGATCTGAGTTGTCGTCAGGCCGCGAAGCTGGGACGCCGTCAGGGCCCGGACCTGCAAGGTCGAAAGTGCCGCAAGGGTTGCCGTACTGAGGGATTCAAGCTGGGTGGTGGTCAAAGCACCAATCTGGGCGCCACTCAGGCCTGTGAGTTGCGTTGTCGTCATGCCGTCGAGTGCTGTCGTCGTCAGCCCGCGTATCTGCGCGGCGGAGAGTGCGGAGATCGCAGTTGTCTCCAGAACCAGGAGCTGTGTTTCCGTGAGGTTCCGTATCTGGGCGACAGAGAGGCCCGCAACCTGATAACTCGCCAAGGCTGCGACCAGTGTTTCGGTCAGGACCTCCATCTGGGTGGCGGTCAAGCTCCTGAGGTGACCCGCGGTCAGGCCGCGAAACTGGGTCGTGGTCAGCGCGTCGATTGCACTGGTCGTGAGGGCCCGTACCTGGACACCCGTTAGGGCCCCCATCTGCATCGCGCTCAACGCGCCAAGCTGGGTGGCCGTCAGGGCGTCGATCGTGGTGGTGGTCATGTCCCGAATCTGGACGCCGGTCAGCGCGGCAATGTCCGTCGATTCCAGGCCAGCACTTTGTTCGACGCTTATGCTGCGCAGGTGAAGGCTATTGAGGCCACGCACTTGCGTGACTGATAACTGGGATATTGCGTCGGCACTCAGGATGCTAAACTGTGTGGTGGTCAAAGCGGCGATCTGACCCACGCTCATGCTGTTGAACAAAGGTGTTGGGTCAGGCGTTATCAGGGCGTCGATCACCGTTGTGGTCAATGCCTGAACCTGGGCCTTATTCAGCGCGGCGAACGCCGTGGTTGTGAAGTCCAGAACTTGTGTCTGCGAAAGAATACGGACTTGTGCCGCAGAGAGTGCGTTTGCCTGCGCGGCCGAGAGGGCGGCCGTCGCGGTTGTGGTCAGGACGGCCACCTGGGTGGTGGTGAGGGCTCGGATATGAGTCGTGTTAAGCCCGCTGATCTGTGGCCGGCCCAGGACGTCGATTTGCGTTACTGTCAGGCTGCGGAGTTGAATCGCGCTCAGGTAGCTCATCTCGATCGCAGTGAGGGCGGCCACCCGGGTCGTCGTCAGAGCGGCGATCTGGGCTGTCGTCAAAAGCCGTGCCTGCGTCGAGGTCCAAACCATTGCTCAATCGGCTCCTTCGTGCTCTCCGTCCGACCGCCCCCCCCCGGGGGCGGGGGCAGACCGCGCACCCATCCCTGCTACCATATATAGTGTGTGTGCCTTCCGATCCGTCTTCCCAGGGAAACTCCGCAACAACAAGTGCCCCCCCCGTCCCGTCCCTCCCTTCACCAAATTAACTGGTTTCCAAAGGCCCGCCGGCCTTTGGCAGGGGGTGTCGGGGGACAACGTCCCCTGACCTCACCTCGCGTCAGACACCAATCAGCGCCACCACCTCCGCCGACATCGCGCTCGTCTGTGCGGCGGTGAAGGCCGCATCCTGCACCAAGTCCATAGGAGTGACGGCGGTTGTGGTCAGGACCGAGACTTGCGTTGTGGTCAGGAGCGGAATATCGGTGACCTCGAGGCCAAGCGCCTGGGTCTGCGTGAGCGCAAAGACGGCGGTGGTGGTCAGCGCCGGCACCTGGGCCACCGTCAGGCCGGCGATCTGGGTCTCGGTCAGCGCCAAGGACTGAGTGGTGGTGAGGGCGTTGATGGCGGTGGTGGTCAGACCTTCGATCGCGGTGGTGGTCAGAACCGCGACATCCGTTGATTCGATGCCACGAACCTGGGTGGTGGTGAGGCTGGTCAGATGCGTCTCGGTCAACGCCATGACCTGGGTCGTCGTCATGGCCGCGATATTGGTCGTGGTCAGGCCGGTGACCTGGGTCGTCGCCAGTGCAAACACCTGGCTTGAGCTCAGGCCCAGAACCTGAGTGGTCGTGAGCGCGTTGGTGGCAGTGCTCGTCATTCCCCGCACCGCCGTCGTCGTCAGCGCCCCAATGTCCGTGGCCTCCAGTCCCAGTATCTGGGTTGTGGCCAGCATTGCAACCTGTGTCGCGGTCATTGCCATCACCTGTGTGGTGGTCAGCGCCGCAATGCTGGTTGAGGTCAGGCCACCGATCTGGGCAGTCGTAAAGGCCAACACCTGGGACGAGGTCAGGCCGCCGAGCTGTGTGGTGGTCAAGACGGCAATCCCGGTGGAGGTCAGCCCCCGAACCGCGGTGGTGGTCAGCACCGCGATGTCGGTTTCTTCCAGGCCCACGACCTGGGTCGTGTCAAAGGCCGCGACCTGGGCGCTGGTCAGGACGAACACCTGCGTGGTGCTCAGGCCCGCGACGTGATCGGAGGTCAAACCACCGATCTGGGTCGTGGTGAGGACAAAGATTTGGCTTGAGGTGAGGCCTTCGATCTGGGTGGTGGTGAGGCTCTCGATGCCGGTCGACGTGAGCCCCCGCAGCGCGGTGGTGGTCAGCACCGCGATGTCGGTTTCCTCCAGGCCCACAACCTGAGTCGTCTCGAAGGCCGCGACCTGGGCGCTGGTCAGGGCCCGCACCTGGGTGGTCGTCAGCGCCTCGACATCGTCCGAGGTCAGACCGCCGATTTGGGTGGTGGTAAGGATGAACACCTGTGTGGTGGTAAGGGCACTGATCTGCTCTGTACTCATGGCGCCGATCTGCGCCACCTCCAGCCCCAGAATTTGGGTCGTGGTCATGGCCCGGATGTCCGTGGTCTCCATCGCGTTGACTTGCGTGGTGGTGAGGCCGGAAATCTGGGTGGTGGAGAGCGCGCGCACCTGCAAAGTGGTCAGGGCGGCGATGTTGGCGATGTCCATTCCCGCCAGCTGCCCGGAATCGAGACCGAGGATTTGCGTCGTAGTCAGCCCCAGGAGCTGGGTGGTGCTCAACGCCGCAACGTGGGTCGTGGTCAAGCCGGCCACCTGGGTCGTCGTGAGCACGGCCACTTGCGTCGCGCTGATGCTATCGAGTTGGGTTGTCGAGAGCACCTCGATCTGCGCCGCATCCAGCCCCAGCACCTGGGTTGTGGTCAGGACTCCGATATTGGTGGCCGTCAGCGCCAGGACTTGTGTGGTATCGAGGCTGCCGAGTTGGGTGGTCGTCAACGCCTTTACCTGGGTGGTGTTCAAAGCATCAACAATGGTGGTGGCCAGCCCCACGATCTGAGTGGTGGTGAGGAGGGACGCCTGGGTGGAGGTGAGGCTATCGACTTGCGTTTCCGTCAGCGCGTTGATGTTGGTCGTCTCCAGCCCCCGGAACTGGCTGGTGGTCAAAGACCTGAGGTTCGTCGTCTCCAGCGCCACCGTCTGGCTGGTGGTGAGGGCGGAGAGCTGCGTGGTGGTCAGTCCCCGCGTCTGGACGGTGCTCAAGGCAGCGACGCCGGTGGTGGTCAGGCTGACGATTTGAGTTGTGGTCAGCCCCCGCATCAGGGTTGACGTGAGACCGCCCAATTGGGTGGTGGTCATGGCTTCAATGTCGGTGGTCGACAGATACTCTGTTTGGGTGGACGTCAACCCTCCGATCTGAGTCGCCGTAAGACCGCCGAACTGGGTGGTCGTCAGCGCGCCCACCGATGTCTCGGTCAGTCCCCGAATCTGCGTGGTGGTCAAAACCGCCAAATCGGTTGTCTCGAATCCCAAGACCTGGGTCGTCGACAGGCCGGCAAGCTGGGTTGCGCTTAAGCCCAGAGTTTGGGAGGTGGTCAGGCCCTCAATCGCGGTGGTGCCGAGGGCACCGATCTGTGTCGTCGTCAGTGCCCGGATCCCGGTGGTCGTCAGGCCGCTGAGCTGTGTGGTCGTCAGGACACCGACCGCGGTCTCGGTCAGGCCCCGCACCTGGGTGGCGGTCAGCGCCCGCAGTGCCGTGGTCGTCAGCCCCAGCGCCTGGGTGGTATCCAGGCTATAGAGCTGCGTGGTACTAAGGCCGGGTACCTGGGTGGTGGTCAGGCCTTCGATGGCAGTGGTGCTCAAGGCCTGGATCTGAGTGGTGGTGAGACCCACGATCAGAGTCGTGGTCATGCCACCAAGCTGGGTTGTCGTCAGACCCATGATCGCCGTGGTGCTCAGAACCGCGACCTGGGTCGTGGTGATCGCGGCGACTTGAGCGGTTCTGAGGGCGGCAAGCTGGGTGGTGCTCAGGACCTCGACCTGGGTCGTGGTCAATCCCGGTATCTGGATCGTGGTCAGGATGTAGACATCCGTCGTCTCAAGCGCCATCACCTGCGTTGTTGTCAGTGCTGAAATGTGGGTCGTCGTCAGCCCGCGAATCTGCTCGGTCGACAAACTCAGAAGGGCGGTGGTGCTCAAAACTGCAATTTCGACCCGGGTGAGCGCCTCCAGTTGCGTTGTGGTCAGGGCCGCAAGCTGGGTTGTCGTCAGTGCCCCGATGCCGGTCGACATCAGCCCCCGCACCTGTACGGTCCTGAGAGCGGCGATATCGGTTGTCTCCAGCCCTTCGATCTGGGTCGACGTGAGGCCGGCAACCTGTGTCGTGGTCAGTCCCCGAACCTGCGTCGTCGACAGGGCGGCAAGCAAGGTCGTGTTCATGCCCCCGAGTTGCGTGGTGCTCAGGGCTGCGAGCTGGGCCGTGGTCAGGCCGGCAAGCTGAGTCGTCGTCAGCGCATCAATACTGGTGGAGGTCAACGATCCCAGTTGCGTGACCGTCAGCGCCCGAACCTGGGACGAGGTGAGGGCGCCGAGCTGGGTGGTCGTCAGACTGCTGAACTGGGTGGTGGTCAGGCCCTGAATCTGGGTCGTCTTCAGTGCCGCCACGTCCGTCGTCTCGAATCCTTCAATCTGGGTCGCGGTCAGGCAGCCGAGATCCCGCGCCGTCAGGCCGCGGACCTGCGTGGTTGAGAGCGCCGCGATCACGGTCGTGCTCAACACCGCAACCTGGGTGGAGTTCAGATAACCCATCAAGGTCGCTGTCAGGCCATCAACCTGGCTCGCGGTCAGGGCATCAATCCCGGTGGTCGTCAGGGCGCGCACCTGGGAAGCGGTCAAAAACGCCAGATCCGTCGTTTCCAGCCCTTGGACCTGCGTGGTCGACAGACTGTCGAGGACGGTTGTCGTCAGGGCGCGCACCTGGGCGGTCGTGAGGGCGGCGATCGCCTCTGCCCCCAACGCGCCGACCTGCGTCGTACTCAGCACCGCAACCTGGGCCGCCTTAAGACCGGCAAGCTGGGTGGTCGACAAGGCGCCCACCTGCAAGGTGTTCAGGCCCCCGATCTGCTTGTTCGTGAGAGCACCGAGCTGACTGGCGGCGAGAGCGCCGAGTTGGCTCGTCGTCAACGCATCGATCTGCGTCGTGGTCAGGCTCCGGAGCTGCGTCGTCTTGAAGGCAGCCAGATCCGTCGTTTCCAGTCCCTGGATCTGGGTGGTGCTCAAGATGGTAAGTTGCGCGCTATCGAGTATCCGGACCTGGGTGGTCGAGAGTACCGCGATGGCGGTGGTGCTGAGGACACCGATCTGGGTGGTGGTTAACGAGTCAACTTGCGTCTGGGTCAGGCTGGCGAACTGGTCAACCGTCAATGCGTCGATCCCGGTCGTGGTCAGCCCCCGGATATGAGCCTTGGTCAGCGCCGCGAGATCGGTTGCCTCAATCCCCAGGATTTGGGTTGTCGTCAAGGCGGCGAGTTGGCCGGCGCTCAACGCCCGTACTTGAGTCGTGGAAAGGGCGGCGATCGCGGTCGTACTGATGGCGCCAAGAGCGGTTGTCGACAAAGAGGACAGTTGGGCCGCTTTCAGACCGCTGAGCTGGAGTGTCGTCAGCGCGTCGATTGCGGTCGTGCTCAGACCATTCAACTGGGCTGCCGTCAACGCGCCGATCTCGGTCGCGGTCAGCGCGCCGAACTGGGCCAGCGTCAACGCATTGATCCCGGTCGTACTCAAGCCCCGGAGCTGGACGGTGGTCAAAGCGGCAAGATCGTCATTTTCCAGCGCCGTGACTTGTGTCGTGCTCAGGCTGCCGATCTGGGCCGCGCTGAATCCCCGGACCTGGGCGGTGGAGAGCGCAGCGATCGCCGCAGCACTGAAGGCGCCGACCTGGGCCGTTGTCAGCAGTTTGAGTTGCCCGGGCGTGAAGCCGCCGATCTGGGCCACGCTCAACGCATCGACGGCGGTCGTGGTGAGGCCGCGAAGCTGCGCCTGGCTCAGCACCGCAAGATCGGTTGTCTCCAACGCCTGAATCTGGGTGACGGTCAGGCCGCCGATCTGCGCCGCGGTGAGCGCCCGCACCTGACCGGTGGAGAGCGCAGCGATCCCGGCCTCGCTCAATACGGCGATTTGGGTGACGGTCAACGCCGCTACCTGAGTCGCTTTCAGGGTCGCAAGCTGACCCGCCGTCAGCGCACCGACGGCGGTGACCGACAGGCTGCGGAGCTGTTTGGCGGAGAACGCCCGAATCTGCGTGGTCGACAGGGACCCGACCGCGTCCGCGTTCAAGGCCGCCGTCTGGGTTGTGCTCAACTCCGCCAGCCGGCCGGCGGTAAAGCCGGCGATCTGGACACCGGTCAGAACCCCGATCTGGGATGCCGTCAGGGCGCGGGCCTGGGCAGCGCTCAGGTAGCCGATCTCTTCCGCGGTCAGTGCGGCGATTTGGTCGGACGTGAGCCCGGCGACCGCGCTCACCGACAGTGCCCTGACCTCAGTCGAGTTCATGACGCGACGCTCCCTTTCCTTCGGTCAGGCCCATTCCGGACACGGCATGCCGGCATGGGACGCCCCCGAGCACCCGACCTCGAACACCCCTAAAGCCCAGAGCGATCCTTACCTCCTGGTTGTGACCGCGGTTGGCTATCCAGTGGTGACAGAGAGATTGCTTGCACAAAATGCTCCGACGTTGAGGCTAGCAAAGCCGTGGCGCATCGCTCAAGTAAAATCTTTTTTCGCGAATTCAGGTTTTGTTTGTAATTTCTCCTCCGGTGAGTGGAAAGAGAGCGAGGGGCTGATGGTGGCAATATTGTGTCAACTGGTTGAAGCGGCGTGTCTTTGTCGGTCATGACCGCGAGCCGGGAGAAATCGCGCACCCGGTCCGCCAACGCCACCGCTTTTCATGAATGTGGGGACCCGTGGCGTCCGGTTCACGGGGTCGACCACGATCAGCCCCCGGACCGTCCCCCTTTTCTCAATCAATTGTCTAATCCACTGCCCCTATAACCGGTTTCCAAAGGCCTTTCGGCCTTTGGCTGGGGGTGTCGGGGGACAGCGTCCCCTGACGGCCGGCGCCAGCCGGCAACACCGCTGACATTACACATAACAAAAAAACGACGCATCCACGAGAGATGCGCCGTTTCTCTTAGGGTGGCGAAGGAGCGCACCCGGTATCACCGCTGCCATAGTGGCCCCGCGGTCGTGCCCCGACCACCGGCGATCAGGGGCACAAGGGTTCCATCAGATCGCGCAAGCAGCCGATCTGGTTGCGCCAAGTCCATCGGGTGAGTGCCTGGGCGCAGGCGGCGCCCCGGCGCCGCGCTTCTTCCCGGTCGGCCCAGACCCGTTCCAGGGCCTCGACCACCTCGTCGACGTCGCTCTCGCCCCAGCCCTCCGTGCCCATGCCGGCCGACACAACCGGTCCCTGCCGGGTGAGCGCATAGGGGGCGCCGGTCGCGACCAGGTCCTTGTGGCCGGTGTTGTCGGAAACGATGGTCGGTATGCCGCAGGCCATGCACTCCATGGCGACCAGATTGGTGCCGCCCTCGCAGCGGTTGGGGAACACCGCCACGTCCATCTCGCGCAAAACACGCGCCATCAGGTGGTTGGGAATCGCGCCGACGTCGATGAACTGTTCAACGCCGAGGCCGTTAGCCCAGGCCCACTCCTTCAACTGCACGGTGCCGTCGCTGCCGAAGGTCACCGGGGAAATATCGGGGTTGCCGTTGACCGTCACCGCGCATTGCGGCCAGGGAGAATTCCAGGCGACCACCAGCACCGCCTCCGGGTGGCGCTGGGCAAAGGCGCGGAACGCAAGCAGGACAATATCCTGGCCCTTGCGGTGTTCGAGCTTGCCACCGCTAAAGATGGCAAATCGTCCCTCCAGCGCGTCCGAGCGCGGCGCCGGGTGAAACAGCGCCGGGTCAACCCCTTGAATCGCGGTCCCGACATTGGTGACGCCATTGGCCCGCAACACCTCCTCGCACCAGGTCGAGCCGGCAATGATCAAGGCGTAGTCGTTGCAAATGTCGACGGCGTTCGGCAGGTTGGTGTCTTCAAAAAAGATGGCGCCGCAGGTCCCCCGACCGGTCAGGCCGCCGGCACTGGGGTGGGGGCCACCGGAAAACCGGTTGCCGAGCGCATGCAAGACCACCCCATCGAACCAAGTGCCGGCCCCGGGGTCGGCCGCCCGCATCAGCCGCATCCGGTCCGACTCCACCAGCGGCGGCGCCAGTGCCAGCAGCGACAGCGGGTCCATGCCGGCCAGCGACTCGAGATAGACCTGTCCCCCGCAATAGGCCGGGGTGCCCGCGACCTTTTGCCAGTGACGCAGCAGATTCAGCCCATAAACACCCCAGCCGAACAGGGTCGATACGCTCCACTGGAACAGTAGGGGGTGCTTCATGGTGCCGCTCCCGTTTTCGGTCTGCCTGGTTTTGGTGTGCCGGATTTGGTATGCCGGAAGTGTCCGGCCTGTCCGGGCCGGTGGGGGGGGGCCGCCTTTTGGCGACTTTTGGTAACTGCCCAGGTACCTCTGTCATATTAAATAAGAGGGGGTTCCGGGGCCGGTCAGGCCCCGGATCAGGGGGCT
>Ga0172367_10005605_pt1 | contig 15099 bp, 13 predicted proteins | sample Lak10m_FD_114542 | JGI IMG/M metagenome (GOLD analysis project Ga0172367, IMG submission 114542) | Freshwater microbial communities from Kabuno Bay, South-Kivu, Congo - kab_022012_10m | ecosystem: Environmental > Aquatic > Freshwater > Lake | place: Democratic Republic of the Congo: South-Kivu... | reverse complement strand
CCTGGGCGAGGCGCAGAAATTATTATTTCCGCACTCCTCTCAGAAGGACAATTATCTTAAAATGTTATTGATGTTGCCTTGGGGGGCAAGATTTTCGTTTGGTATTGATTCTGGATTTGGTGTCTCCGCATTGCTACTGGGATTTTGATTTTCGTAAGGAAGATATTGCCAGACGGCGTTGGTAGCCGCTTCTTTGTTGTAATGCCGTCTCTGTTGCTTCTTGCTGCCAAATAAGCGCCAATCATAGCGTCTTTCCGGAAGGATATAAATATAGAAGAGGGCGAAGATGGTGCTAAAGACAATGGCTAAGAGGGTGTTTTGTAAAATATTTGGTTTAACCGGGTAGGAAGATACTAGAGGCTGATCAATGATGTTGATTTTAACTTTATCACCGTTGCCCTGATAGTTGGTATTTTTATTAATCATGACGTCATTTACCGCTAAAGCAATCTGTTGAGCTTGATAGGGGCTAGTATGATAGACTTTAACCTCAATAATGCCGGAATCGCTCAAAGTGCGAGTTTGGACGGTATTGCGCCAGGTTTTCATCTTCTGAGCATAAGTTCCCTGAAAATATGATTGCTCAATATTATATTGGGAGTTAGACACTAAATCGAAGAAAGAAGCAGATCGAGCCACTTGGGCAAAAAGGTTGCCTAGGTATTCGTTAGAGCGAGAAACCGTATAGGCGTCTGCCATACCCGTTTCCTGGGTAATTAACAGACGGGAGCTGGCTTCATAGCGCAAAGGAAATAGGAGGGAGACTCCGGCCGTTAAAATGACGGCCGTTAAAATCATCAAGATGATGGTTTGGCTCTTGCGCTTGATTAAAAATAGAAATTCTTTTAAATCCATAATTTTAGTTTGATTTTATATTATAATATATTACTTTTTATTTGTCAAGGGGTAGCGGTGGATAATTAGAGTTTTACTATTGACATTTTTAAATAATTAAGATACTATCAATAGACTTGTCTTTACAAGATTATTTGAATTTTTTAAATATTATGAAAAAAATTGCTATTTTTACAGTAATATTAGGCATTATCTCTTTAGTATTTGCCTCTTATTCCCAAGGTAAAACCAAATCTTATTACTCTGGCGACGCGCTTGTTTACAAAAATAAGCTTTATGTGGCCACCGCTAATACCGGCAGCTTGGAATTTTTCCGACTGGAAGGCACTAAATTAGAGCGCGTTGCTAAAGTGAAGCCATTTGACCAAAAATTTGGTAAATATGGGAGCTTTTACGATGCTCATCTCCGCGAAGAAGGCGGTCGCCTTTTTGTTTATACGGTGACTGACTTTAGTCTTTATAAATATGAATTAGTTGGTAATCAGCTTAACCTGGTTAATTCCATTAAAAATTCTTATTGGGAGTGGTATAACCGGGTTGATGAAATGGGGGGAAAATTAGTTACTATCAGTGCTAAAAGTGTCAAAGTTTGGAATAATGATTTACAGGTTATTAATGAATATAATTTTGGCAATGATGAAGTTCCCTATAATGTTCGTGGCAACGATCGTTTCTTTTTTAACGTCCAGGGCGGCAAGTTAATGATTTATGATCTGGAGACCCGCAGCTTGGTTAAAGAAGTGGCTTTAAACTTTAAGAATAACCGCAGTGCTCATAAAATTTTTGTTGATGCTAATAATGACATCTTTGTTGTTGATGATTATTATGCTAAGAAATTTAACTTTCAGGGGCAACTAATTTCTAGCTTCAAGCACTTGGAATATGAAGGTTATGATATTGATGCTTCTGGATTTACTCCCTTTGCCTATTTCTCTAACGGCATCGGTGTAGTTAAATTAAATAAGGATACCATGAAAGAAGCCGACTGGGCTTGGACCGGAGGTTTAGCTGGCCCCCGCGGTTGGGCTATGGGTTTAGAAACAGTTAATCTTGATGGCGATAAAGTGGTTGTTTTCAATAATGCCAATATTCTTATTTTGAATGATAAGTTGGAAAAAGTTGCCGCTTTCTTAGCGGATGAAGAAGATAATAGCGTCGAGGCCAGTGAAAATCTTTTCTTAAGACTTGATAAGAATCGCGGTGCCGCCAACAGCCAAGTTTCCTTTAATGGCGGCGGCTTTCTGCCCAATGAAGAGTTGAGTTTAGACTTTGCCGGTAAAAAACAGAGCCTAAAAGCAGATCAGCGCGGTCGCTTCCAACAGATTCTTACCGTTCCCACTGTTAGCGCCGGTGCTTACGATATTAAAGTTGATGGTGTGAGCTCGAAAATGAGTTACAGTATCGCCTTTACGATTGAATAATCGATTTTATTGTTTATATAAAAAACGCTCCCGAAGGAGCGTTTTTTTGTTAGCTATTTAGAGAGTATTTTTTGATAAACTGCCAATACTTCTTGGCTGTTTTTCTCGGGAGTGAAGCGGCGGGCGCTAGCTTGCAGTTCTGCTCTTTGCCAAATCTTTTCCTGATTAATTATTTTCAGCATCGCTTTTTTTAGAGACTCTACATCCTCGGCGGGAAATAAGATGCCGTTGCTATCTCCGACTATTTCCGGCAAGCCGCCGATATTAGCAGCAATTACCGGCGCGCCTAAAGATAGGGCCTCTAAAGCATTAAGCGGAAAGTTCTCCAGCCAGCGAGAAGGGATTATTACCGCCTGGGCTTGAGCAATTAAGGTGGAAAGGGCTTGTCCTTCCTTCCAGCCCAAAAATTCAATTTGTCCATCTCTAGCGGCTTCGCCACTCAGTGTTTGCAGAAAATCATCTTCTGGTCCACTGCCAGCAATTTTCAGGCGTAAACTTTTATTTTCAATTACCGCCTTAATCGCTAGGTCAATTCCCTTTTCTTGGCTAAGTCGGCCGTAGTAAAGGAAATAATCTTTTCGCTCATCGTTTGAAGGCAGAGGTAAGTCAGACCGGAAAGCGTTATTAACCACAATAATCTTTTCTTCTGGCCAACCAGCGGCGACTAAGATATTTTTCAAGAAATTACTAGGAGAAATAAAGAGCTTGACTTTCTTTTCGTAAATTTTTAAAAGATGGTGGTGAAGATACATCTCTCCGGCGGCCAGGAGACTGGCGAGACTAGAGTCTTTGACGCAGCGGCGCTTAATGCAGGGCCAATAAGAACCGTGTAAGCATTCCTGACAAACTTTACCTTGAGTAAAGAGCGAGTGATTGGGGCAGACTAATTTATAGTCATGCAAATGCATGACTACCGGAATTTTGAAAGCGGCAGCGGCATCTAAAAGCGAGGGTGATAATTGGTGGTAAATATTGTGGAGATGGATAACATCGGGACGAAAATCTTTAAGCAGGCGGGTAAATTTTCTTTTTGTTTCCAAGCTATATAGAGTTCTTCCTGGTATTTTCCAGGCATAGCGCCAGACTTGCTCATTATAGCTAACGCGGCTGACAAAATATTTAGACCAGACGCTCTCTAAATTTTTGGGGTGTTGCATCGCAAAGTAGGCGACTTCATGGCCCTCGGTCTCTAGACGCTTACCTAAATCTAGGTAGTAGCGATCAGCGCCGCCGCGCGGATAGTGATATTTATTAACTTGTAATATTTTCATAATGTTGGCGCCATAGTTTTAAATAGAGATCCTCATAGTTGTGCGTTACCTGGCTGATGCTATATTTTTCCTCTATTAGTTTTCGTAGTTTAACTTGTTTAGTCTTAGTAGCCTCACTGTTCAATTGAGAGAGGGCTTTTTGTAAAATCTTTGCTAGCTCTTGGCTATCGTTAGGGACAAGGGGCCAGCCAGTATTTTCATTAATAATGTCACCCAAGCCGTCAACGGCACTTGCCACCACAGGAACGCCGCAGGCGCCCGCTTCTAGGGCGGCAATGCCTAATCCTTCCCAGCGCGAAGGCATTATGAGGAGATTAAGGCTTTGATAAAAAGCGGGCATGTCTTGGATATTGCCAACTAGACTAATTTTCTCGCTTAATCCGGAATTGTTAATTTGTTTTTGCAAAACCTCTCTTTCTTCACCTTCGCCCGCAATCACTAGGCGAGCGTTCTCTGTTTTAACTTTTAACCAAGCTTCAATCAAAATATCGAAACCTTTCTGTTTGTTTAAGCGTCCAACCGCTCCTACGGTAATAATCTCGTTATTTGGTTTTTTTTCTTGGTACTTAAATTTTTCCAAAGGAATGCCGTTAGGGATGACTAGTTCACATTTTTTCGAAGGCAGGAAATAGCGGCGACGCATATCTTGGGCTACCGCTGGAGAAATGGCTACGACTACTTCTGTCCAAAGCGAGGTAACTATTTTTGTTGCGCGCTGACACCAGTGTTCTTGACGGTTGATATTCTGTTCGGTTGAAATAATAATTTTTACCCCGGCTAATTTAGCTGCTAGGCGGCCGCGTAAATCACCGCCTAATTGGGTGTGAGCAATCTCAGGTTTTTCTTTTTTTAGTATTTTATATATCTGCCAGCAATTATTTAAAGAGATTTTTGATTTTTTTGAGAGTACAAAGATTGGCAGGGCTAGTTTTTCTAATTCTGGATGCCATTGCCCCGCCTCTTTAAAAAGAATAACCAAAGGGGCAAAGCGCCCGCGATCGATTGTTTGCAGAAGGTCGAGAAGAAAGCGCTCTGCTCCCCCGCTCGCCATGCTCGGCATAATATAGGCGATTTTAATCTTTGGGGCCATATTTCTTTTGTGCTAACTCGGTAGCAATTAAAGCAAGGGTAATAATTAGCCAGATCTTACCTTTATAATAGGAAGTGTTGAAGATTTGGAAGAAGAGGCCGCCGCCCGCGGCTAACCATAAAGGGAGAAGCCAGGGCGCATTCTTGCCATATTTTTTAATGCCCACTAGAGCTTTCTTGATAATAACAGCCAACAAGAAGAACCAGGCAATCAGGCCAATACTTCCTGTTTCGGCGGCCACTTTTTGAATAAATCCGTGGGAGTCGATGGGGTCGCCATATTTGGCGGTAAAGCGAATATTATCGGCTACTAGTTCGGTAAAGCGCCCGCTTCCCTGACCTGGGATGGGCTTATCTTGCCAAGCTTTATAAGCTATTTCTAAAAGTAAGACTCGATTTTCCGTGGAGCTGGTATTTTCGTTTTGGAGAATTTTCATTCGCCAAAAGACGGGCAACATTAAAAGTGAGCCAGCAATAATTACTAGCAGGACTAAGCCTCCCTGTTTTTTAAGAAACTGACGATTGCGCCAGATTATCAAAGTGCCTAATTGCAAGAAGATGGTAATCCAGGCGGCCCGGGAAAAAGACATAATAGCAGCGGCGATGCTAAGAGCAAAGAGGCTTTTGTAGATTCGTCCGATTCTCGCGTCTTGAGTCCATTCTTTCAAGGCTAGCCAGAGAAAGGCGCCAACACTTAAAAACTCGGCAATTAAATTATGATTTTCACCAAAAGGATATATTCCCCACCAGGCGCTAGATTTTAAGCGGAAAAAACTATTTTGCCAGTCTTGCCCCCAGAGGCTAAGCCAACCGCTAATCATCACGATTAAAGAGGCTAGAGCTAACCCGCTTACGGCTGTTTTCAAGGTTCTTTCCTTTTTAATCAGATTTGCTGGTAGAAAAATATAAGCAGCATAAAGCAAGATTAGCCAGCGACTGAGATAATAGAAGCCATTTAAAGGCTGGGGATGGTTTAAAAGAGAAAGGGCGTTAGCTGCTAAGAAACAAAAAAAGGCAAAAAATAAGGGAAATTTTAATTTTATTTTTTTATTGGGTTTAAAAATCAAACTGTAAATTAAAGATAGAAACCAAGCAAAAAAGACGCTTACCGCGATTAAGTCGGAAAACGGCACTTCCAGGGGGCCAATGTTTATTACCCAATTAATGGCGGGCACAGAAACGGATAATAAAAAAATACTTAAAGCTGGATTAAGGGCAAGAATGATAGTACCGGCTAGACCGCCAGCGAGGCTAAGATAGGTAAGCATATAAGATAATGATAGCGGAAAAAGGGGAATAAAAAAAGACCCGCTTGCTTGCGGGCCTTGTGATTCCTTGCGGATAGCAGATTGGTGGAGCGCCCCTATATTTTTAGGAGAGGGGTTAGCTCTTATCTTGGCACCAGGCGCCCAGTCTTTTTTACTGGGTTGACCTCAATTGTGACTAACTCGTAGTCACGACAGTATAAATCACCTTTTTTATACTGTTCGCCAAGCGGTTTGCCGGTAGGCACCCGGTATTGCTCCGGGATTTGGAGGTTCTGGCCTACGGCTATATAAACGTTGTCTAAGAGCAAGCTGCTGGCAATTCCAAATTCTAGGTTCTCCCAGTCTACCTGGAAAATGGTATAAGGGCCAGCAACTTCGGCGATTTCCATACATTTATACCAACCACCGGCGCGTTTGTCGCCCAGGTAGTCGTTAGGAAATTTTTCGAACATCACACCATCATTTAAGAAGAAAAGATTTTTTTCGCCTTTGTTGGTAATGATAATAAAATTATCTCCTTTAGCTTTCCTGATTGTTGTCAGGAAGTCAATCATTCCGGATTGCCAAGCGGCATCCAGAACGCGCGGGTTATCGGCTTCGCCATTATTATCCGAGTCTATTCCCGAGTCAATCCAAGAGACGGTGGAATTGCCATTATCTTGGAAATAACCGTCGATGTAGTGATTAAGTGAATCAGGAAGGGCATTTTTTAGGAGCCATTCCCGATAGTACTCGTTGTAGTTTTTACCATTTATTTTTGGACAGTTTCTGGTGATATTCATCATCTCCATATCTTGCCAAAAAATGGCGGCTTTACCGTTTTTGTTTTTTAAGCGGTATTCTTTTGGTAGCTGATACCAAAGTTTGTTGGCCATGGGGCGGTCGGGTACTTGTCCTGAACTCCATATTTCCATGTGATTGGAATAGATTACAAGCTTGGTTTTTACGCTTTTAATCTTTTTGGTGTGCTGCCAATTGTTGGCGATGTTTTCATAGTCAACAATCACTAATTGGTCCTTTTTTAGCTTGCTCGCATCCTCTGCGCTCATGGTTGGCGCCGTCCAGTAGACAGCGGTTTTAATCTGAGCTGTAAGGGCAAGACAAAAAAACAGAAAAATTGATATAAATATGCTTTTTTTCATTGGAACAGGTTTTAATTGTTAAAGAAAGTTAGGAATCTGATATATTACTATAATATCTTTTAATTATTTCGTCAATAGCTGTAAAGCCTGGTTTTTTTCGAGTTTAATGGTCCAGTAGGCACTATTTTTTTTGATTTCTCCTTCTAGATTCTGCGGACTAGCTTTGATTATTTCTTTTCCTGATTCTAAGTTAATATTCAGGGATTCAACTCGACTACCCGGTTGGCGCTGAACAAAAAGTGTATACACTTTATTGGTATTCAAGTTTTCATAAAGCTGGGCGGGAAGCTGGTAACTCAAATTTATTTCCCCATTTTTACCCGGCTCAATACTCCAGAAAAAGCCGAAAACATGCTTGCCTAAAGCGTTGTCGTCATAGCTGACAAAATCGGCAGCGTTGCGGTCAATTCCTTTAATATCAATCAATTCACTACCCAGAGGAGTCAGGACGCGCGTATAGCTACGATAGCGGGTGGTGCGCCAGTCAAAGCCGCCGGTATGTTGGTAGTTAAGCCGAAGTTCCGCTTTCAGAGCTTGTTTTTCAGTGTTTAGATGATAGCTAATATTTTTCTTCATAACGGCGTCGCTTTTGAAGGCGGCTAAGTTGGCGTCCACTACCATAAGATAATCTCCGGAGACATTTTTAATTTCCCCGGCCCCGCCCAAATCAAGGGCAATCGCTTGGCGTTCAGGGTTATTAAAATAAAGCAAAAGGTCGCCGCGATTAAGGCTTTCGTTGAGGCGAGTAATTAGCTGGGGATATTGATTAAGCGGCAAGTTCATTAATTTGTCTTTTAGGGCATTAATTAGTTCATTGATGATGTTTTTGCGATCCCAAGAAGAAATTTCGTCGTCTTTGTAGGCCACTTCCACATTATATTGAAGCAAGGTCTGCATATTTTCAGGGGCATAGCTTTCGCCTCTCACCGTAATGGGGCCAGTGATTTTAAGAAGATTAGCGACAAAGTCGGGGGTAATAGCTAAAACTCCATCAAGTGTCGGAACCTCTTGGCCGCCAGCCAAGCTTTCAGCAATAAACATTTCTTGGATTTGGCGAGCGGATTGAGGCCAGTCAGGCGACCAATTAGCGTCTCGCAGGTACCAATTCTCCACTTTTAAGTACTTGCTTATTGGTGCTGGCGCTTGATATTGGGTTTTGCCAATCGCGGGCATGTCTAAGTGATAGACATCATCAGATTTTAAGTTTTCAATTTCACCAAAGTTTTTAATATCGGCTCGAACGTAGCTGCCCAAAAAACCGCCGGTAGGACGTAATTCGTCATTATTTTGGAGCATAATTAAATAGCGAGCGGTTTCGGGGTAGCCGCTGAAAGCCGGAAGCAAGCGTAGAATCGGCAATGATTCTGTTAGTAAATCTTCCCCGCTCGCTAATTGTTCTTTAACCGCTTGTAATTGCCCGCGTAGGGGCCATAAAATACCGAAGCGCTGGATGTGGTTGAGATTAAAGAGGGCCAGATTAAGATTAGCTTTGAGGCCGTTTAACTCGGGTTCTAAAGCGATTAAGCTTTGCAGGAAAGCAGCTTTCCTTTCTGGGCTGAGATTGTTAAAATTACCGTCCTTAACATCATCTAAACTTAAACCTTGGGCAAGTTTACTGCCTTGAATGGCGCTCCGGGTAATAATTAGGGCGCTGGCATTGAGATATTCTAAGTCATTTAATTGGGTACTACCCAGGCCAACTTTGGCGGGTAACCAGGAAGAGCGCAGAGATTCTAGAGCCTCTTCCCCGCTCTTAAAAGAAGTCTCGGCTGTCTTTAGAGTTGATTCGGCTTCTTGCCATTGTCCAGCTTTTAACTGGCTAAGAGCGGCGCTTAGTTGATTTTTACCGTTGAAAGCACTTTGGCTGAATTTAAGCCAAGAGCGCCAGCTAAGACCAAAGCTGAGGAGAATAACAAAAAAAACTACCACGAGGGTAATTAGAAAGAGTCTTAAAAAACGGCCACTGAAGTATAAAAAGTTTGATTTGATGCTCATATTTTAAGAGTTAGGGCTTTTTTCCGCTTCATCAATTATTTTAAGATGGCGGCTTTGGAGAATTTTGTGCAGAAAAATATCATTTATTTCTAAGCGGTAGCCATACTCGGATTCTTCCATTAGGGTGTAGTTAATTTCTTTGTTAAGATCAATTTCCAGGGTATTAAGGCGTTTGAGAAATTGTTCCTTTCTAACTTTACCCACCAAGAGAATGTCGGTAGGAGCGCTTAAATCACCTGTAAAAATACCGCTTAGCCATAATTGTTTTATTTTTCCCGTATTGGCTATTTCTTTTAAAAAATCCTGGCAAGACAAAAGGTTGGCTTTAGCAAAGAGGCTTTTTAGTTCTCCGAAAAGCAAAAAATTATGGTCAACTACGAAATATTTTTTTTCATTTTTTAGGTTTTTGGCATTTCCTTCGTTTTCCGGGCCCTCTTCCTGTTTTAATAAGCCAATTTCTTGAAGATTTTCCAGCTCCCTCCGCACCGAGTTTACTTGCAAAGCCAAATCTCTCGCCAGTTGGCGAGTATAATATTTTTGTTCAGGCTTACTTAAAAAGGTTTTTAGGATTTTGACTCTAGCGTTAGAGCCAAAAATTTGGGCCAGCATATTTTTAAGATAATTTCACTTTTTATTAATTACCGCTTAAGAGCAATAAAGCCAAAGAAGGGCCTTTCTCTTTATCTCTTTCTATTTTTATAGTATAATAGAAAGCGTCATCAGTCAAATAAAATGGGCACTTATCGTGCCAAGATTAGGGTTTATATGTATTACAAAATATCTTCTTTAGTCCTCAACGCCGGCAAGCACCAGAATGGTAGCCGGGATGTTTATATTGCCCAGCCAGATGCCATTAAGGAGAACCTGGCTGGCAAGCTTTTTTTATTGGCGGAAATAGACGGCAAAAAGACGGATGCTAAGAAAGTTATTGATTTTATTACTGCCAGCCTCGAAGATTTTTATTATAACGATGAAAAGATTTTTTTACAGGATAAAATTGAGGGACTATCATTAGATAATATTTTTGAAGCGGCTTTAGCCAAACTTAATAAGGCTTTATTGGAATTTGTCTCGCTTGAGCGTATTCCCTTGCGGGCTGAGGATACTAACTTAGTGTTAGGCTTGGTTTTTGAAAACAAACTTCTTTTTTCCAATTTCGGACGCAATAAGGCTTTTTTAATCTATAAGCGCCAGGAACAGTATGAATTGATTAATGTTGAGGCCAGTGCCGCTGATTTGGAAAGCACGGAAGAATTGGCCGGTCCGGTGGCACCTAAATTTTTCGCCTCAGTTATTAGCGGTGAAATTCCTAATGCCTCCTATTTTCTTTTTTGTAATGAGGCTTTACCCGAATATCTTTCTAATAAAGACTTGATTAATATTGTTACGAAGTTGCCGCCAATGGTAGCAGCGGAGCAGATTAAGGGGGCCTTATCAAAATTAAACTCTTACGTACCCTTTTTAGGAATTATTATTAAGAATACCTTCGGTCTTAGCGGGGCCGATCTTAAAGATGAAAATCTCGTTGAAAGTAACCAATCCGCCCATAATTCCATTTCCCACCTTAATTATACAGAGAAAAAAACTGAGCAGATGCTAGCCCCAGCTGGTTTAATTAACTGGCAGAAAATTGGTAAGCTTTGGCAGGCTTTACACTCTAAAATAGGCTCAACAGAAGCTCCTCTGCGTTTGAAAAATCAGTTACCAGTTAATAAAAACCTGCCCTCTTTAAGTAAGCAGAAAACGGTATCGGCGGCCCGGATGATTAAGGAGAAAATGAGTTTCGGTCGGAAACATTTTCGTCTCGGCCGCTCTTTAAAGGTTGTCGCCTCGGTATTTATTAATTTATTTAACCCTATTTTTTGGAAAGAAATGTGGCAAAAAAATCGGGCTTGGCTTTCCTCTTTAAATCCTCGTAATAAAGCCATGTTTGCCCTTTTGGCCGTTGCTTTCTTAATTTTATTAGGAAGCTTGATTATTACGGGGATTAATAATCGTCAACGGGCTAATACTGAATATTTTAATAATCTCATTGCTGGTTTGGAGGCGAAAAAGAACATGGTTGATTCCTATCTTTTGTATGATAATCAGGAAGGCGCTAAGACTTTAATTGGTGAAAGTTTGGCCGCCTTGGATTCCCTGCCGGTTAAAGGCGAGGAACAGATAGCGCGTCGCGATCAAATTCGGGCAGAGATTGAAGGACAGAGAGCAAAGGTGCAAAAGCTGACGACGGTCGATAGTCCTGAGTTACTGGTAAATTTTAAGGACTATAACTCTTCTGCCGAAACTAGAAATCTAATTTTTGTTAAAGATAAGTTGTATGCTGCTGATTCCGCCGCCAAAGCGGTTTATTCCTGGGATTTGAATGCCAAAAAAAGCGATTCCTTCTTATTGAGTGGCGATTTCAATTCTTTAGAAAAGCCGGTGCTGTTGGCAGATAAAATTTATTACCTCAGCGGCAATCGTCTAATCAGCCTAGATATTACTAATGGTAATAATAGCGCCCTTAATCTCGATGGTGTTGGCCCTGATGATAAAATTAATTCTTTTCAGCTTTATCTAGATCGTCTTTATATCTTAATGGCGGATAATAATCAGATTTATCGTTTAAACCGCAGCGGTAATAATTTTAGCGCTAAGACTTCTTGGCTGAAAGAAGAGGTGCAATTGGGTGATGCCATTGATTTGGCGGTTACCGGCGATGTCTTGGTCTTAAAGAATAACGGTCAAGTTCAGAAGTTTTATCTTAATCGCCCCCAAGATTTTTCTTTAGCCGCGGTTGACCCGGCTTTAGATAGCGCTTCTCTTTTGAAAGCTAGCACTGATCGTTTTTTCATTCTTGATAAAAATAGTAAGCGTTTACTGATTTTTAATAAAGAAGGCGTTTTACTTAAGCAATTCCGTCTACCTTCCCTTAATAATCTTAAAGACTTTAGTGTTGCCAGCGATAATAAAACCGCCTACTTCCTTAATGATGATGCGCTTTATAAAATTGGCTTAGAATAGATTTTTTGAGATAACAAAAACACCTCGGCTGACGCCGAGGTGTTTTTAGTTCTGAGAAATATTTATTTCAAGGTGATCTTAGCACCAGCTTCTTCGAATTTCTTCTTTAAAGCTTCTGCTTCTTCCTTCTTTAAGCCTTCTTTAATCATCTTCGGAGCACCATCGACTAAGTCTTTAGCTTCCTTTAAGCCCATCTCGGTAACTTCGCGCACTACTTTGATGACATTGATTTTGTTGGCTCCGCCTTCAGTCAATTCTACATCAAAGCTATCTTTTTCTTCAACAGCAGCAGCGGCACCGCCAGCGGCCGGAGCCATCATCATAGCTGGGGCAGCAGCAGAAACACCGAATTTCTTTTCTAAAATTTTGACGAGCTCAGCTAAATCTAAAACGCTCATCTTTTCAATTTCGCTGACTAAGCTCTGAAACTTAGCCGGCACCACCACTTCTTCAGCGGCGTCATTTTTCATTTCTTCGGACATAGTTTTATTGATCGCTCTGTCCGGATAGTATCCGGAGCAGGCGCTTATTTATTATTTTTTTTCTTCAATCGCTTTCAAGACGTACACAAGGTTACGGAGGTTTCCGGCTAAAGCGTTAACAAAACCGGAGACCGGGGCGTTTAAGGAGCCCACGAGTTTGGCATACAGTTCCGTCTTGCTCGGCAATTTCGCGACTGCTTCGATTTCTTCCTTGGAGAGGAGTTTTCCTTCCAAGATTCCGCCTAAGAAATAAAGTTTTTCTCCTTTATCTTTGCGGAAAGTATCGAGCACTTTCGCGGCCGCTACCTCGTCTCCATAGGAGAAAATTGCGGCAATCTTGCCATCAAGACCTTTTGTATCCAAGCTGTCCACGCCTTGATTTTTGAAGGCCAAGCCTAATAAGGTTTTCTTGGCAACATAGTATTCGCCGTTTTCTTGGCGTAACTGGTCGCGCAGAGCCTCATTATCCTTTACCCCCAAAGCGTTAAAGCCGGCAAAGACGATTGATTTTGATTTCTCAATCTTCTTTTCCAAGCTCCGCAGGATTTCCTGCTTTTGGACTTTGCTTTTTGGCATATTTTTTTAAAGCGTTTTCACGCTGATTTATAAGTACTTTGTTAATAAGACCTTTAAAACAAAAAAATCTGAGGTCAGCCGCAGATTAAATAAAAGCTAATATTAGCTTGTATTTACCTAGGCAAGTCTTATTGTTTTGCTTGCTGTCTGGGGCAAATGATTGATTTGTATTTATATATTAGCAGATTTCCTTTTATTGTCAAGCCGGAAAGCATTCTTTTTAGAACCTCTTTTGCGGCCATAATTAGCAAAGCGATGGGCTTCTTCCCTAACCTGGAGTAAAGTCGGTTTTAAAACGGCGGCCAAATCTTTAAAGTTTTTCTTTACCCCCTTAGGGAAAACTAAGCGATCGCCGCCGAATTTAGAGATACCGACTAAGGGGAGGACAATATTATGTTTAGCTAATTCTCTGGTTAGAAAGCTGATTTGCGGGCCGCCGCCGTCAATCATAATCATTTCTGGCCGGGGCCAGTCGGCGTGCTGAAATCTTCTTAGTAAAGTCTCTAAAAGGGCACGCTCATCGTCACCGGCGGGAGCTTCTTTGATTTTAAAGAGCCGATAGGCGGAATTTTGTTTTTCACCATTACTAAAAACCACCATCGAGGCATAAGCTTCTTTGCCTTGAAAATGAGAGATGTCATAACCCTCAATCCGTTGGAGGCGGTTTTGGTTGAGATCGTTTTCGCGGCCCAGCAGAGAGACTTCTTGCAGATGACGTAAGGCTCGGGCTTGCTCCGGATTTTCTTTTTCCAATTTTTGCAATAAGCGCCGACGCTCTCCTTTTAAGAGGAGGATAAGATTACGGATATTTTTTTTGTAAGCCGTTGGGCTGATGCTAGCAATACAAGCGCCTGGACAGAGGCCAATTTGATAGTCAAAACAAGCTTTGCCACTTTTAGGCGTGCATGTGCTGTAGGGGAAGATTCGGCGTAACAGACGTAGAGCTGAATTCATTAAATAATATGATTGATAGGGGCCAAAGAGCTGATAGGCGCGGGAAGGAAATTTCTTTAAATCTTGTCCTCGAATAATAATCGGCCGCGGGTATTCTTCTTTGCTGTTAATGGCAATATAGATGAAGGAACGGTCATCACGGTCAACGATGTTATATTTTGGCCAGTATTTTTTAATGTTACTGGCTTCTAAGATAATTGCCTCCAACAAGCTCTCGCAGGGGGTGAATTTTAAGTCAGTGGCTTGGGCGACCATCTCGGCGATACGGCTGTCAATGTTTTTTTGAAAATATTGGCTAAGCCGATTTTTTAGATTAACCGCCCTGCCTACATATAAAATTTCTTTATCAGCCCCATACCAAAAATAGACGCCCGGCGTTTTCGGAATTTCTTTTAATAATTTTTTTAGCGGATGAGGCATGTTTATAGCTTAGCTTGATATTTATATAAATCAAGATGATTATCTTTTATTACTATTCCCTCCTGTCTTAAGAGGCTTATTTTCTTTTTTAATCCCCCGGCAAAGCCGCCCAAGTTTCCATTATTCCGAACAACTCGGTGACAAGGAACTTTGGGGGCGAAGGGATTACAGTGCAAAGCTTGGCCAACCGCACGAGCGGAGTGGGGACTGCCCATTGCCCGTGCAATTTGACTATAAGTAGCCACTTTCCCCGAGGGAATGAGGCTGGTTAGGCGATAAACCTTGCTGGCAAAGGGGCTAGGGTTGATAGTTTTTCGCGCTTTCATAGTGGTAAAATCTTAAGTCTTGACAAAAATTATCAGCTTGTTAAGATTGCGTCATCAAATAGTTCTTTGGATTTTTGTTACAAAGGTGCATCACAAGTTTCGCGTCGATTAGGCTCGTAGGCTCATTAGATGGTGCTAATTAGCCCTACACCCGCACCCAAAATTACAAAGAGCCTCCGCAAGGAGAAAAAGAAGCGACTTGTAGCTGACTGCCACAACCATGAATGTTCGCATTCGGTTCTTGGCTACTAGCTAAAATAAAGCTCGGTAAGAGCACGCTTCGCCGGAACTGGG
>Ga0172367_10005604_pt1 | contig 15099 bp, 12 predicted proteins | sample Lak10m_FD_114542 | JGI IMG/M metagenome (GOLD analysis project Ga0172367, IMG submission 114542) | Freshwater microbial communities from Kabuno Bay, South-Kivu, Congo - kab_022012_10m | ecosystem: Environmental > Aquatic > Freshwater > Lake | place: Democratic Republic of the Congo: South-Kivu... | reverse complement strand
GCCAACAAGATGAAAAAACGGGAGTGGATTGACGATTATTTCGTTCAACTCACAGCATACGCTGCGGCGCATAACGAAATGTATGGCACGGAAATTCGCCAGGGCGTGGTCTTGATGGCTTCTCAAGATGGTCTTTTAAAAGACTTCGTAGTCTGTGGCCGGGAGTTCGACTCATACCTGGACCACTGGAATGCCAAGGTCAAGGAGTTCTATGCTATTGACGCTGCCGGATCAAAGGAGCCAAAGGATCGTTCGGGAACAAAGCCTGATACTGTTCCGCAAACCCAGGAACGTTCCGTCCCCCAGCCTGGGCTGGAGGAGGCGCCATCATGGATGCAGCAGGACTCTGGCTGATCCGTGGTCCGGGAGCCGGGGGCGCTGGCATACGGGGCATGACTCGAGCAGGAGGCATATTCCGAGTAAATTCCGGAGTTGCGATCGGGCGCTCTTCCTCAGGCATTGCTGCTTGTGATGCTTCAATCGATGCCACACGAGGAACACCCTTAAGCAAATTAGGCAAGAAACCACCGGCTGCAGTGGTGATCTCACCCATTTTCTTCATGTTTTCTTTGGTGTTCAGTGGTCCGTTGGCCTTGGCCAATTGATGCGCGTACTCAGGATCAGTGAGTGCCTTGTACATAATTGCGTCGTAAATGGACGTCTGCTGACGGCCCATGAAGCGAGTAAGCAGTGACACCCCGGCATGGATGGGGCTGATCTGACGAATCATGGCTGCTCGAGCAGTCGATTCAATGGTCCCGATACCGGCGCCGATTTGTGAACGCAACTGTTCGTCCACACTCTTAAAGGCGGACAATGTGCCCTCTGGACGAGCGGCAGAATACACCCGGCGTTGGATCTCGGCCAACAGATCTAGGTTCTGGCGTTGCTCTGGGGTATAGAGCATGGCAAAAGATTTGCTGTTGCGCTTTAAAAAGTCTGCCAAATAGTTAGGAGTCTTGGGATCAAAGATAGATTCTTTGACCGAGAGCCATACCTGGCGGCGCAGTGATTCTAAGCGATCTGGGTCCTTGCCAACGGTATTGATAAGCTTGCGCATGATTGCCGGGTCATTGACAGCCTGCTCGACCAGACGTTTCGGATCGGCATCTGGGCGCACAGATTTTTGCAAGAGCGACATCAGCTCATCGTCTTTAACAAGCTCCTGTCGGTCTTTCATATCCTTGAGCCGTGCAACGTAGTCATCGGCAAATTTTGCCTCATCCGTCAGGTTGCGTTGAACCGATTGAGGCATCATGTCAATAATGTTCTTGTTTTCCTGAAGCCAGCGATCGTATTTGGCGCGGTTTAACGTTCCATCCGTACCCAAAACTTTATCTCGTGCCGCCCGGTCAAGCATGACCATGTTCATGGTCGAGACAAACTCGGGGTCGTCTTGGAAGATTGCCCGCAGGTTACGCACATTCTCCGCATTCTTCAGTGCTTCATTGACCACGCGCTCATTGGAAACGTAAAAGTCTCCGGTGGGGGACTTCTTGGTAATCAGTAACGGGAATAGTTTGTCGTAGCCCCTGGCAAAGACTTCTTTATACTCCTGCTGGAAGTCTTTCATCTCTGGGCTCTTTTTAAATGCCGAAAACACAAAATCTTCTACATCACGCAGTACAGCATCACCGCGATTGACAATGCCAGTTGCCATCTGACGCGGATTGCCCAGGTCCATCTCTTTGTTTGCACGCAAGATGGACATGTTGCGGAAGTTCATGGCCGAGTTCAGCAGATCTAGCGCCTCGGGCATCGTAATCGAAAAGTCAATTTCCTTGGCTGCCTGAGCTTTAGCTTCTTCTAAAACTCGTTTAAGCGTGGTGGGGTCTGGGCCAGAAATCCCTTCTGGCAATTTAACTCTGTCCGCACCTTTAAGAATTGAATCAGCATAAGCCCTTGCTGCACTTTCCCGATCTGCTAAAGTTACCCTAGAAAAAAACGGATCCTTGCTCATCTCTCTAGAAATAATGTCAGGAAGAAGCTCTGCTGTTTTCTCGCTAACCTTCTCGTTGTAACGCATCATTTCGCGTTGTACCAAACGAATAGGCTCTGGTGCTCCCTCTGGAAACATGCGCTCATCGGGAGTCAACTTAAAACGTTGAATAAATCTATTTGCAAACTCTTTTAGGTCTGCAGTTTGCATGTATGGGAGGGGCTCACCAGAGGATCGAACGGCCGTTCGTACTCCCTCAACGTCCATACCAGTAGCGCCCATGGCATCTTGCCGCGCCTTCATCATGCGTTTGAACTGCGCATCCATTTGACCAAAAATGTTGCGACGTAGATTGTTTCCAATCTCGTCTAGGTTTTGCATGACAAAAGTATCTGCAATACGAAGCGCTTCGTCTTCCGTAGTTGTGGCCACGCGCTGTGCAGCGCGAGTCATTGAGTCTACGGCCTGCGCATAGGTCAAACGCAGGGCATCTTCAATAGGAAGAGCGGCCTTTGGTGCAAAAAGATTAAATGCTTCGCCCATGTTAGACACGTTTTGTGCCACACGAGCCTGTTCATTAGTAAGCAACTCACCCGACAGATTACGTACCGTATTGTTTTGGGCCGTGATCAGTGGTGCGTAAAGCGTCTGCTCACCTGCAGTGAACAAGAACATATTGTTAAGTTGAGGGTCAGACTCAATTCGTTTAGTAACGGCAAGTGCTTCTCTTACGCCAGGAGGGGCCGCATTGGGATCAGCGAACAACGGTGCCAATACCTGAGTCACTTTGCGCTCGGCGCTTTGACCATACTTAGACCCAACCCATCGCAACGGTCCACCGATGATGGGTACCTTGGGCATCGTTTGCGCCGCAACTTGTTGAGCGTAACCCTCTGCTGTTTGTGTGCCAAACATTTCTGGAACGGCACGAGCGGCCTTAACTGTGGGACTAATCTCAGCTAAACGACCGGCTAGCGACAAAAACTTTGCGCCAACGGCAGGTAATGCAACTGTTGCTCCAATAGGCACGGTTGCCTTTAACAATCCTTTTAGCTCTTGGCCAGGTTCTACCGTTTCTTCTACGGCTTGCTCTGCTGCACCATAAGCACCACCAAAACCTATGTCAGCTAAAACCGCAGCCTTTGGGTTTTGACGGATGAAGTCAAGCATATCTTTTGCTACGCGCTTAGACACACTAGCGTCTGCTAATAACGGTTGTGTTAGGGCCTTGGTCCGTGCAACGCTGGCCAACAACCCCGTGAATGGCAACGTGCCACCGGCACCTTGGCCAATGGCATTGGCAAATCGTTCTACGGTATTTTTCGGAGCTTTTGCATCACGGTTAAAGAATGCCGTAAACGTGGGGATTTGATCCTCACGTACGTTTAATGCACGACCAACAGCTTGGATGGTGGCATCGGGTAAGGCAAAAAGTGCCGTATTAAATCCGGTGGACAGTTGCTTGAGCGCGTCTAACGCACCACGAGCGCCTGGTTCTGATGGAATATCCACCGTAGGCTTTTGGGCCTCGGTAGGAGTGAGACGTTGTGGCTCGCCTTGGCCAACGACTTGCCCTGTAGATGTGTCTAATTGAACGCCATCTGCAAAGGTAATAATCGGCATTATTGCTGTCCTGTTTGTTTAAAGTATTCCTGCGCCGAGTATTTGCGCGGACTTTTCTCGTTGGGCAACTGAATATAGATAGAAGCATTGGGCCGCAAGCGAAAGAACTCGCCAAGATAGGCAGCATCTTTGGCCTGCAATGGATCTTTAGCCGTTCCAAGAGGAATATGCTCAAGCTGCTTAAGCGGGGCGCCAGTTAATTGATGTTCGATTTCGTTAGCCCGGTTGATGGCTTTGACTCGGAAGTTATTTAACACACCAAAGAATTCTTCTGGTGAAGTTAAAATAGCATTGGGGTCGTTAATAAACTTCTCTACCTGCTTTTGTTCCCAGACAGAAGGACGTGAAGTATTACGAGCATTTAGTTGAATTAACTCGTTTCTAAGTTCCATGACGATGTTCTTTTGAACATCCTTTGGCAGATTTGTAAACGGAGCATCTGCGCCAAAGAATGGAGTAATAACGCTAGTTAATCCACTTTGAACCTTGGCTAACGGTCCAAACATAGACTCAAACCCCGGCAATTGCATTACGCGCTCAATCGCTCCAACCATGGACTGGTTATTGCCAAGCTCTGTAGCCAAGGACGCACGATCTTTTGCCGTTGCCGGTACAAGACTGCGTTTGCCAACCGAAACAAAAGGCATTGACCCATCAGCGGGCAAGAAGCCGACGTCCCCATCAACTAGTCGAAAGGGGCTGTTAATCACACGGCCCGTAAAATCAACCGTCTCCCCAGCTTCATTGGGCTTAATTCCACCGGCTTTAGACAATCTAGCAACTTGAACAGCTTTCTCTGGGGTAAAGTTTTGACTGTCAACAAGATACTGCGCCATCGTATTGATGTCAGCATTCTTGGCATTAAGGTCTGCCATCTTGAGCATAAGCTGAGTAGCCTGCTTAGATTCAGCGGCCATCTCTTGCTCAACCGAGCTAACAGCGGCAGAACGAATTGCCAGATCTTGCTTGGCTTGTTCGGCACCGAGTGCGCCCATACCTGCTGGCAATCCTTTGAGGCCCTTGGCCAAACGCTCTGCGGTAGATCTGCCCGAGGCTCCAGCTACGTTTAATGCAGCCTCAGCCAATAGGAACAAGGCTTGAGCTTGACGCATATTCTTGTCGTCGCCAAGAACGTCTTTGTAAATAGCAATCTTATCTTCGACTCGTCCCTTGAAGTCTCTTGGCTTTGGAGTTGGGGCGGCAATTTTTTCCGCTGTCGCTGCAGGAGGAGTTACAGTAGGAGCGGTAACCGTAGGCGCAGGCGCAGTCACGGCAGGCTCTTCGCCGCCAACATCTAAGCCAGGAATTCCGGTCTTGCCTCGCATTGGAAGCTCACCAATGTCTGCTTCAACGTCCCCAGTCTTGTCACGAGGAAGCGGAACAGGGGTGTAACGACCCTGTGCATCTACACCAGGTACTTCTGAAACAGCAACTTGATCGGAAGGAGCTTGCTCTCTGCCTCCCAAAAAAGGAAGTGCAGCAGTTACGCCCGTGCCGATAACGGCAGCGGCTCTTCCTTGCGGGGTGCTCATCATCGTACGACCAACTTCTCTTGCAAACCCGGGGGCCGCACGCATTCCTTCGTAAAGGCTAGTGCTCAAACGAGTAGTCAAGGGAATCTGTTGTGGCAATGTACCTAGACGAGAAGCACCACTTTGTAAAAACTGAGAGGCTTGCGGAGACACGTCCCCATACCGAATAGCATTTATCGCAGAAGGAGCCATCGATGGCGTTTGTTGCAATTGAACCTTTGGAAGCGGTACTGAACGGGGATCCATGGTCCGTGGATCGGGAATCGAGCCCGGTTCCATAAAGCGCATAAAGCCAAGTGCACGTCTTCCCGGTGCTACTTCTGCGGTAGGAGGACTACCCAACTGACGATGGACTATCCCGCCATGGGCCATTTGTATGGGTTGTTCCATTGGACCTTGGTCCGTGGGCCCTGCAACGCCTTGCATGATTCCTTGCGGTGCTTGAGGAGCAGTTGCCCCCCCCAAAGCGGCAATGCCACCAGGTTGTTGAGACGGAGCAGGTGTTGCCCCTTGCTGCGGTTGCTGCCCCATCTGGGACTGCATTAATGCAACTACTTCCTCAGGCGTGTCAAAAGCTGACTCACCCACGAGTTGAGCGAGCTCCATATACCTTTCGTCCATTGAACGAATGTCTCCGCGCAAGTTGTTAGCGATGATTTCAAGGTTTTCAGGTGTGCGATTTTCATAATCTTCAATCTCCATTTCTTCGTCAAAGCCGGACAAAATTCCCTTGGACCCAGACTTAGGGGCCATGGCAATAAACATCTCTCGTTGCATTACGGGCTTTTTCATAAGTTTTCCTCAGAATAACCCAGCTTTTTTGGCTCCTGTCGCTGCGGATAACCCGGCAATTCCTAAGCCAGCAGCTTGAAGTAAGGGGCTTGTTTGTGGAGCAGTTTGAGCCGTCAGTGCCACTTGAGTTCCTGGCGCACCTTTGTAGATGTCGGACAAGAAAGAAGTCTGCTGATATGGGGTAAGTGCAGATTGCAATGACGTTGCACGCTGTGCATCCAAGATTGCTTGTTCGGTTAGCTGTTGCTGTTGGCCAATGCCAAACAACGTAGAAATATCTTGCTGACCCATTTGCTGGGCGCCTTGACCCAAAGCGGCTTGTTGCACCCCAAACTGTCCATACTGTTGAGCGGCTTGTAGGGCACGGCCTTGTTGCTGATTAAATAAGTTTTGAGCTTGTGCATAATTTTGCGCCAAGTCTTGGGCAACCCGTTGGCTCATCACATCTTGTAGCCCGCGCTCTAGCTCTGCTCGTTGTACGCCTTCTCTTGTTCCACCAAAGGCTCCGGCACGAACAGCTTGTGCGGCAGTGCCTTGACGAGCAATATTTGCCTGTCTTTGCATTTCGCTAAGAGCCTGCTGTGTGACTAGTTGCTGATATGGATTTTGATACTGCTGTAAATCAGCCGCCGTGGGGGCACCATAAGATTGCCCTAACGTGCCAATACCCGCTTCTAATGCTCGTTGCCCTGCTTGCAAGAAAGGCTGATAAGCGCCAATACCCTGTGTGGCCAAAGCACCTGCCTGCTTTTGTGCCTCAGTCATACCCGCCACCTGGTAGGCGGGCATAGTCAGGGGTTGCTCGGAGAGCTTCTTGGCGGATTCTAGGAGGCCTAGTTTATAGGCCTCAATCTGTGGCGCTTCGCGGACTATCTGTTCGGTGATTTCGGCCATTATGATTTTCCTTCCAACTTACGCATCATCGCATACATGCGCTTTGCACCTTCTCTACGTGACCCTTTACCCGCTCCACGCACTGCCTTGGCCGTCATTACAAACTCACCATCAGACAGCATGGCGGGGATGTCGTCCGAAGTACCAGTGCCCGGGCCAGAAATCTCTCCGGTGCGTCGTGGGTACTTCTTGGCCATTGATCCAATTCCGCCTGATGCATAACCACCAAGGTTATACTTGGACGGAGCTAAAGCAGCAATACCCCCTTCAGCAAACATGCGTCGTTGGCCATAGATGTTGCCATAAGGATTGCCCATGGTCACCTGTGGACGGTACAACATTTGCATTGGGCTGTAATTGTATCCGGAAGGCAAGGAAGCATATGTAACGTTAGCACCACCGGGGGTGGTACCATAGACTCCGGGCTGTGCTCGAAGAAGATCCGTTCCGGTTTCTTTTGGGGCAAGATTTGGACTACCTGGCTCTTCTGGCGTAAACGCTCCGCCAAGGTACGCGGCGCCAAGGCCTACCGCTGCCGTAGGCCCATAGGTACTAAATACGCCAGGTAACGCTCTTTCGTAGGCTGCTTCGGCTAATTTTTGACTCTTAGTAGCAGCAAGTGTGTCGTTGTAAGCTTGTAGGGCGGTTGCTCTACCGCTTTCTGCAATTCCACTCGGGGTATAGGGACGAATGTACTCATTATATCCTTGCTCAAGAGTACTCATAATCCCAGATTGTGGAGTCAATCCTTGAGTTGCTTGATTAATTGCTGCACCCGCCATGTTAGTACCGGGTCTCGTTAAAGAGTCATAACTTGGCTCAAACGTTTGAAAGTTCATGCCAGACGGAGCACCAGGAAGTCTATCTGCCCCTAACTCAGGGCCGGTAATGAACGGGCGGGGTTCGTTTGCAAGGACAAAATCTCTAGGCGTTTGAATTGAAGTCACTGTAGTCGAAGGCACCGAGCCTTCAAGAGGTAACCCTCGTGGAACAACGTCGGAAGGGACTAAATTATTTTGAATGCTTCCGGCAAGCGAACTGGTATCAGTTAACGTGTTTCCGGGAATATTAGCAGAAGCAAAATTAGTGGTAGGTTGACCGATGCCCGATCCGTCATAGGAAAGAGCTTGCTGCCCTGTTGTTAAATCTGCCACAGTGGGAGCGTTAATTTGGGGTATAACACCTTCGGAAACAGGAGGGGCTTGCCCAGACACTAAATCAGACTCTATAAAAGGATCTTGCCGAATTCCATCAAAAGTTGTTGCTCCAGTTGGCGCACCGGTTGGTAATGTGGCGTCAAACCCTTTAACTACCCCTGTTCCAACTCCAGCTAATACGCCGGAAATTGCGCCATTCTTAACAGCGTCTCCGAGCTTTTGCCCAGAAGCTAAGTTGACTAAAGTACTTCCAGCAAAAGCATTAATACCCGTGGCCAAGGCTGCATTGCTTACGCCAATTAGGCCAGTTGGTCCAGCTAAATTAAGACCTGCGGGGCCCATAAAATAAACAGCCGCAACAGTAAGAGCTATTTTTCCAATGTCGCTAGATGCAATTTTCTTTACAACATTGCCCACACCTTTGACTAGACCGGTAACAGCCTTTCCAGCAGATTTAAAAACGTTACCAACAGTTTTAGCGAGTTTTTTTACAAAAAACTCAGGCTGACCCGTAACCGGGTTAATGGTTCCTGATCCACCACGGCGTCGCAACATACGCGCTTCTGCCGGGGTAATGTGAGCAAGCATGCGATCACCGTTGCGGCCCATTCTTGCCATGCCCGCTGCCACTGGACTTAGAGACATAATTCCGCCTCCAGCCATACCCACTGGAGTCTGCTGCCCGCTTAATTGATCCAGAGCAATATTTAAAGTGGCAAAATATGCCGCATCAAATGTTGGAGGAAGGATATCCTCTGGAACACCTTCGGAAATAAAATCAGCCCGTATTTCCTCATATTTTTCTGGTTCAGCCAAAATGGCATCAACCATTTGCCCCAATGCATCTAGAACATTTGATGGTAACTGCATCCCCGCAAGGGCTTGTTTAAACTGTGCTACAAGCGCAGGATCCATAGCTTCCATGCCACCCAAGATATCTTGACCAAATTGGTCAGGTTGCATCTGCGCATAGTCAAAAACTTGCGGGCTAAAATTCTTGGGGTCGATTGCGGCTTGAGGCTGTGCCGTCGGTGCCTGCATACCCGCCTGAGGCAGGGCCATGATGCCTTGGTCTTCCATGTCTATCCTTTCCAGTTTTTGCCAGTAGCCGCATAGGGCCGCGCGTCGGGAAAGGACGCGGATATGGCGGTTATTATCACGTATTTCATTAGTTTCTGTCTACTTCCAAATAGCTCAAATAAAAGTGGTTCGTGGTCAGTGAAGAGGTGACCTTGAGCACGTCTCCGGCCTCCAAGACACAGGGAACCCCATTAAATACGTCAATTGTCGTATTGACCGCCAAAGACTTGCCCTTAAGCAAATAATGGGCCGTGGCGCTGCCGCTGTCGTACTGGGTCACAGTGATGACCGATGGCCCCGTAGAGTTGGCATTGGTCACCCGAAGGGATCGCAAAATGGCCGTATTGGCCGCTGGGACGGTATAAATAGTGGTCTCGGTAGCGGCCGCAGGGATTAATACGTCGTGTAGGTATTTATTGGCCATGGCTAATCCGTCAAGTCGTAGTAGGACATTGAACCAATAATGTCGTCTGTACCGGAAATGGTCCTGGCTGCCAGGGTATAGATATCGCTTGTCCCGCCAATCGTCACGCCAAGTTGGTTATCGAAGTTATATTCCGTGTCCCCAGTAGCCGTGCCGCTGCCCTGGTTAGAACCTGCCGTGTAATTTAAATCTACAATCGTGCCCCCGGTCAGCGCAGTGGCGGTTACGTCCATTTCCACATTCGTGGAATTACTGGTAAAAGACGCACCGGTAAGGGTTGGGTTTTTAACCAAGGCTATTTCATAGTCCAAGGTTGAGCCGATAGGAATTGCATGAAAAATAGACGGTAAAACCACGGCACCAAGAGACGTGCTTTTAAGCCTAATCGACACAATGGGCACAAACGTTGTGGTAACACCCGTTAAAACGGTTGTTCGTCTAGCCCACGTCAAGGAAGCCTTCTGTTGATACCCGCCCTCTGAGATTACAGAAGAACAGATTTGGGTCATCGTTGATGCGCTAGCCGTTGCACCGGTGTTCTCAATTTCATAGCGCACGGGCAAGATGGCCGTGGTCATGTAGACCTTATCCAGGTCGTTGGCATTATTAAAAGTGTGGCAAACGTAGAAAACGCCATTGATAACAAAGCCACAGCGCACTGATCCGACGCCGAGCCACTCAAAATCAGTCCAAAGAATTTGAGCCTTATCGACATTTAACGTTATCCCAGAAGGGCCACTTCCGTCTAATTTGTCCCCGTTCCAGTCTGCCTGGTCCACGGTCCGTGCATCGCTAGGCGTGCCACTTGTGTTAGTGCGTAACACAAAAGACTTGGTTGTTCCGTTGACCTGGAAGAACAGACCATTGTCAGCATTAAAGTAGCCCACGCGCTGGCGCAAGTTTGCTTTGCCAGCATTCATGACAAACGTAGCAAGGACTAAAAGACTCTTGCCCGGTTGGTACGGAAACACACGATATGTCTGCCGTATTGCTTTATCCCCAGAGGCAGTCGTTGTGGTCATATCCACGCTTGACTCATTGGACACAAGGGTTGCCGTGGCAGACCCGGTCAATGACTCGCTAAACTGCGGGTCCTTTTGGTAACGGTTTTGGCTGTCAAAAAGAGTAAAGGGGTTAGATACCCGTAGCCGATTAAACGCATCAAAGGCAACGCCACTGGGATTAATTATTGTGCTGGACACGTCCGATTCTCCACGAGATTCAAACCACGACACCGCGCCGAGCGTGTTTTCTGACGTAACCGGTGTATACGTACTGTTAAGCTGAAGAATGATCTGCTCAAGAGACCGCACAAGCTGGTTAAACTTTTGTGGGTCATAGACAGCGGTAGATGAGGTATCTGGTAAGCGGACATTGGTTATCTTGCTCATCGCAATCCATCCGGTTGAATGTCTACCCGAAGTGTGCCATAGCGCCAGTTAGAGCCCAAATCGCTGCTTTCTATGCGCAGGCTTATCTGCCGCCCTCTTGCCCGTGTATCAACCTTTTGCGTAGTCGGCGTAATGATATATGGGTCGAGGGAAGACGGACTGGCTGTGGCTTGGGGATAAGGCCGAAGTAATAGATGCACTGTAAGATTGCCGACCTGGTTTTTAAAGTCAGGTATAAAGCGAGACATATAAAGCATGTTATCACCATCACCAATGTCAAAATAACCGGACTTAATATATGCGTTAATCGCAGAGCCATTGCCATTAAATCCATCCTCTTGGTTATAGATGCGTGATCGACCTGCAGTTAAACCTTGAATCGTGGTAATCGTATTTTCTGTGCTGTTAAGGAAGTACTCTCCGGCCAGCGGCTTATCAAACGTGCCTATGTCTGACCAAGTCGTGCGAGGCATGGTCCCAACTGACCAGACATTCTCAAGATAGTTGTAGGTCACAAAGCGATCGATAAAGTCGCTTGTAAACGAGCAATACCACCATGTCACTTCGTTAAACTGAGAGTTAACCCCAGCATGGACCTTGGTCCCTTGTACGAGGTTAATGTCCTTAAACACGTAGTCCTGAACAGTACAGGGCATCTTTTTGACCGTACCATCGAACAAGTAGAACGCCTCAGGGCCCATCCAAAAGGCCAGTCCGTTGACGTCCACGGCAGCATGCGGGCCAATACAGCCGCAGTTTGCGCCAAGCTGTTGAAAGCCAAAGGTGTAGGGCGGCCCTACATACTGCTGACCGTGTACGGAAGTGTCGGTGAATATTAATATCTGTCCACGAGAACGTATTGCCGTTATGATTGTGCTTCCGTCCGTGAGCCGTTGTCCACCAGCCGTGTTGATTGCAGACTCGGTAAAGGTATTAATGTCCTCTTGGTTTGAGAAGCGGACAAACATCGGATCCTGACTAGCAGGGGTTCCAATAGCTGTCTCTGTGCCAAAACAAACCAAGTGCCTATCCGGTGTGGATACAAGCATAAACTTGCTCTTTGTAGGTGCCCCGGCCACGATCGTTGCTCGAGTAGCCAGCCCGGTTGTGGGATCCCACTGATAAATAGAGCCATCCACAACTTGGCAAAGAACGTTTTGACCGTACGAATCAATCTGCCAAATACCAGCAAGAAGCTGTACCCCAGCGTCCCCAGGACGTGGCGTTCCCCATGTAGACAATCCCCACGTTCCAATGCCCCAGCCGTAGTCAAAATAACTAACCGAAGCTCCAATATTGATCTGATAAGCACCCACCGTGGCCGCTCCGCCGTTACCAACGTCAGAAGCGTTGGCCGCAACAGGCGCCTTGATTGTGTACTGAGCGGAATTTATTACCGTCTGAATCTCGTATTCTTGATTGAGTACGGTTGCAGTAATCACCCCACCAAGGCTTACAGCCCCACTATAAGTCACAAAGTCCCCGGCAATGGCGCCGTGGCCGGTGTCATTTACAGTAATAACATCGCTGCCATCGGTTGCCGCAAACGTCACATCGCCCGCTGCCGTTGTCGCACGGATTGGCGTAATGTCACCCCAGCTTCCGCCTTGATAGGCGTAGAGCTTTTTGTTTGTTCCCACCACCATTTGTGGCGAGCCATCCAAGGCATTCCAAGTAAAGATGTCCGTGGCCACGCCCAGGAGATAAACTGCCGTGTCACCAAAGTTTGTCCAGCCACCAAGCTTTTCTGGCAGGCCATAACGAAACCGGACATAGTCGCCGTCGATCCAACCGCCTTCGGCACCGTACTCGGTGTTTTGCTTGTCAATGCCGGGTTTTAGGGCGAGTCTAAAATAAGCCATTTAAGCCACAAGTCCTGGTAGATATACGGTTTTACCGTTTTGCTTGACGGCGGTCAAGGCTTGCTTTTTGAGGTTTTCCGGGTCGTAGCTGACGTGGACCCAGCCGCTGTCCGGGACCCCTTGCGTGTAGAACTCGAGGATAACTTGCGTGAACTCGAGGTTTTCCGTGATCCACGTTGCGAGGTCCGCGTTTGCGACGCCGGGGATTTCGATGTCGCTGGCTTGCCCTTTGCAGTGGTCCGAGGTCGGCGAACCACCGACTTTTTGATTGACTGCTGGCGCCCGGTAACCCGAGTTGACCTTGACGCCTCTTTGGTAATGCTCTCTAACAGGCTGAAGAACCTTTTCAGCCAGTCTTTTAAGATTTTCAATTTCTTTCTCCCCAGGTGTATTGTCCATATTATGCCGCAGAGCGGTCTCGCTCTTGATCATCTCGGACAAGGTAAAGTTAGCCGTCAGGTTCATTTCTTCTGATCCAAGAGTTCATCGAGTTGGGCGCTCTTTTCTTTGCTTCCTTGGCTAGACCCGAAGTAATAACCAAGGACCATGGTCATGGCCGAGGTCAATGCGCCAAGGACGTAGATCAGGATATCCTTAGACTGGGTGTTTACCTCAACAAAGATGATGACCAAGAACAAAATAAAGGTAAGGGATACGGTGCCAAGGGCCAGGATTGGCGTGACAATCTTATTGATAATCGGGGCGAATTGACTGGTGGCGATCTCGATCTCGCGCTTGCGAGCGGAGTCCATTTCCTTGGTCATCGCCTCAAGTTCGGCCAATTGACCCTTCTGGGCCATCTCCATAAGCTTGGCCTGCGCCTCTGCCTTTGCGGCCGGATCCGGCAGGACCTTGTCAAGAACCTTCTCGCCAATACTTAATAGTGCTGCTATCGGTAACATCACCAGGCCCCCATTGCTTTAAGAACTCCGTAAACTACTGCTGAAATCGTAAAAATAATTATCCAAGTCAATCGCTCTTCGGACCGCAGGCGCTGAAACTCGTGGTCCAGCAGCTTTCGCTCCTTACGCATCTGAGTAACCAAGGCCTTGACCTCCGTTACCGCACTCTTGCCAAACTCCCGCTCCATGTCCTCGTACATGCCTTCCTCGGCTGCACGGATCTTTCTGACCTCACGGTACTCGGCTGCTGCATCAACAAATACTAAATCACCGCGTCTTTGTAACTGTAACTGCTTTCTTTTCCACGCAATCCTGGCTCGGGCTTCCTCATCGAGGAAGTTGTTGACATCCTTGCCCGTTTGCTTGATCTCGCGACCAACCTTGAGGGCTTCCTTGATTCCACCTAACGCCGCACGGGCAACCTCTGAGGGATTGCCCGGATCCGGTAACTGAGACATTTAAAGGCTCCATGTGAACAGGGATAATGCAACCAATGCTAGCAGGAGACCTAAAAAAGTAAACGCCCAAAAGCCCACAGCTACATTACTCCGCTACCGGCAGCCGGAAGTGTTGTGACGTGTATGGCCACGTTTTGTTTGGGCTCGCTTAAATCAAATCCGCAATCACTGCATACCTGATTGGATAGCTCCTGTGCATCCACATCACGAGTACAGTTCGGGCAAAAGATTTCGATCTCGTGCTTTGCCGAGACCTGACCATCTATTGTTGCGGCTTCAATTAGGGCTTTCATATTTACCCCTGAACAGCAGCCATTAACTGCTCAACCGTTGTGCAGGCGGCAATTGCAGCCTCTTTCTCAGCACACAGCGCTATAACCGCAGCACGGTCAGCAATCACGTCACCGGGAATCTCCACGTTGCGCTCGGCCTTACGAATTACCATCCAGTCGGTCTGAGCCAGTTCGGAGTTTGCAGCGGCCTTGGTTTGGGCGATCCACTGTGACTTGAGACCTTTAGTGACCAGACGCTCTGCGGAATCAACCATTGCAGGCTCGCCATCAACCACGCCCAAGACCTGAACGTACATTGGGTTGCCCTGTGCATCTACTTCTTCCCTGTCCTCAAGTTGTTTTGCCGTAGCCGTGTAGGTTGCCTCGACGGTTTGGTTGGTCTCGTTGACACGGTAGGATGGGCCGCTTACCCAGTAGAAGCGCTGATCTTGTTGAGTGCCTTGGATGACCTCGTAGACACCCACGGACTTGCGCTCTGCCTCGGTAGCGTTGCGGATAAATCTGGCTGAGTACGTCTTCTCGCCAATGACAAAGGCTACATCCGGCTGGATGAGTTGAACGATGTTACCGTTTTGAACTACTGCGAACATAATGTTCTCCTTAAAAAATTATCGTGCGTTAGCAAATTGAAAGGGTGACTCGGCAAAGGCGGCGTAGATTATGGTTGCGCCTGATGCGTTAGTATCACCACCAGAGCGTCTAATCTTAAATCCGTTACTCAAAATATCAACATCATAACCAGATGAATACTC
>Ga0172367_10005600_pt1 | contig 15104 bp, 10 predicted proteins | sample Lak10m_FD_114542 | JGI IMG/M metagenome (GOLD analysis project Ga0172367, IMG submission 114542) | Freshwater microbial communities from Kabuno Bay, South-Kivu, Congo - kab_022012_10m | ecosystem: Environmental > Aquatic > Freshwater > Lake | place: Democratic Republic of the Congo: South-Kivu... | reverse complement strand
GATGGGCTGTCGAGCGCTGCCGACTACCTCTAGCTTCGCACCCGGATTCAGCCGTAAGCCACCCGTGCCGTACGCCGTAATCGATGCCCCGTTTGTGATCACGAGCCGCAGATTCGCACCAACCGACCATGTCGCAACCGCCCAATCGACGACGGAATAGTGGTAACCCAAGTCGGGCTGATCCGTGTCTCGTGGGACATTAGGGCCCAACACCGTATCCGAAACGGAGATCCACCCATCAGGAATTTGAGTAGGGGGGAAAGTTGTACGCTCTCTGAAATCGGCTTTGAGTGAACTACTGATGTTCAGGGTTCCGGCATTCCTCAATGGACTATTCGCAGTGAGGTAATGAGCCCCCGATCCGACGGATTGAAAAACACCAACCCCGGAGGCTTGAACCGAGTTGCTCTCGCTGACGAACGTGCCCGAATTGGTCACGGCCACGAGAAGAGAATTTGTAACGTAGGTGGGGATCGGTCCGTTGGGTTCGAGTTTCAGGTTGTTGATTGAACTCCAGGTCACGTGCTCCGCCCGCACAACTCCAGAACCGAGATCGAGTGCGTCTCGACAATCGGTAATCAGAGCGTTGCGAAGACCCAAATCGGCCCCGGCTGAATTGACCACCGCTCGCCCATTCTTAATGAATTGCGAGTGAGAAAGAACGTGAGTTCCCGCGATGGCAAACGAGATGCCCGAGCGCAGGTAACGGAACGAAAGATTGCTCAAGACGGAATTCAGAGGGGTAATTGTCCCGGTTCCCAGAATCAACCCACATCCACCGTAACTGTCGGGCTGTGGGCTACCCGTGCTTCCGGGTAGAAGCTCACCGACGGTGTTGTCATCCGAGGCGGTGAAGATCACAGGACGATACGCCCCTGTGAGGCACTGAACCGTGCTGCTGAGCAGTGAGAGGCTAGCGGAACTATTCGTTCCAAATTTAATGACGGCTCCACCTTCGATGATCGTGTTCCCAGTAAGCGTGACTGGGCCGGTAACCAGATAGGTGGTGTCGCCTGCGAACACAAAGTTGGACTGGCTCGTGTTCACAAGCACGTAGTCCATTACGAACCCAGGAACCATCGACCGTTGGGCTATTCTCGCCATCGATACGGCTGCCTTGGTAGTGGGAGCTCGCTGGGCAACCACCGCCCCACTGGGGCGAGGCAGATGCCGACCTTGCGAGGCAACAACTTCGGATGGAGTGCCGTCAGGAGCCACGTGCCGTACCCGGGCCTCCGATGGAGGTAAAGTCCGGAGTTTCGCCGCCGCTTCCTCAAAGGGCACACTCTCCACCAGGAAAGTTCGCCCATCAATGTTGAGCCACGTCTTCCCAACCTCGATAGCCTCCCCATGGTTTCCTGGCGGAATAGCGTCCTGGCGATCCGAACCCAACGAGAACGCCCGGCCAGACCCGATTCGCATCACACCGAAGCTGAGCTGCTGATCGGCCTCCTGAGCTCCGCTTCTGCGCTTGAGATTCGTCAGACTGGACTGCGGTACGGGAGCCTCCAGAAACTCAGTCCAAACCTCAAGTCGCGTCGTCTCGGGTCTTAATCCGAACTCCGCCGGGCTAGGCAACTGCTCACGGATGATTACGTCCTGTTCAAAACTTGAACGCGTTGTCGTGTAGCGAACATCGGCCCGAACTTGGTCAAATGAATCGGCATACTGGACCTCGTTTTGACCGATCACCGTCCCTTGCGCATCCTTGATGCGGGCTAGCAAGATGCTTACACCCTTGTCTACATCGGAATATGCGAGACAGAATACCCTCGCGCGAATTCGCTCGCCCTCCGGGGTTGTGTAGCGAATCGAGCCAGTGGCCTCGTTCACATTGCCTTCAAAATGCACGGAATAAGTTCCCCGCTTCATCCTCGCACCGTCGTCGAGGAGTTCGATCTCTTCGTTGGCTTCAACCCACCTGGCTTCCACCCCTGACCACACGTGCATGCCCGTGGCGAGCTCTACAAATGTATTGGTCTCCACGGTCAGCGTTCCGTCGATGTCACGAGTTGGGGTGAGTTTAGCCATCAGCCGATGGTGTGGCCCCAATTCCAGTGGCCGATACACACCATCCGCCTGCAGGTTGTTGAATCTCGTCAAACGCTCTCCACGCTCCGTTCGGGTGACGATGCCATTCACCAGATCAGCACCACTTATCTGAGCTAGGAGCACGATGAGGAACGCGATGCCGACTGAAGACCATCGCATCCTTGGCACCCTGAGTAAGGGTGAGATGATCTGGAGGTGGCTCGCAACCGGATTTGCTTCGAGAGGAGATCCATTCATTGCAGTTAGGCCTTACATCAAGGCAACCCCACACAGAGTGGTGATCCCTCGCCCCCCGTTCCCACACTCCCGAGACAACACCCCGAGTGGAAATGTTTCACGGGCATCGTGTAAACCTCGAGAGGCTAGGTGATCGGCTTTGGGGTTAACAGCTGACACACTACCTCGGGTTTTCGGCAGTGGTCCATGGATAAAAATATCCATACCTAGCACTGGCGCTTGGTACGGCTAATGCTATGACCCTCGAACCCGATTGAGCATGCGCCACGTGGCGGCTGCCTCTGCTCGGCTCTTGACTCGAAGACGCACAAATAAGCTTCGTAGCCTATAGGCCACCCATGGTTCTGATCGTGAGAGTTCAATTGCTATACGCTTGTTTTGGTGACCCAGCGCTACGAGGTTGAGAAGCCTCGTGTCGAGGGCGCTGAGAGTCAGGGCGTTCAGCGCCTCACAAGCCTCTACCTCCACAATGCCCGGAGTCTCCGAGTCTGCCGTGGGGGAGAAGGATTCTGGTGAGCCAGAGCATACAAAACGACAATGCAACACACCGCTCATCACCATCCTCAGGTCCGCACTTGAAAAAGGTCTCAAAAGATACCCGCAGGCACCGGCAAGCAGGCCAGCGCGGAGGGTCGTACTATCAAACCTCCTAGAAACGATCACCACTCGCTGGACCCCAATGGCTTGACGCCAATGTCGGATGGTCTGCTCCAGGTGCTCCATTGTTGGGGCGTCGGCATCGACAATGATGAAATCCGGCAATCCCGAAGTCGCCCGAGCCGGGACATCCAAGGCACAATCTGCATCGACTATCTTCCTCTCGGGAACTGCGGTAGTTGCAACGAATTCATAGGAGGAGTTCTCTCCCGAGCAGATTAAGAGCGCGGTTGAAGGTTCCACATCACGGTTCTCGAGAAGAGAGTGAATCGAAAGATAGGTTGATTGCATTCATTAACTAGATACGTATTGAAAATGACCCATCTTTCAGAATTTATTTTGCAAACAGCAGTTTTATCTCTTGACACACGTATACACCCAACGTCCCCCACGCCTCTATCTTCGAATGCCGTCAGGTTCATCGGATATGTGGCGTGATCGACACCGAAGCAGGGGCTCAGGTGCCCTGACCATCGCTGGCCGTGAACATGAAACTATCGAACCCGTTGAAACTCGTAGTGGGCGGGTAAGAGAGGTTCGGCGGGGTGCCGGTGAGCGTGCCGTGGGGCGGGTGGGTTCCGATACTGAAGTTGAGGGCAACCCCCTCCGGGTCCATTCCGATGAGGCGGATGCTCAAGGGGGTGTCTTCGGCTGTGGTACGTGTCTGCGCGATGGCAGTTGGAGCCTGGTTGGAAGACCTTCCAGCACGAACGATGCCCCCGCTGTTGATTGTCAGTCGATCCGATCGGATGATTCCAACCACCACCGTGTTCCCATTCACCATCACCGTGCCAGCGGGGGCGGTCACACTGCCGTAAAGGGCGCTCCCGCTGTTTAGCGTAAAGCCACCCGAAGCCACCCGCACCTGCAACCACGTTGGGTCGTTCGTCGACCCAACCAACCCGTTGACGGTGACTCCATTGGCAACGGTTAGGACGACGGACCCACAACATCCAGCCGCGTTTGACTGTTCAGCGTCAGGTTTTGGAGGTTGTAGGTGGTATTCCAACCCACCTCCGGTTCAGGAGCGCCCCAGGAGAGCCCGAGCCTCCTTCCGAGGCGGAGCCGACCTGACGCCTTCGTGCGGTGGGCCTAGAGTTCACGGCAGGGAGAGTGTGTTGGACCATGGAATGGAGGGGTTACGACAGGGAGTGGTTTGAACGCGCCCACCTTGAGACACCCTCAGAAAGAGACAATGGGGTCATCTAAATAGTTGACATCTGTTGCACAATCGACCGTCGTGAGCGCTCACGCTTAGGGTGTAGACACCCGGCACGGTTCCCGGGCCGCTGACCAGGCTCCACTGCGCGCTCAAAGAGCCACTGGCAGGCCGCCCGTCGTCCACCACCGTGCCGTTGAGCGCCGCGTCGGTGCTGTCCTGAAAAAACCACGGCGCTTCCACCGGGAGGAGGAAGGCCAGCAGGACGAGGACAATGCCCAACACGCGGCTCATGCGTCTGGGTTGGAGCATGGCATGAACGCCATCAGGTCGGCAACGCCATCGAGCTCTTCGCGCACCTGTTTGGGACGAGCTACGCAGGGTCGAAAAGTCGTGACGGAATCCTGCGTGTTGGCAACGGGAAACCGGCCTGGAAGACGTGGATGACATAGCTGGGGTGGTCGCCACTCTGATCAAAGCGAACTGGACGTGCTGGGAAGCAAGAAACCCGCAAAACCACCTCCTTGGTTGACTGAGACAGCGCTCCGACGCGGCATGGCGTTGAGTGGTTCCGTGCGACGGAGGTCGGGATTCCTACGTTTTACTTCCACCAGGGCTCGCAGAGGCCTGAAACCTAGGCGGGAGGACTCGTCCGCCGTAGCCTTGGCGAAGGCGGAAGCCACACCAGCGCTCTTTTGCATGCCACGGCTTGTGCCTTGGTTGGTCGCGTAAAGTTCAAATCCGCTCATTCTGAACAACCAAACCGCGAACCTACCTGCCCCTCCCTGATCCAAACAAGAACTAACCGCCCACCGCAATCAACCCCTCGATTTTAACAAAGGAGGACTCGCCAAAACGGGCGCGGGAGGTCAAAACAGAAGCGTCGTCAGTTCAATATCAGAATCCCTACTGGACTCAACGATCGACTGGACTATCGCGGATGCTGTACGAAACCGCTCAACCTCTCTCCGCACGCCATGCTCGGCCCTCGCTCTTCACCCTCACCTACTCCTATGTTATTGGGCCGCGCTTCAACCGTCCTGATCCTGTTGGCCTGCGCGCTTGACGCCGCACAGCCGGTGTCGGCACCTCAGCTTGCCGGAGCATCAAGGGCAGAGATGCCTGCCAACGTTCCAGGGTTAACCCTTGATGAATGCCTCTCCGAGGCCATGGCTAATAATCGACGAAGGGCCGTGTCAAAATACGCCGTGGCCCTGGCCGAGGCTCAGCATCGGCAAGCCTTGGCCGCCTACTGGCCTCAAATCAGCCTCGGCAGCGCTCTGGAGCGACGCAACGTCAACCCGAACTTCGTCTTCCCTAGCCGCGATATTCCCGTGCCCGCGCAGTCCGTTTCCATCCCTATGGGCGGTTCCATTCCCATCACGATTCCAGGGGTCGGCACCGTCAATTCGAGTTCCATCGAGATCCCGGCGCAAACCATCATGGTCCCCGTTCAGGAGGTCGATCTCTCCGATCGCGACTCAGCGCGCGCAGCCGTATCGGCCGCTTGGTTGCTCTACGACGGCGGGATGAGAAGCGGACTCCGTGAACAGGGCCAAGCGGTCACCGATCTCATGAAACAACAGGCCCGACGCACCGATCTCGAGATCGTGGATAGCGTCAAGCGTCTCTATTACGCCGCCGTTCTCGCGCGTCAGCTCCACCAAGTGGGGCAGGAGACCATCGCTCGCATGGAGGCCACGCTCGAACTTACCGAATCCCTCTACAAACAGGGCGGTGGCAAGGTGAAGAAGACCGACTTCCTCGACGCCAAGATCATGGTCGAATCCCTACGCTCCATGGTTGCCTTGCTTGAGAGGAATGAGGAGATGTCGCGATCCGCACTCGCCAACACCATGGGCCGACCTTGGAACGTAGTCGTATTCCCTTCCGCCAAAGAAATCCCATTCTCACCGATCGATCAACCCCTTGAGCAACTCGTCAACAGCGCCTTTCGGTTTAGCCCAGATTGGAAGAAGATGGAGGCTGCGGCCAGGGCCATCGACGGCTCAGCTCGATCCGCACGAAGCGGTTACCACCCTAAGCTCGCCTTGGTTGGCGACCTGCATCAGTGGTGGAACGAGTCGAGCTCAGGAATGGCCACCGCGCGTAACAAGCAAGGCTGGACCATCGGCATCGGCTTGGAGATTCCGATCTTCGATGGATTCTTGACCCGAAACAAAATCGCGGCCGCCAAGGCTCAAGCCGATAAGCTCTCGGAGGAGCAATTCCTGCTGAAGGATGGCATCGGGCTGCAAATCAAGGACGCATTTCTCGGGTTGAACGCCGCACAAAAAGCCCATGGCGCAACGCTCGAAGCTTTTCGGTCCTCGGAGGAGAGCCGGGATTTGAACACGCGGGCCTACCAGAACGACCTGGTGGAGACCGAGAAAGTCATACGATCTCAACTCATGGAAGCGCTCATGTCCGCTCAACATCTCAAGACCCGATTCGACCACGCTGCCTTGCGGTCCCAGCTCGACCTGCTGGTGGGGAGCGAAGTCTTGGCTCGACTCGACAAAACCCCCTAGGAATCCATGAAACGCCAAGCTGTGACCCATCGGCGGCCGGTGCTTCGACTCGATTGCCTCGCTCGTTACGCCGTCCTCGCGTTCACCTGCCTGCTCTCCTTCCTGGCTAGCATACCAGCGCACGCGGCCGAAGTATCCTCCGAGCAACCGATCAAAAACGCCTCCCTCCGAGTCGGCCTCGCCAGCACTGCCTTTCTGGGTGTCAACCGCAACGACGCTGAGGCTTCCTTCAAACTTCTCATCGCCAGTGCCGCCAAACGGAAACGGTATCTGGTCGATCTCAAAATGGAGTATTTCGATTCCGTTCCCACCTTTACCTCCGTGATCACGAACAACCTGCTGCACTTGGCTTCCATCGACGTCTGGGACTACCTGGACATGCAAATCGAGGACTACATGGAGCCGGCCTACATCATCTCGCGCCAGGGCCGTCCAGGCGAAACCTACCAACTCCTGACCCGACAAGGCTCAGGAATCAACTCGCTACGGGATCTCCATCGCAAACCCATCCTGCTCTACCGCGCTAACAACGCCAAAGCAGCTCCCATCTGGCTCGAATCGATTCTTTGCGAGGAAGGACTCGGTAGGCCCCAACGATTCTTTTCTAAGGTCGATGTGGTCGATAAACCAACCCTCGCCGCGCTGCCCGTATTTTTCGGAAAAGTGGACTCCTGCATCATATCGAGTGGGAGTTTCGAAGTGATGAAGGAACTCAACCCCGAGGTGGGGCGCAAACTGACGTCCTTACGTATCTCCGAAGAACTCGTCGAGAACATCATCTTTGTGAGTCGTAACAACTGGATGTCCATGGAGACCCGGAAGGACCTTATGAAAACCGTTGAGGACCTCGCAGCGGATGCCGCCGGACTTCAGATGCTCAGGATGTTCAAATCCGATGGCATCCTGCCCTTCCGTCCCGAGCTGCTGGACTCGATGCGCAAGTTGAAGGCCACGATTCAGGGTAGCCAGCCGAGAGGTTCGCAATGAACTAGCCACAATGAGACACGACGCTACACCGCGGAAGCGACTTGGCATCGTCCTCCGGACGGCCCTTCTGTCTTGGCTCGTGACGACCGGCACCTTGCTGATCTTTGTCTCCGTCAGTATTCCTGAACAGAAGCGAATTGTTCTCAATAACCTCGAATCCAAGGCCGCAAGTGTCGCCATCTCGTTGCGTAATGTGGCCACCGGAGCCGTCGTCAACGAGGACTACACCAGCGTTGTCGATGCGTGCAATCAACAGCTGGCCGATGACACCAGCATCGACTACCTCGTCGTCACAAAAAACGACGGATGGTCGCTCGTCCACACCCGGTCGGGCTGGCGTAACCAGACGCTCCCCGCAGAATGGCACCCTTCGCCGCGCCGCACCGAGAGCGGGATAGGTCAAGTCAGCCTCTTCGATCACCGCGTGTTCCGCTTCTCGCAGCCTTTTGATTACTCAGGGATCGAATGGGGCTGGATTCATGTTGGGCTCTCGCTCGAAGGCTACGACCGCAGCGTCTCCATGGCTTATCGTCGCACCCTTCTGCTCTCTCTGGTTTGTCTGGGGCTGAGCTTGCTCGGCTCCGTCGTCTATGCTCGAAAGCTTGTCCAACCCTTGCTGCGACTTCAAGGGGTGGTTCAGAAAGTGGCCCAAGGCGATCTGTCGGTCCGGGCCTCCATCACAAGTGGCGACGAATTGCAGAGCCTCTCCGATTCGGTGAACGCGATGACCGAGGCGCTCCTCCACCGCGATGCGATCATGCAGAGCGTGCACTTCGCCGCTCAACAATTCATTCGCGCCCAGGACTGGCGCGACGTTATCCACGAAGTGCTCGCGAGTATAGGTCAAGCCATGGGGGCTACCCAGATGACCGTGTTCGAGAGCGTTTCATCGGAATCCGACAACCCACTCTACGAACGCCGATACGAATGGCCTAAGGCCTCGCCGGACAAGAACGTTCACAAGCCCGCATTTCATCCGTTGTCGGTATCTGACCCTCGAATCAAGCAAGGTATACAACTGCTGGAGCAGGGAAAAAGTTGGGTCGTGCATCGATCCGCTGCCACGCCTCACGAACGATCGGCCATGGATCATCTCGGCATTAAATCTATGGTTTCAACCCCGATATTAGCCCTCGGTCGCTGTTGGGGCTTCATGAAGCTCTGCGACCATGATCGAGAACGTGATTGGACCACCTTCGAAATCCTGTTCCTCCAGGTGGCAGTCAACGCACTGGGCTCGGCCATCGAACGACAACACTCCCGCGAGGCATTGCTCGGGGCCAAAGAGGCCGCCGAGGCCGCAAGTCAGGCCAAATCCCAGTTCCTTGCGAACATGAGTCATGAGATCCGCACTCCGGTTACCGGCGTCGTGGGCATGCTCCAGTTGCTCCAACGAACCGATCTCGATCCCCACCAGGCGCGCTATGCCACCAGCGCGATCCTCTCCGCTCAACGCTTGCTTGCCGTCATCGGGGATATTCTCGACTTCTCCCGAATCGAGGCCGGTCGACTCGAACTGCGAAATGTCCCCTTCTGGCTTGAAGACGTCTTGAACAGCTCTGTCCGGATGTTGTCGGCGGTTGCGGAGCAGAAGAGGATCGATCTAAGCTATCAAATCGATCCGGAACTGCCCAAGCTGTTGTTGGGTGACTCAGATCGGCTGCATCAGATTCTGCTGAATCTCGTGAGCAATGCCGTAAAGTTCACCAACCAAGGGTCTGTTGAGATTCGTTGCATCCCAGATCAAATGTCCGACGAGGGCATCACGGTTCGATTTGAAGTCCGCGACACGGGCTGTGGCATCGCGGCCGCCGACCACGCGAAGATCTTCAAATCCTTTGCCCAAGCCGACAACTCGATGGCTAGGCGTCATGGAGGCAGCGGGCTCGGCTTAGCCATCTCGCAGCAGCTCTGCTCTCTCATGGGCGGGGAGATCGGCGTCCAGAGTCAACTAGGCCAGGGTGCTTTGTTCTGGTTCACCGCTCGATTACACTCAGTTCCAGCCCATGCCCAAGACGAAACCTTAAGCACTTTGGAGCTCCTCCAAGCCAATCAGCGTCGAAACCGGCTTCCCCACCCTGACACCTCCCCCTCGGGCACTCCGCCACCCTCGGTCGTCCCCTCCCCCTCCGCCCCGACGGTGCTTCTCGCCGAGGACAATGAAATCAATAGGGAAGTCGCCACCGAAGTCCTGATCTCCCTCGGTTACCGAGTCGTTTGCGCTGAGACCGGACTGAGAGCGGTGCAAATCTTTAAGACTCAGGGTGCGGACCTCGTGATGATGGACTGCCAAATGCCCGAGCTCGATGGCTACGAGGCCACGGCGATGATTCGATCGTGGGAACGCTCAAACAGCGCCGCGGCCTCATGCTCAAGGGTTCCCATCATCGCTCTCACCGCGCACGCGACCACCGAGGATCGTCAACGGTGCCTCGACGCCGGCATGGACGATTACCTGACCAAGCCGCTTTCCCCTGAGGTTTTTGCGAGCACTCTCAACCGATGGTTAGTGGGGGCCATCGAGCCTCCATCCTTGGAACACTCCCCCCACCCCAGATCAGCGCGTGCCGGCCCTTCTGGCATCGTGCTTCCCTTGGACTTTAACCAACTCGTGGCTCGATGCATGGGAAACACGGCCGTTGCTCAACGTGTCGTCTGCAAATTCCTACAACAGGCTCGCGTGGATCTCGATGCCATCGAAGCCGCCCTACGTTCGAGCCACGCCGATGACTTGACCTCCGCAGCGCACCGACTCAAAGGCGCGGCGGCGAACTTGTCCGCACCCGCGATACGCCAGTTCGCCTCCGAACTGGAACACCCAGGCTCCGAGCCTTCCCCCGGCGACCTAGCAACCACTTTTCCAAAGCTCCAAGCCGCCTTCACAGAACTGCAGCGGTTCGTTCACTCGAACCATCTCCTCCCTCCCAACCGCGGCCTCGACGAATCCCTAGACCCCAAAAGCAAATGAATCCAGCCCCACCTACCCCCAGTGGCTTGAAGCGCGTTTGTATCGTGGACGACGACGAGACCGAACTGATGATGAGCGAGTCCGTCCTCAGTGCCTTGGGATTCGAAGTGCAGGTGTATGCCAATCCTTCCATAGCCTTCGATGTCTTGGTTGCGCGGCTTCCCGATGTTCTGGTTCTCGATGTCATGATGCCGGGACTCGATGGCTTCGAGTTCTGTCGACGCTTTCGTGAGCTTCCAGGTGGGGATGCTGTCCCGATCCTCATGACGACGGCCCTCGATGACCTCGTTTCCATCAACCGTGCGTACGAGCTGGGGGCCACTGAATTCACGGTGAAGCCGATTAATTGGACGATCGAAGGTCACCGACTTCGGTATATGCTTCGTTCCGCCGAAACTGCGGCGGCTCTCAGGACGCAGGAGCAGCAGGCCATGCTCGCAAAAGCCGAGTGGGAAATGACCTTCGATGCCATCGCCGATCTCGTCATTATCATGGATCGAGATCAACGGGTTCTTCGTGCCAACCGAGCCGTGCTGGAGACATTGGGTGGTTCGGGCCGAAATCTGGTGGGAACCGCGTGCCACGAGATGTTTTTGCATTCCGATTCGCCCTGCGACGACTGCCCCACCGCTGTGGCGATTCGCACCGGCCAGTTCAAGGTTTCCGAGAATGCTCCCTGCCGGCCAGGAGGCCACTGGTCACTCACCGCCTGGCCAATCAAGGACGAGCGCGGTGACGTCTCTCGAGTGGTCCAGGTCATGAGAGACTTAACCGAGCGCAATCTGCTCGAGGCAGAACTACGCCAAAGCCGAAAGATGGAGGCCATTGGCACTCTCGCCGGTGGGATCGCGCATGAGTTTAATAACCTCCTCCAGATTATCTGGCTCAACGCCGAAATGGTCAGTGAAGATCTACCCGCCAGCTCCAGCCTTGGCTGCTACACTCAAGAAATTGCCAACGCCAGCAGGCGTGGAAGAGATTTGATCCAGCAACTGCTGTCGTTCAGCCGACGGTCCATGGTCCGCAGCCCAAAGGCCTGCACGGATTTAAATCCGCAGGTCCAGTCGTTCATCGGGATGTTTTCCTGCCTTGTGCCCCAAAACATCACCCTACGCACGAGCCTGAGTCCTTCTCTCGATCCGATCCATGGAGATGCTCACCAGCTGCAGCAGGTCCTCATGAATCTCTCCGTGAATTCCATCCAGTCGATGCCTCAGGGTGGCACCATCACTATCGAGACCCGAAATGTGGTTTTCGATGAGGCCAATCATCGCTTGCATCCCGAGATCCAACCCGGCCGCTATGTTCTGGTCTCCATTTCCGACAGCGGCCATGGTATGCCGAAAGAGATCCAGGAACGCATTTACGACCCGTTTTTCACCACCAAACCCGTGGGCCAGGGTGCGGGGTTGGGGCTCTCCGCTGTTTACGGAATCGTGAAGGAGCATCAGGGCTGCATCCTTTGCTACAGCCAAGTTGGTGTCGGAACCACGTTCAACATTTACCTTCCCGCACTACCTAAACCCGATCTCAACACGAACGATTCTACGAAGGACGTTCCTAACGCTCCCCGCTCAGCCGCCTCCGGAGACGGAAAAAGGATCCTCGTCGTCGACGATGAAGCGCCCATCCGAAGTCTCATGCGCAGGTCGTTGAGCCAATCGGGTTACTCCGTCACCGAAGCCTACGATGGGCTTCAAGCCTTGAGAACGTTCGAATCTTTCGCCCCCGCTGAGCGACCGGAGCTCGTCATCCTCGATCTCGACATGCCCCAGATGAATGGGTGGGATTGTCTCCAACGAATCAAAACGCTCGACCCAAAGGTCCTGGTGCTCATCACCACAGGCTATGGCGGTGCCGGGTTGCTCGACCGCGCACGCCAAAGTGGCGCCGCCGGCCTACTCAACAAACCCTACTCCGTCCAGGAGTTGATCGAAAAGGTCCAAGAGACCCTGGCTGCTCCCAATCCAACCGCCTCAGGCTAACTGCTGTACGCCGCGTCCCCTGACGCGGCGCTCCACGGATCCGCTCTCCACGGAACTTCCCTCTTTCGTTCCCTCCGCAACTCCACTACTCTCATCCCATGGAATCCATGCAAATCACGACTCAGCTGGCGCTATTCCTCGAGAACCGCCCCGGAATGCTCGCCGATGTATGCAGGGTTCTCAGTCAGGAACGGATCAATATCTACGCGATCACCACCAGCGATACCGTCGATCACGCCGTCATTCGCCTCATCGTCAGTGACACCTCCCGCGCGCTTGCTGTCTTCGAGGAACGCGGGACCTTGGTCGTCGAAAGCGAGGTCCTCATGATCGAAGGCAATAATCGCCCAGGCTCACTCGTGCGGATCGGCGAGAAGCTGGGTGCCGCCCGCATCAATATCGAATACGCCTACTGCGCCACCAGTCCCAACGCCAAAAAGGGGCTGTTGATTCTTCGGGTCAATAACGCCCGCAAGGCTTTGAAGGTCTTGAATAGTGATTAGAGATCCGCAAAACACCCGCGCACTTCCGATCGCGTCACGGCCTCGTCCAAAGGCTCTCGTTGCTGCCCTCGCAAGTCTCCTCCTCTCCACTTTCGTTGTCGCCGGACCCTCCGGAACCAAGATCGACCTCTCCCACGACTGGCCTCATTGGCGTGGCCCCTCGGCCATGGGGGTCGCTCCCCATGCCAACCCGCCCACCGTCTGGAACGAGTCCACTCATGTGCGATGGAAACTCAGCCTTCCCGGTCAGGGGCATTCCACGCCGATCGTCCTCGGCAATACGGTCTACGTCACCGCTGCTGCTCCGATCGGGGAAGCCCAGCCGCCGGTCTACGACAAAGCCCCCGGCGTGCACGATAGCGTGCCCGTGCGTCACCGACACGCTTTCTCCGTCCACGCCATCGATCGTGTGAACGGCAAAATCGTCTGGTCCCGAGTGCTTCGAGAGGAGTTTCCTCACGAGGGCGGCCATGTCACCGGTAGCCAAGCCTCGAACTCTCCCGTGACCGATGGTGAGCTTCTCTACGTCTTCTTCGGCTCCCGTGGCCTCTATGGCCTTCACCTCGACGGCACCCCGAAATGGCAACGTGATTTGGGTAAGATGTCCACCCTCCACGCGCACGGCGAAGGAAGTTCCCCCGTGGTGTATGGTGACTTGCTGCTCGTGAACTGGGATCACGAAGGTCAGTCCAGCCTCTTCGCCTTCGAGAAATCCTCAGGCCAAATCCGATGGAGAGTCGATCGCGACGAAAAGACTTCCTGGTCCACCCCCCTCGTTGTAGAGGTCGATGGCAAACCCCAGGTGGTGGTCAGCGCGACCAAACGAGTTCGGGGCTATGATCTCGCCACAGGCTCTCCCATCTGGGAGTGCGCCGGCCTGACCGATAATGTCGTCTCGTCCCCGGTGTTCACCGACGGGATCTTGGTCACTGGGAACAGTTATTATGTCCAGGCGATGATGGGCATCCGCCTCGCCGGTGCCCGTGGCGACCTCAGCGCCGGCCCGCATATCGTTTGGAAAATGTCCCGCCTCTCCCCCTATGTGTCCTCGCCGCTGCTCTACGAGAATACCGTGTATTACCCGCGCCATAACCAGAACGTGCTCGTTCGGCTCAACCCGCTGACAGGAGAGTTCCGGTCCGATCCGCAGCGGATCGAAGGGATTCGAGACTTCATATTCGCTTCCCCCATCGGGGCCGCCGGCCGGATCTACCTGAGCGCACGGGATGGCACCACGGCAGTCCTTCAGAGCGGCTCGGGCGGGGAGGTGCTTTCGGTAAACAAACTCGATGACTCTTTTAGTGCCTCACCGGCGGCGGTTGGTGATGATTTGTTTCTGCGTGGCCAACGGTTCCTCTACGCATTGTCCAATGTTCCATCCACCCCAACCCAGCCTGGGGCTCCCGCCCCGACCCCTTCTAAACCCCGTCCCTGATCCGGTCATGCACCTGCTACGCGCTTCCGCGATTCGATTTTTGGTTTTGGTCTATCTGCTGCAGCTTTCTACCTCGGGCGATGCGGCCACATTTTTCGTCAGTCCGGCTGGGAACGACGCCAACCCAGGTTCCAAGTCAAAACCCTTTGCCTCGCTGGCTCGTGCCCAGATCGCCGCACAACGCGTCAAGGGTCAACCGGTTAAGGTCTGGTTGCGGGGTGGCACCTACTATTTGCCCGAGACACTGGTGTTCACTGCTGAAGACTCAGGGACTTCGAAAGCCCCGCGGACTTGGGAGGCTTGGCCGAACGAAACCCCAGTTGTCAGCGGCGGGCAACAGCTCCAACTCAAATGGGAGCCCTATCGTGATGGGATCATGAAAGCCTCGGTCGATCCTGGACTGCGTACGGATCAGCTGTTCATCAATGGCGAACGACAGTCGCTTGCGCGCTATCCCAACTTCGATTCCCAGATCCGAATCTTCAACGGTTACGCCAAGGACGCCTTCGATCCCGAACGCGCTGCTCGCTGGGCCAACCCCAAAGGCGGGTTTATGCATGCCATGCACGAGCATATGTGGGGCGGATTTC
>Ga0172367_10005599_pt1 | contig 15105 bp, 12 predicted proteins | sample Lak10m_FD_114542 | JGI IMG/M metagenome (GOLD analysis project Ga0172367, IMG submission 114542) | Freshwater microbial communities from Kabuno Bay, South-Kivu, Congo - kab_022012_10m | ecosystem: Environmental > Aquatic > Freshwater > Lake | place: Democratic Republic of the Congo: South-Kivu... | reverse complement strand
TTATCAGACAATCCCGATTTTGTGTGTGCCTCAATACATTGAAGCTTGAATGCGAGTGTGTATTTTTTTCGTTGTGACATAAAAAAGCCCCCAATAAGTGTCTAACTTTTTGGGGGCTGTCCACAATTGCGGGGCTTTTCGTTTCACTTAAAACTTAGGCGCTTTGCTTTGCAGCAATCGCTTCTTTCACTTTCGTTTCGATTTCTTCCATCAATTCTGGATTGTCATCTAACAATTGCTTCACGGCGTCGCGACCTTGTCCCAATTTGGTATCCCCATAAGAGAACCAAGATCCCGCTTTCTTCACAATGTTTAAATCAACACCCATGTCAATCAACTCGCCTACGCGGCTAATTCCTTGACCATACATGATATCGAATTCCGCTGTTCTAAACGGAGGAGCCACTTTGTTCTTCACCACTTTCACTTTGGTGTGGTTACCAATCGGATTCTCGCCGTCTTTCAACTGAGTAGATCTGCGGATATCTAAACGCATCGACGCGTAGAACTTCAATGCATTACCGCCCGTTGTTGTTTCTGGATTACCGAACATCACTCCAATCTTTTCACGCAATTGGTTGATGAAGATGCAGCAACATCCCGTCTTGCTAATGGTACCGGTAAGTTTACGTAAAGCTTTCGACATTAAACGTGCTTGCACCCCTACGTTCGAATCGCCCATTTCACCTTCAATCTCTGAACGTGGTGTTAACGCAGCAACCGAGTCGATAACAATCAAGTCAATCGCCCCTGAACGAATCAGGTTATCGGCAATTTCCAATCCTTGCTCACCGTGGTCGGGCTGTGAAATCAATAAATTCTCGGTGTCAACACCCAAGGCTTCTGCATAGAATTTATCGAACGCATGCTCGGCATCAATGATGGCTGCAATTCCACCTTGCTTTTGACATTGTGCAATGGCGTGAATGGCTAAGGTTGTTTTACCAGAAGACTCTGGACCGTAAATCTCGATGATACGTCCTTTTGGATAACCGCCTATACCGAGGGCTAAATCCAATCCGATAGATCCCGTAGGAATCACTTCCAATTGTTCTACCGCGTTATCTCCTAATTTCATTACAGCGCCCTTGCCATAAGTCTTTTCCAACTTATCCATGGTTAGCTGCAACGCTTTCAATTTGTCTTTGTTAATCTCTGACATAAAAATGTGTTTTCGTTGTTGTTTGTGTATGTTTGATTAGTATCGCTCAGCAAAATTGTACCCCTGGATTGTAATGGATTTACGAAGTGATTTTTTTCTTCATCGGATATAAATCGCGAAGAATAAAGTAGAACACCAAATAAGCCACAACAAATCCCGTTGCATAGATCAACGAGTGTTCAGGGTAAGGACGGTCAATCGTATTCCTACTGCGCAACGAATAGTTATACAACTCGTGAGAGATGTACCAACTTAATAGAAACCACAGGGGGGTAATTGCTAAGTAAATGCGAGAAAACCGACGACTCATCTTTATCATTTGTTTGTAAAGCGAAGTTGCACTAAATTTAGAAATACAAAAAGAAAAATATATGCAGTTTATAAGCACTTTATTCGTAGCGATGTTCATATTCTTGTCATCGTTCACTTATGGCCAAGAAGCCAAAGCAACACGTAAGAACATCTTCAAGTATGATCTTCTTTCGCCCATTGCTCGCGGATTCAATTTTCAGTACGAACGTCTTATTGGCGAGCGCGCTAGTATTGGGATTGGCGGATTGTATAGCGACAAGTCTTCGACCTTCACGAACGCCGATTACATGAGCCGCATTGCCATTACGCCAGAGTATCGCTATTACATGGGACGCCCTACCGCTCCGAACGGCATTTACTTGACTTGCTACTTGCGTTACCAGCACTTGAATGCCTATATCACCGACTACTTTTACGACTACCTAACGAATACCTCTACTACCATTTCGTATCAAAAAGAATTAGATACTTACGGCGCGGGGATTGGATTCGGATATCAATACACCTTCCGTGACCGAATTACCTTCGACACGAACTTCGGTCCTATCTGGAACAGTGGCGACAAACGTGAATTAATTGGAAGCACACTAAGCTCTCCGAATGCCGATTTACAACCTTTTGTTGGCTACTTCGTTCGCGCAACAGCTGCCATCGGTGTTATGTTCTAAGAAATCGTTTTAAATTCAACCAAGGGTCGCAATTGCGGCCCTTATTTTTTGGAAGTCGTTTTCCCAATTCAACGTTTGGGCGGCTACAGCACAATTCGCTTTCCAAGCGGCATACTCCTCACTAACGACTGCCGATTCAATGGCCGATGCAATCGCCTTCGGACTTACTTCATCCACTACAACGCCTACTTGATACGTTGCAACAATGCGCTGCAATTCTACCAGTGGAGAAACCAGCACGGGCACAGCGGCGTGGATGTAATCGAATATTTTATTGGGAAGGGAAAGCGTATAATTCAAATGCATGGGCTTATCTAACGACACCCCCAATTTTGCTCCGCGAGTGAGCACACGCAATTCCTCGTAAGGCAAGCGATCAATAAATTCAATGCGGTTGTGTAAACCCAATTCTTCCGCACGCTGCTTCATACGCGGTAGATCTCTTCCCGCCCCCACCACTTTCAACGTTACCGACTGCACAAATTGAAACGCCTCCACTAATTCCATCCCCCCTCTATCCGGATCAATATACGCCCCCTGCAATATCACATACTCATTCTCATTCTGTTTCTCATTCTGATCCTCATTCTGTTTCTGTTTCTCATTCTGTTTCACCGGCATATTCCTCTGCACCAACACTTCGCGCTGATACTTCTCTCGGTAAATAGTGGCTATGCTTGCATTCACAGTTAGGAAAACATCTACATGCGGAATGCATCGCGCTTCAATACGTTCCCAAATGCGCTTGATGCTATCGCGACCGGTTAAGCCTTCGGCTTCGGTAAAATATTCGTGTGAATCGTAAATCAATTTCTTTCCGCGAAGGCGCTTGGCCATCACCGCTGGCCACAAGGTGTCGAGGTCATTCGCCCAAATGACATCGTATTTCGCGAATAATAAATAACAGAACAATCGAATATTCAACGCGGCATAGAACGCAGCGCCTTTCTTAAAAAATACGCGCTGACGAACAACTTGATATTCTCGCTGAATAGGTTTTGAATCGAATTTCAAAACACCCCACAAAGCCACTTGGTAATTCGCTTCTTGCAAGGATTGACAAGTCTTGGACACGCGTTGATCAAAGACCAAATCATTCGAGACCAAAACTTGTATGCGTTTCATTAGGGCAATGAATTACGAAATTTCTTCAAAACTTCTTTGGTGTACAATGGGAAATCGGCATTCATCATCCAGCTGTAATAACCCGGCTCGCGCTGTAATACATCGGCCACTTTTTGTCCTTTGTGTTTACCAAATCCGAACACCATATCGCCCGTTTCGTTGTACACAAAATTACCTACTAAATCGGCGCGTTTGCGGTAGCTCGACATTTTATCGAGGGCTTCCACGTTGGTAGGAAGCAAGGGAACTTCCACGTCATTTTCCAACTTGGTTCTTCCTTCGTAATGCTTAAGCATTCCCAGCATAACGTCGTACGTGGCTTGTGTATCTGCCAATGCCGAGTGGGCATTTTCCAATTCTCTTCCACAAAAAATGCGAACAGCAGCACCTAAGTTGCGAGGCTCTAGCATGTGAAATAAGACTTGCACATCTACTGTTTTTCTATCGTCAAGTGAGAAGAATAATCCTGCTCGCAAGAACTCTTCGGCTAACAACGGGATATCGAAACGATTGCTGTTGAATCCGCCTAAATCACATCCTTCAATAAAGTCATACAACTCCTGAGCGCATTGCTCGAACGTAGGTTTCAAGGCTACGTCCTTGTTGTATATCCCGTGAACCATCGAGGCTTCAAGAGGGATTTCCATTTCTGGATTGATTAGGTAACGATCAGCAGGATTGGCTGGAATAGAAAGAGTGCTTCCATCTGGAAGCACCTTTACTAAAGCAATTTCTACAATTCTGTCTTTCGCTACATCTGTTCCGGTGGTTTCCAAATCGAAAAAAACCAACGGGCGATTTAAATGAAGCATGGGCTATAGGACCTTAATCTTAATGTATTGATACTTCTCGTATTCGTCACGTTTCGTATCTCTGTCGTTCTCGTATTTCTTTCCTTGCACCAAGTTACTTGGCTCATGGAAGGTGAAGTGCTCGCCTAGTTTATATCCGCGTGCAACCAGGTCTTTGGTTATCTCATCGATAGCAAAGGTTGAACGGGCTTTCGACAATTCAATGTTGTTCTTGTATTTCTTAACGGGCACGTTCGAAGCGCTAGATTCAACAAAGATTTCAACCTTTCCTTTGCTCTTAACAATCTTTTCCAATTGGTTCATGAATTCTTTGAAATCAGCCTCAGCGCTAGAGAATCCTGCTGAACCGTAAACGAAGAAGTGCGAATACTCTGCGTATCCTAAGGCTTCGTCCACCACCACTTGTACCGGCTTCGCTTTATCGAATTCTACCGCTTTTATTTCTTCAATTTTAGGTTGCAGTGGAGCCTCATCCATGATGGCCAACAGGTACACCTCGCGTTCAATTTCGTAGTAATCACCGTCGCAAGGGATGGTGATATCTTCTTGCTTGATTTTCTCACGACCACTGAAGTAATCTACGTGGTAATTGGTACATGGAAGTAGGACAGATAAAAATCGCCCGTCCTTTTTACGCGGTACCACTTCAATTTTATCGTTGGTCTTCAAGTTGGTGATAACAATCTTCAAGTCTTCTGGAAGAGGCTGTCCTTCTTCACCAATGATATACCCCTTGATTACAGCAAGCTGAGTTCCGTTGGTTTGTGGCATTTCAACCACATAGATATCGAGTTCACCAAATCCTTCTGGACGTAACGAGCTATAGTACGCGCGCTTTCCATCGGCCATCGGTTGGAAGAACACGTCGTCAAACACGGTGTTCAACGGATAGCCCATGTTTTCTGGTTTGCCCCAGTTGCCGTCCTTTCCTTTTTTCGAAATGAATAAATCGAATCCGCCCATGGTGTTATGACCACGTGATGCGAAGTACAGGAACTGTCCGTCTGGACTCAAGAACGGCGCATCCTCGTCGTAAATGGTATTGATGACCTTACCCAAATTCATGGCGCGAGACCATTTTCCATCGGGCATTTTCACACAGCGATAGATATCGCGCTCTCCTTGTCCGCCCGTACGGTCAGAAACAAAGTACAACTCGGTTTCGTCGGCCGACACGGTTACGTGGGTTTCCCAATATTTAGAATTTACATCTGAACCAATCTTCGCTGGGTCAGACCAAATCTCCCCGATTAATTTCGAATACTTCACCTGTCCATCGCCAATACTATCTTGGTAAACGAACAAGGTTAATCCGTCTGGCGAAACCGAAATTGACGCATCGTTATCGTCAGAGTTCAAGTTCAACAATTCAGGCTTCGTCCAACTACCATCGGTGGTTCGGAAAGCTTGATAAATATCGTCTTTGAATTCGTTGGTCTCTACGTTTTTGATTTGTGAGTTTGTCGAATCGGGACGAAGACGACGGCTGGTAAAGAAGATCGAGCTTTCGTCGAAGGTCAATACAGGCGAGAAATCGGCGAATGGCCCGTTGATTACATCGCCAACATTGGTAATGATGTATCGCTTAGGATTAGCGACTTGCTTTTGCGCTTCTTCGTTGATTCGAATACCGTAATTCGCCCATGGAACAAGGCGATGTGCCTTCGGCACGGTTTGTTTTAGCTTCGCGAAACTCTTGGTAGATGCGTCAAATTTGCTGTTCAAGTGTTGTGAAACAGCCAAGTAGTAAATGGCGTCAACAGGAGGTTTCTTTTCCGAAGGTTCGTAGGGATCGTAATTTTTAGAAACCCCTTTAGAAATAGCTTTTTCTAAATATTTCTCAGACTCTAAACGCTCTTTGGTCGTGGTTTGAAGTAAGCAATACCCCAACTTGTAATTTACATTCAAGTTGTTTGCATCGAACTTCAAGGCCTTCTTCCATTCCTTGCTGGCTTCAAACCAGTAGCCCTCTTCCATGAGCTTGTTTCCCTCATAGAAAGCGCGAATAAACGCTTCCTTGTCCTGAGCAGAAACGACTACCGAAGTGAACAATGAAACTGCTGCAAGAAACAGGGAGAAAAATCGTAATTTCATGGGTTCTAATATAGTGAATTAGATTTCACGATTGATATCCCATTCTTCCAAATAATCAGCAACGCGACGTACAAATCTTCCGCCTAGCGCTCCGTCAACCACACGGTGGTCATACGAGTGTGACAAGAACATCATGTGTCGGATGGCAATCGCATCGCCGCTTGGAGTTTCAATCACCGCTGGTTTCTTACGAATGGCACCAACGGCTAAGATGGCAACCTGAGGCTGATTGATAATAGGTGTCCCCATGACATTACCAAACGAACCTACGTTGGTTAGCGTGTAAGTTCCTCCTTGAATTTCGTCTGGAGTTAATTTATTCTGACGGGCACGATCGGCTAGTTCATTCACTTTTTTCGCGATGCCCACCAAATTCAATTGGTCAACATTCTTGATTACCGGAACAATTAAGTTTCCCGTAGGAAGCGCCGTTGCCATACCCATATTGATATCGCCGCGCATAACAATCTTATCTCCGTCCACACTTACGTTCACTCCCGGAAAATCACGAATCGCTTTCGCTACGCATTCAATGAATATCGGTGTGAAGGTTAATTTGGTTTTGTAGTTGGTTTCGAATGATTTCTTCACTTTGTCGCGCCACATCACCACATTGGTTAAGTCAGCTTCTACGTAAGAAGTCACGTGAGGAGAAACTTGTTTCGACATCACCATGTGATCGGCAATGATTCGACGCATGCGATCCATTTCTACTACCTCGTCATTCGGACCCACGGTAATAGCAGGACCCTTCATCGCCGGTGCAGCAGACTTCGGAGCTTCTGTTTTGGCAGCAGGCGCACTAGCAGCCGGAGCAGCAGCAGCAGGTGTTGCACTTCTATTCGAAATATAATTCTTTAAATCGTCTTTGGTAACGCGTCCGTTTTGTCCACTTCCCGCAATACCATCTAACTCGGCTTGAGAAATACCTTCCTCTTTTGCAATATTCTTTACTAGCGGACTGTAAAAACGATCGCCCGATGACACCACAGGGGCAGCAGTAGAAACAGCAGCCGCTGGAGTTGCTTTTGCTTCAACCGCAGGGGTTGCAGCAGCGGCAGGGGCAGAGGCGACAGGAGCTGAAGCGCCTTCACCTGTCTCAATGATGGCAATGACATGTCCAACTTGAACGGTATCCCCTACATTGACTTTACATGATACTAAGATTCCGTCTTCCGGATCTGGCACTTCACTGTTTACCTTATCGGTAGCAATTTCTACCAACGGCTCATCGGCAGTTACTCGATCACCTTCTTTCTTAAGCCAGTTTAATATTGAAGCTTCGGCGACACTCTCGCCCATCTTCGGTAACTTTAATTCAATGGTTGCCATAGTAAAATTTTCGGTGCAAAATTATGGAAAATAAGGCGGATAGCCTAATGACTTTGGCAATTAAACCGCTTTTACCATAAGTGCCTGTTTTCTATAGGAGAAGAACAAGACCCAAAAGCTAAAGAAGACTATTCCTTGCTGCAACTCTAACATACTTTCAAACAAGAAATTCATAGACATACCGGCAGCAAAAACCATGAAGGTAAGGTCATACGAAAGCCAGGCTCTTACCATTAAATAGCCCATCAGAAAAATCAAGGTCAGCATGCCTATCCATCCCCATTCTGCTCCAATTTGCAAATACTCATTGTGGGCAGGTAATTTTTGCTCGAGCGCTTCCAGTTCGTTCTTCGCTTGGTATTCGGTAACCAAATGATTGGTGACGTTTCCGGTGCCCACTCCCATGGAATGTTCTTCAAGCACGTGCCAAGCCGCACTCCAGGTAACGAAACGCATAGCGGTGCTAGCCTTTTCGGTAGAATTAGGCGTTCCAGCAAGTTGGGTCTTCGTATCGCTTAACGCACGAGACACCCTGCCATTGATAGCAGGAACCGATAAATAGAAAATTAAAAACGTCCCCAATACCACACCGGCGTGCGTTAGCACACGGGTCCAATTGCCCTTCATACGAATGGCATAAACCAGCATGATTGCCACGGCCATGAACAAGGTTAAGAATCCTGATTTCGAAGAAAGAAAAGCGACATACATGGCCAACAGCGCCGAAACGGTTAAAAGCACGTTTCTTCTCATTCGCGAGGTGGCGTCGTACACCCACATGAAATGGTAGTGAGCCAATACCATAACGACATACATGGCTAAGTACGACGGATGAAAAATCCATGAAAGTTTCTGATAGAAAAAATCGCCTAGGCTTGCTGTGTGATGGTATGAATCGAAGGCGTGCAGCCAAGAAGCAGTTGCGAATAAACTTACACCTAAAGCAAAGGCGCACGCCGCGCGGAAACGAAAGCGCTGTTCTACCGTGGGTAAATACCAAAATAATATGGGCATAAAAACCAACGATAATTTGGTTTCGATATTCGGCCAGAATTCGGGATGTACGCGCAAGGCAAATGAGGAAAATCCCAGCAACACAGCAAATACTCCCATGAGATAAAACGGCATTTTCACGCGACTTGTCGTGGTAGGTTTCACCCAACCATTCACACGCTGAACAGCGATGACTACCAAGAGTATTCCCAATGCAAGATTCAGCAAGCGCAAATTGATGGGCATAATAAACGCAACAAACAACAGGGCGGGCTCGTGTAAACGATCCTTAGAAAACATGCTGATGTACCACGGTTTATCTACCATTTTGTTTTTCGCATTTTTAAGTGTGGAATTCCATCTTCATCGTACCCCTCACCTTCTCCTTGAAATCCGAACTCTTCGTAAAATTTTATCAAATACTGCTGCGCCGAAATTACAACTTCCACTTGAGAGTAGTTCGACTCAATTTCGTTTAAACACACACGCATTAATTCACGACCTAAGCCTGTTCTGCGCATCTCTAAAGACGTGCAGACACGTCCAATAGATACCTCTTTGTATGAAACTCCCGCTGGTAAAATGCGCGCTGCTGCCTGAACGGTCCCGAAAGAATCTTCGGCCCAGACCCACAAACTCAGGCCATCCTTTCCATCTAAATCTTGATACGCACATTGCTGCTCAACCACGAACACCTCACTGCGCAAAGCTAAAATCTGATACATTTTAGTGTTGCTGATTAAGGAAAACGAAGAGCAGAAAAAATTCATGCTCCGAAGTTATTACCTTTATCCGCGATGAATGTGCTTTCCGTAGAAAATATTTCAAAATCGTTTGGAATACGCGAATTATTTACCGACCTGAGCCTTGGAATTGAACAAGGACAAAAGGTAGCGTTAGTTGCAAAAAATGGCAGTGGTAAATCTACCCTGCTTCACATACTTGCCGGTCACGACGAACCCGATTCGGGCAAGGTGGTTTTCAATAAAGAAATCAAATGGTCTATACTGCTTCAAGACGAAGCCTTCAATTTCGAAGAAACCGCGCTTGACTTTTTGTTCAACGCGAACAACGCCATGACCCGAGCCATTCGCGATTACGAGCAAGCCATATTAACGGGGGAAAACCTGCAGAAGGCACATGATGCCATGGACCATACGCAGGCCTGGGACTACGACGCAAAATCGAAACAGATTTTAGGCGCACTGAACATCTTAGATCTTCAACAACCCATGGGACGCATGAGTGGCGGACAACGCCGTCGTATTGCACTGGCCCGTGTGCTGTTGGAAGAAGCCGATTTTTTGATTTTAGATGAACCTACCAACCACCTCGATCTCGACATGATTGAATGGTTGGAAGAATATTTAACGAAGTCGAAAATGACTTTGTTCATGGTTACCCACGACCGCTATTTCTTGGAAAATATTACCAATGAAATTTTGGAAATGGAAAATGGAACCTTGTACAAATACAAAGGAAACTTCTCGTACTATTTAGAGAAAAAAGCCGAGCGTGAACAGCTCGAGGCTTCCACCCGCGATAAGCAATTGAACCTGTTTCGTCGCGAAGCGGAATGGGCTGCTAAAATGCCTCGTGCACGTGGCACCAAAAGCAAAAGCCGCTTAGATGCCTTTGCCGATTTGAAACAACAATTGCAACGTCGTCCAGAAGAAAGTGATTTAGATCTTGAAATCAACATCACCCGCATGGGTTCGAAAGTGGTTGAATTTCATGGGGTGAAAAAAACGCAAGGAACTCAACCCGTGCTGAACGGATTCGACTATACATTCAAATCGAACGAACGCATTGGAATCATTGGTAGAAACGGCTGCGGAAAATCTACCTTCCTGAATCTGCTAACCAAACGCCTCGAACCCGATGGCGGTAAAGTGGTGAACGGTGAAACGGTGGTGTTTGGATTCTACGAACAATCTACTTCGCACTTAAATCTCGATCAGCGATTGATAGAAGCCATTCGCGAAGTGGCAGACTATATTCCGTTGGCCAAGGGAAAGACCATTAGCGCCGGACAAATGCTGGAGCGTTTTCTCTTTCCCAAACACATGCACTTCAACAAAATTGAACAGCTCAGCGGTGGCGAACGCAAGCGCTTGCAGTTGCTTTTGGTGTTGATGAAGAATCCGAACTTTTTAATTCTCGACGAACCCACGAATGATTTAGATGTCTTCACCCTGTCTGCATTGGAAGATTATTTACTTCACTTCCCTGGATGTTTGTTGATTGTTTCGCACGACCGTTATTTTTTAGATAAGCTGGTTGATCACCTTTTCCTTTTAGACGGACATGGAAATGTTCACGATGTACTTGGAACAACACTCGATTTTAGAGAGGTGTTGAGGGAGCGTGTTAATGAGAATGAGAAACAGAATGAGAATGATGAGCAGAATGGGAAGCAGAATGAGAATGGTGGGCAGAATGAGAAACAGAATGAGAATGAAGGGCAGAATGAGAAGCCGAAGGTGAAGTTGAGTTTTAAGGAGAAGCATGAATTCGAGCAATTGGAAAAGAATATTCCGCTTTGGGAGGAAGAGAAAGCCTTGCTAGAAGCGCAGTTCGGAGAGATCACAGACCACAACGAACTTCAAAAACTCAGCAATCAATTGGCCGAATTGTCTGATAAGATAGACAACGGAACCATGCGCTGGTTAGAGATTTCCGAAAAAATGTAATTACGAAATGCGGTGTTCGCGCATATGCAAATTGCATTTGCCACCGCTTGATTTCAGTACCATGGAAACCTTTTCCACTGTGGTCTGATTTTCTTCTAGTCCCCACGCATCAATATCGCTTAAGCTAATTCCTTTCAAGAATTGATGACCTTCGAAAACGAAGTTGTCATGCACGCTTAATTCATTTTCAACGCTGAGGTATTTCTGAAGAACAACAAAGCGGACGTCAATGCCGTCGTTATACGCAGCAAACGGTTCGGGCTTGCTGAGGCGATTGAAGTATTGGTGCTTCACCAAATCTTGCAGAATAAAACAGAAGTAATTGTGAATCTTGGCTTCCACACGGAATCCCAATTTGATGTTCACTTTAATCACTAAATCATCTACCAATTCTTCCACCTGATAATCCATGGTGTACGGCTCGTTGGTGCGATCAACGTGTAAGAACCAATACACATCGGAACGTTTCGGAGTTCCTTTGAAAATACTGTCTAACACCAATTGTTCAACCTGGTGATTGAAACTGGCCTTGGTCATATACACTAAGTGCGTGCTGTATTTTGGAATGCTTAAATCGGTCGAAAGTTGACGCAATTTATCAATGTGATTATCGAGACTAACGAATCCGATTTTCTGCGTACTTAACTTTCTGTATCGAATGGTTACGTACATCACGGCAAGAATACCTGCATAGACGATGAGCATCATCCACGCTTCTTTCAATTTCACCGAATTGGCTGCAAAGAATGAAAGCTCTACGGCGAAGAACAAGGTTGCAATTCCACCTACTAAGAAGAATGGCCAATGACGCTGATAAATGAGGTAGTACGAAAGCAAGAGTGTGGTCATTAACATGGCCACGGTAATGAATAATCCATAGGCCGCTTCCATGTGAGCCGACTCTCTGAAGTACAACATTACACCTACGCAACCCGCCCATAACAGCCAGTTTACGCTAGGAATATACAATTGACCTTTTTGTTCGGTTGGGAATTTAATCGCCACACGTGGCCAGAAGTTCAAGTTGATGGCCTCACCAATTAAGGTGAATGATCCGGAAATTAACGCTTGAGATGCGATGATAGCTGCGGCTGTGGCAATGATAATACCCGGTAGCAAAAACCACTGAGGCATCATTTCGAAAAACGGATTGCGCTCGTCCAATGTTGATTGTTGCATGAGCCAAGCCCCTTGTCCCATGTAATTTAAAATCAAAGCCACCTTCACAAAAATCCAAGACACACGAATATTGTCTCTTCCGCAGTGACCTAAATCGCTATACAAGGCTTCGGCTCCGGTAGTACAAAGGAAGACCGCACCGAGTAACCAGAATCCTTTCGGATAGTGCACCAATAAATCATATGCGTATTTCGGATTCAAGGCATTCAATACCTCGGGGTGTTCCATTAAATTAATGGTTCCGATTACCGCAAGCATAGAAAACCACACCAACATGATTGGTCCAAATGCTACGCCCACCAATTTGGTACCGTAGCGTTGAATCATGAATAAGGCGGTTAGAATAACCAATACAATAGGAACGACAGGAACCCCTTCGTTCAGTTTGCGCAATCCTTCAATGGAAGAAGCTACAGAGATGGGAGGAGTAATAATACCGTCGCACAACAAGGTGGCAGCACCAATCATAGCTGGCCAAAACAACCATTTGCCACGACGCTTCACCAAACTGAATAATGAAAAAATTCCACCTTCCCCTTTGTTATCTGCACGAAGGGTCATCCAGATATACTTTACCGTAGTTTGAATGGTCAGCGTCCAGAAGACACACGAAATACCCCCGTAAATCAAAGCCTCTGTGATGGGCTTATCACCTACGATAGATTTCATTACGTACAATGGCGAGGTTCCGATATCTCCGTAGATAATACCGAGGGTTACAATTAACCCGGCGAAAGAGAGTTTGTGATGGTTGGCCGACATGGCTAAAAAATTCTTGGCGAATGTACTAGAAAACTGAGTATCACACGTTTTTTGGGTAAAATTTTAGTTTGTCCACTTCAACACCAACTTCCCTTGGGTGGTTCTACTTTCTAAATCGTGGTGTGCTTGTCCCACTTCGGTATAGCTATACACTTTTCCAATATGCGGCAGAATAGCGCCTTGGGCATGCAGGGCTACTAACTCGGACATCAATTGACCAATGAGTTCGGGCTTTTGTACCGCAACGTTCAGCATATTCACTCCCATCACCGATTTACTGTGCGCCAAAAGCATAATAGGAATAAGTCTTCCCATTTGCATAACCACGCGCAAGGTGGCCAATTTACCGCCCCACATGCTTGTGCGCTCGCTGTACCCAAAGAGTAACAATCGGCCGCCTGCTCCCAGCAAACGCATATCCTTTTTGAAGGTTTTCCCACCGATACTATTAAACACCACATCTAATTTGTGATTTCCCAGATATTTCTGCAGCGCGCTTTCGTAATCTTCGCTTCGGTAGTTAATGGCCTTCACGCCCAATTTCATGAGGGCATTCACCTTTGTATCGCTACCTGCCGTAGCATAGACGTCGCACCCTTTGTGCAAAAGCAATTGAACCAAGGCGGTACCTACCCCACCCGCAGCGGCATGAACTAAAACGCGTTCGCCTTTCTTGGTGGTTTGCAAATAGTCTGACATGTACAACGCGGTGGCGTATTGTGTGCCTAGCGCGCAACCTTCTTCATCTGAAATGGAATCGGGAAGTTCTACCACCCCACTCACCGGCGTATTCACCGCCGAGGCATAGCCACCAAAATGCGTAAGCGCCGCTACACGTTTGCCTATCCACTGCGTATCAACCCCCTCGCCCACTTGCGTGATTTTTCCAACCACATCGTATCCCATGACAACTGGCAAGGGTGGCAAAGCAGGATACAAGCCTTTCCTTCCAAGCACATCGGCGAAGTTTAGTCCGCTGGCACTTACTTCTATTCGGACTTCACCGGGCAGAAGAATCTCTTCGTTTAATTCGCGAATTTCGAAGGCTTCGTAGGCGTTGCCGTATTTGGTTAGAACAAGTGCTTTCATTATTTCTGTGCGCCGTTGCGTTTAAGTTGAATTTTCTTTCCTGATTTTGTAATGACCACGAAGGTTACATCACCTTTCGGTGCGTAAGAAATTTGTTTGGGCAAATCAGATTTGTATGAGGCTACATTCCACCCTGCTGTAGGCTTTCCGTTCGCTTGATAATTATAAAGACTTCCATTCTCACAACCGAAAACAATGCGGTAATCACGAGTGTTGGAATAATCTGCCACGGTTAAATTTGTGCATACCGAAGATGAAATGACAACTGGATAACCTGGGACATTCTTTCCATTTAAATCCACACATTCCAAGCGGTTTCGCGTTAGCACCAACAATTGCTTCTTCCCATTCTTGAACGCATCTATTTGAGCGACGTCCACCACGTTACTGCTGAAATTCACAGCCCATCGAACACCATCTGGACCGTACCACGAGAGTTTGGTGTTCGTCCAACGAACCTCTTCTTGCTTACCCGTTTGATGATTGGTTACTTTCTTCGATTTGTAGGCCGGATCGGGCGCAGGAACATTCTGTGCAGGAGGTGGTGGCGTTACAACCGCTACCGAATCTTCATTCGGTTTAGGAGTAGCGGCAGGTAAGACATTGTCTAAAAGATAACTTACTTTTAATTTCTGATTGAACGATTGTTCGTGTCGAATCTTCCAAGTTGCATTGTTTCCCACAAAAGCGTCGAGCATGGAATTTCCGCCTTGGTATCCGCTGAGAGCGCCGCCATTTGGGATCGATTTAAACAACGGATTTCCATCTAAACTTCCTGCCACACCAAGGTATTGCACATAGGCCGTTAAGCTTTGAGCCGACGGTGCGAGGAGTAAAAATCCGTTTTGCTTCACGACATAGGCAACAAACGACGCCGATGCAGG
>Ga0172367_10005597_pt1 | contig 15112 bp, 17 predicted proteins | sample Lak10m_FD_114542 | JGI IMG/M metagenome (GOLD analysis project Ga0172367, IMG submission 114542) | Freshwater microbial communities from Kabuno Bay, South-Kivu, Congo - kab_022012_10m | ecosystem: Environmental > Aquatic > Freshwater > Lake | place: Democratic Republic of the Congo: South-Kivu... | reverse complement strand
TAATTTTAAGAATTTGGCAATTATCAAGAATAAATTTGCGGATATTTAAACAACTTTTACCTGTCATTAATTCTCCATCAGGAAGAATTATACAAGCAATTCCATTATCATTTAATAAATAAACGACATTTTGAATAAATAATTGAATTCCTGAATTTGCTTGAATTTTATAAATATCTTTAAATTCTAATGTGGATTCTGAATAATAATTCTTTTTAAAGTCATTAAATCCTTCTTCTAATTGTTTATAATTTGTTTTTGTTCCAAATGGTGGATTAGTGAAAATAATATCAAATTTCTTTTTCTCGAATAAATAAGGATTTTCAATAAGACTATTACATCTCTTAATATTTTTATTACAATTATTAGTAGAAATCATTAAAGAAACAATTCCTAATTTCATTGTATCATTTTCAATCTCGCAACCATAAATATTTTCAGATTTAATTTTAGATTGACAATAATTATAAGTATAACATAATAATCCACCTGTACCTAAACAAGGATCATAAATACTCAAATTATCACCTTCAAAACCATCAATTAACTCTTTGAAACCGCATTCATTAAGAATATATTTAACTATTCCTCTGGGTGTGAAAAATTGCCCTAATTCTTTTGAATTTTTATTTCCTTGATATTTAAGGAATTTTTCATGAATATCTCCATTAAATGCTTGAACTTCATCTATAACACTACTATTAATATTAAATTTAGAGATGATAGTAATCAAATCTCTTATAATAAATTTTGCTTTACAATTAAGAATATAATCTTCATTTGAATAGATGTCAGGAAAAATTTTAGAAACACAATCTTGAATAAAATCTTTCCATTCATCATTTAAATCACCTTTTTTATTGTATAATGTTGTTATTAATGAAATATCTTTTAAATATTCAATATAATTTAAATAATTTTGAATAACTTCTTTTTCATCTTCATCAGCATTCTCAATAATTCCATCATATCTTTCATAAAAATCTTTTAATACATCATTAGTTTTATTAAAATTATCAATTAAACTTAAAATATATGGATTGTTATTCATAACAAGATGATTAATAATTTTAATTGTGAAAAATTTCATAATATCATTTTGAGCTTTTGCACCAGTAATACCTTTTGTATATAAGAAATTATGACATTTATCTATAATTGTTTCTAATGATGAGTAGTTATCTTCATATGTAGTTTTTGTAATTAATTCATTTGTTTTATTTTTTTTAATTAAAGAAATTAATGTTTTAATTGCCTTCGGTTTCTTTTGTTTTGTCATATAATCCAAATCCAATTCTTCACATATTTTAATTAATTCTTCTTGTGATAATTTAGAATAATCCATTTTAAATATAAATTATAATTCAATTCTTAAACTCATTTTTTATTTTTAAAATGTTAGATATAAAATCAAAAAAAAATTTTTTTCAAATTAAAAAGCCAAAAAAATGGCTTTTTTCTCAGATTTATTTATCTATCTTCACTAATAATTAAAACTTTCCAATAAATAACATTTTCATCTTCTTCAATTGTTATTATGTGTGTTGTATCTTTTATTAATGTATATATGATAAATTTTTTATTATAAATTATTTTATATAATTCATTGTAAAATAATTTAAATGTTTTATCTTCTGAATAATGTTCATTAAGAGTTTCAATTAAATTTTTCTCAATAGTATCTATTTTTTTATCTTTTTTCAAATAAAAATAATTATTTGCAATTTTATTTTTACACAAACCATTATGAAATTCATCAATAAACTCAATAATGTCTAAAACGCACATTTTTGATATTAATTTTTATATAAAGAAAAATCATTTTTATGTTATATTTGTTTTTATTTTAATACAAAAGCCAAAAAATGGCTTTTTTGAAGATTAAATCATTCTGAAATAATTGAAACTTTCCAATAAATAACATTTTTATCTTCGTTGAGACCAATTATATGTAATTTATCATATATAATTGCTTGAACTATAAATTTTTTGCTATGAATAATTTTAAATGTCCTATCTTCAACATAATGATATTTTAGACTTTCAATCATATTTTGTTCAAAATTATTTAATTCTTGATCAATTGAATAATCAAAAATACCCATATTAAAATAATATGGTAATCCACTGTGATAATCATCAATAAAATCCATAATGTCTAAAATGCACATTTTTTTTATTTAAAATGTATATAAAGAAAAATCATTTTTATATTATGTTTCTATAATTTTTATACAAAAGCAAAAAGTTATTTACTATAAAGTATCAATTGAATTATTTGTATCTATTCTCCAAATATAATAATATGGACCATTGCAAATACGACATTTAATTAGAGTTATTGTAAATTTTCTTCCATCAAAATTAATATTTAATAACCCTTCAAATATATTTTCTGCAATAAATCTATCTTTAAATTTTGTATCTAAACTATTTGCTAAATTTACAGTAAATTCTTTTCTTTCATTTTCATCAGAAAAATCAATTCTGTCAGATTTAACAGATATTTCATTTTCTGATAAATTTTCAAAATAATTAATTATTTTATTTATATTAGTAATAACACTCATCTTTATAAATAAAAAAATATAAAAGAATAATCATTTTTTTTTAAAAACAAAAAACAAAAAGCCAAAAAATTGGCTTTTTTGAAAAACTCTTTTTTCAGTCTTCTTCAGGAAGGCTAACAAGCCATGCTTCATTTCCTACTTCAAGTTCAATTGTGTGCAACTTGCCGTATATCATAGCTTCAACAACAAACTGGTCAACTGATATGATGCGAAATGTCAGATCCCTAGAATACTCTTCTCTTAGTTTTTTTACGAGATTATGAGAAAAGTTATTAACTCCCTCATCTTCATCGTAAAAATAAGTTCCAGTATTCTGATATGACACGCCATTCTCACAGTCGTTGATAAACTCGATGATGTCGCTAATACACATTTTTATTTGTGCAATAAAATAATTAAAAATTAAAAATCATTTTTATATATTTTTTATTTAAATTAATACAAATTAGTTTTTTGTTATTTAAAAAGCCAAAAATGGCTTTTTTTTGAAAAAACAATTTGCTCTAGTCGTCATCAGAACCCATAGTTACAATCCAACTATAATTTTTAGGTTCTTCTTCAATAAGCTCAATTGTGTGAAATCTCCCATAAATTATAGCTTCAACCATAGTTTTAGAAGATGACACCAATTTAAATTTTTCATACAATTCTGCTTGAAGATAATAGCAAAGATAATATGAAAAATGCTCAATGTCGCTTTCATTTTTGTAATAATATACTCCTGTGTTATTGCATGACTTGATGAACTCATAATCAGTAATAAACTCGATGATGTCAGTAATGCACATTTTTAGTTATTTTGCCAATTAAACAACTTTAAAATGATTAATCATTTTTATTTTTTTTTAATTTAAATTAAAACAAATTATTTTTGATTAGTTAAAAAGCCAAAAAATGGCTTTTTTGTAATCAAGACTTTTTCAATTAAGATAATCAACACGCCAATAATATTCAGGCGTTCCTACTTGAGATTTCATTAAAGAACAGTCAAAATTACTTCCATTCAATCTAACAACTAAAATGTCTTTCAAAATATTTTCGATTTCAATTGTTTCACGAAAAGAACCAATTAAAGAGTTTGCTAAATTCAAAGAAAATAATTCCAACTCATCTTCATGAGTAAAAATAAACTCTCCAGAATCAACATATTCTTCTCCTGAATTCCAGTTCTCAAAAAACTTAACAATGTCAACAATGCACATTTTTTGTTATGGGCAAATAAATAAAATAATTCGTTTAATCATTTTTATTTTGTTTTTATTTAAATTAAAACAAATTATAAAAATATTTGTATAAAAAATAAAGAAAAATAGATAAAAATGATTTTGTGTTTAATATTTATAATTAGACATGATGTCTAGTTGTGATAACAACAATCTCAAGAACGATTTGATGAATTACTGTACATTCTATTCTCTTTCCGAACATTCTGCCGATGTATCAGGAGCATTCAGAAGTTTTACTTATTTGACTGCTATTATGCTTATGCACGACAATGTTATTCACGAGGATTTGAAAGAAAAAATTCGCATTGAATATGAATGTTTGCAAAATCAAAGAATGTTTAGTGATGAATATGATGCAAATGTTCTCGCTGATTTCATTTGTGCTGTCAAAAACATCATTCATGTAATGTGAATGCAAGCTGAAAAAAAAGACAAAAAGAGTTATTTTTTGTCTTTTTAATAATTTAAAAAAAATATATTTGTATTAAAAATAAAAAAAAATAAATAAAAATGATATTATTTTTGATAATATTTATTCGCCGACAGGCAAAAAAGTAGAAATGCAAGAACAAATTGTTTCAACCTTTATGAATCTCTTTAACGACAATTACAAGTGTTATAGAGACGAATATAATCGCAAGATGACGAGGGTGTTAATTGAAAACGAAGAACAGAAAAGCGTTTTTACAGAGGAGTTTCACGACTCCTTCATGTCATACATGACAACCCATATTGAGGGACTGACCGTTGTTAGCAATGATTATTGTGATTATCGCACAATCAGGTTTAGTTTCAAAGGTGGTGAGGTTGTTATGATTTGCGACTTCGATCATTTCCGCAAGAATTGGATAACTTTCGTTAAGTTGAATTACAACGGCGACAAGCGAGAGTTCTTCGACGCGAGCATTGATGATTATTGAGTAAATTGGCAAAAAAAAGACAAAAATAACTTTTTTGTCTTTTTAAGTTCATTTCTAAAAATCAATGACGATTGCGAATATGCACTATATCCCAAATATACATAGATGAGTTAATTTCTGATTGATTGCGAATACACATAAACATTTCATAATCAATATAAACTGCAATAATTGTATCAGTAATATTTGTAATATTAACAGTATTATATTGAAAATACTTAGATAAGTCATTTAATAATTGTTTTGAAAATACATCAATATCATAACTCTCATTTGCTTTAGATGATGAAAATGAAAATTCACGAGAATTTTGAAGTCCATAATAAAGACGATTTTCAAAAAAAGTTATAAATTCAGTAGAACACATTTTTTTTAATTAAAAAATTATTAAAACAAAATAATCATTTTTATTTATTTTTATTTTGATAAAAATACATTTTAATTCTTCAAAGGTTTAAAAGCCAAAAATGGCTTTTTTTTACCTTTAGTTTCTTTTATTTAGTAACCCATCCAACCATTCTTTCATCATTCCATAATCTCCATAATACAGTATCATCTTCTATTTTTCCTTCTAAGTAAATTCTGTGCATCTTGTTATAAATGATTGCATTAACATGTTTCTCAGAAGATGAGACAATTTTAAAATTTTCATCATGACTGAAATTTTCATTCAATGCTTCAATAAGATTTATTTCAAAATCATAAACTTCATCAATATTTTCATAATTAAAACGAGTAAGTTTTACAGTTGAAAACTCTTTATTTTTTTCAAAAGTAATAATAAAATCGATAATATCTGAAACACCCATTATTGTTAAATTAAAATTTTTTATAAAAAAAATCAATTTTATTTTTTTTTAGTATATAAACAATACAAATAATAATATTTATAAATATGTGTGGAATATGGGCTTATATATCTAAAGAAAAAAAAGATTATTATGAGTATTTTAAAAAAATATCACATCGTGGACCCGATTTATCAAGTTATTTTAAAATTCATGATGCTTATATTGGGTTTCATCGTTTATCAATTATGGAAAACAATTTAAATGCAACACAACCATATTTAACAGAAAATATATTATTAATTTGCAATGGTGAAATTTATAATTACAAAAGTTTAATTGATAACTATAATTTAAATATTCATAATAATGCTGATTGTTTAACATTATTATATTTATATAAAATACTTAAATATGATAAATTTAAAGAAGTTATATCAAAAGAACTAATTGCAGAATTTGCATTTATTATAATAGAACTTGAAAATAACGAAATTAGCAAAATTATAGCAGCAAGAGATTGTTTTGGTGTCAGACCTTTATATTATGCGTTTAATGACAATGATAATAATAATGATAATGACAATGATAATGACAATGATAATGACAATGATAATGACAATGATAATGACATAATATTTAGCTCAGAATTAAAAGGTATTCCAAAAGAAATTAAAAATGTAAAAGAATTTCCATGTGGATATATATGTTATTATGATTATAAAAATCATACATATAAATTTGATTGTTTTAATAATGATATATATAAAACTATACAAGATGAATTTAAAGATGAGATAAATGAAGAAAATAAATATTTAGAAAATATTAAAAATACTTTAATAGAAGCTGTTAAGAAAAGATTAATTACTGATGAAAATATAGAAATAGGTTATTATTTATCAGGAGGATTAGATTCTAGTATTATATGTGCAATTGCATCAAAATTAGTATATCCTAAAAAAATTAAAACTTTTTCAATTGGATTTAAAGAATCAACAGACCTTCCTTATGCAAAAAAAGTTGCTGAATTTATAGATTCAGATCATACTGAAATTATAATAAAAGAAGAAGATGCAATAAATGCGATAGATGATGTTATATATGCAACTTGTACATATGATACAACAACAATAAGAGCATCTTGTGGACAATATTTAATTAGTAAATATATTAAAGAAAATACAAATATAAAAGTAATAATAAATGGAGATGGTTCAGATGAGGTTTTAGGGGGATATATGTTTAATTATTATGCACCAAATTCTGATGATTTTGATGAAGCTTGTAAAAAATTAACAGAAGAAATACATTTATATGATTCTCGTCGTTTAGATAGATGTCTTGCTTATTTTGGATTAGAAGCAAGAGTTCCATTTTTGGATATTGATTTTGTTAAAAATTATTGGAAAATACCTTCAAAAATTAGAATGCCAACATATAAAAACTGTGAAAAATTTTTATTAAGAAGAGCATTTGATGATGGAACATATTTAAGTAATGAATGTTTATATAGAACAAAAGAAGCATTTAGTGATGGTATTTCAAGTAAAAAGAAATCTTGGTATAATACAATTGAAGAAATTATGAAAGATGAAGAAATAAATGATGCACCAACAAAAGAATCAAGTTATTATAAAAAAAAATTTGTTGAATATTTTGGAAAGGATAGATTAAATATAATAAATCATTATTGGCAACCAAAATTTATTACTAATAGTTATATTGACCCATCAGCAAGAATTTTAGATATTTATAATAAATAAACTTTTATTTAAGAAATTATTTTTATTAGTATAATAATGCAAGTTTTATTAGACACAAAAAAAGAATATATAGAACATTTATTGGATATTTTTACAATACCTATTGCAAAAAGAATTTATAAATTTTATGATTGTTCAAATTCAAATATTAAAATTTTTCAACAAGAATTAGTAAATATTAAACATTGGAATAATAACAGAATTAATGATGAATATATTGAACTTTTAAAAAAAACTAAATGTAATTATTTACAACAACTTTTGAAAAAAATTATTTCATTAAATATTCAAATAAAATCAAACAATGAAAAATATAATTTATCTAAAATTCATTTAATTGAACCTCAAGATTTTATTCATAAATGTTTTATAAATATTGGTATATTTTGTTGGAAAAATGCTTATTTATTTTCATTTAAAAATTTAAAATCATCTGAAAAACAATATCATTTAAATTTAATTGAAAAAAATATCAGAAAAATTATTAAAAGTAATATTAGAGATGTTACCCCATTTGAAATCATATTAAATTTAAATAAAAATAGTCAAACTTATAATTTTGATGATTCTGAAAGTAGTCATGATGAAGAAAAACTAGTTAAAAAAAATGTTGAAGTTAAAAATAAAAATAAAATAATTATTGATGATGATAACACAGAAAAATCTAAAAAGAAAAAAACAAAAAAAGAAGAATTAAAAGAAACAGAACAACAATCAGAAGAACAATCAGAAGAAGAATCAGAAGAACAATCAGAAGAACAATCAGAAGAAGAATCAGAACAACAATCAGAACAACAATCAGAAGAAGAAACAGAAGAAGAAACAGAAGAAGACACAGAACAACAATCAGAAGAAGAATCAGAAGAACAATCAGAAGAAGAAACAGAAGAAGACACAGAAGAAGAATCTAAAGAAGAACTTAATCAAGAAACTAAAGAAGAACTTAATGAAGAAACTAAAGAAGAACTTAATGAAGAACTTAATGAAGAACTTAATGAAGAACTTGAAGAAACTAAAGAAGAAACTAAAGAAGAACTTAATGAAGAACTTAATGAAGAACCTAAAGAAACACAAATTAAAAAAGAAAAAACTAAAAAAAATAAAAAAGCAAAAGAAGAAATAAAAGAAGAACCTAAAGAAACACAAATTAAAAAAGAAAAAACTAAAAAAAATAAAAAGGCAAAAGAAGAACCTAAAGAAGAACCTAAAGAAGAACTTAAAGAAGAACTTAAAGAAGAACTTAAAGAAGAACTTAAAGAAGAACTTAAAGAAGAACTTAAAGAAGAACCTAAAGAAACACAAATTAAAAAAAAGAAAATACAAAAAGAAGAAACTAATAAAGAAACTAAAAAAGAAACTAAGAAAGAAACTAAAGAAGAATCTAAAGAACAATCTAAAGAAGAATCTAAAGAAAAACATAAAGAAGAAACAAATGACGACGATAATGATGATGATTTTATAGACCCATTATTATATAATAATATCAAAAAAAATAAAAAAATAGATTCAGATATTTCGTCAAGCTCTTCAAGTAGCAGTAATTATGATAGTGATGAAATAGATAATTCAAGTTCGGAAATTAATGAAAATATTAAAAAAATTCATATTAAATCATCTCATAAAAACAGATATTATAGTTAAATTCTTGTTGTTTTTTTATTATTATAATAAACACCTATTTTCATTATAAATTTTGTAATTAAATTTTTATTTATTAAATTATTATTTTTATCAAATAATCTTATATTAATACGATTAAATTGAGGTTCAATTGGATTTAAATGATAAACAGAATCAGATGAATTATAATCATTTTTATAAATATTTCCAGTTGATTGTGTTAATTTATTTTCAATAGTTATCGAGTCAAACATTTTTATTTCATTTTTATAAGTTATACCGTCTATCATTTTAGTATAACTGGAAATTAATCTATTATAATTATTAAAATCTATATAAATTTCTTCTAAAGGTTGATTTAAATCACTGTCTGTAGGTATATTAACAACTGATGTTATAATATTAATTTTAAAAACATTTCTTAAAGGTTCATTAAGTGATACATAAAAATCATAGTTTAAAGAAGAATTATAATTTGCAGTAGATGAATCAATATGAATTATTTTATAGTCGTATAAATCTTCCATATCTTTATAAATATATAAACAAATAAAAATAATTGATTTTAAATGCATGAAATTGTTTCATGTTGGATTAGAAAAGAAGGACTTGGAAAACAATTATTTCAAATATCAGCAGCATATGAATATTCAATTAAATATAATAAAAAACTTATTTTTTTAAATGAAGGTTATTTATGGAATACAATATTTAATAATGTATTTACAATTTTAAATAAAGAAGAATATGATAAAATACATTTTAGAACTTATTTAGAAGTTAATAATAATGAATATAATGAAATACCTTATTTTGAGAATAATGTTTATTTAAGAGGACTTTTTACAAATAAAAATTATTTTTCAGAAAATACAAAAACATTTATTTTTAATGCTATTCATAGTAATAAAGATTATGTTGAACAAGCAAATGAATTATATGAAAAAATTAAAAATCATTTTAATGATTTTGATGATGATAAATATGTTTTTATGCATTTTAGAAGAAAAAAAATTAAAAGAGAAATCAATAATATTTTAGATATTAGTTATTATTATGATATATATAATTCAATAAAAGGTGATAGTAAATATTTTATAATTTTTTCTGATAATATTGAATGGTGTAAAAATATGTTTTCTGTAAATAAAAATTTTTATTTTGTTGATATAAATAATTTATATGTTGAACTTATTTTAATGATAAAGATTAAAAATGCTATAATGGCAAATTCTGCTTTAAGTTGGTGGGGTGCATATTTAGGAAATAAAAATCAAGTTTTTTCACCAAAAATATGGATTCCTTAAATAGTATTTTTATCTGAATAGATATAAAAAATATAATTTAAATTAATTATAATGGAATTATTTAAATATCATTTTGAAAATTTAGAAAATAAATCTTTATATCATAATCCATTTGAAGACACATATAATAATGATGGAATAAAACAACATTTATTATATCCAACATTTAAGAAATTTATTGAAGAATTAATGAAAAATTATAATTCATCTACAAATATACTTGAAGTTGGAACAGCAAGTATAAATAATGATATTGGTATTTATGATGTTAATAGCACATATTTATTTGATAATATAGTTAGAAAATATGGTGGTCATTTTTGGACATGTGATATAGATAATGATAAAATTGAAGATATATCATATAAATTATGTCCTGCTTCTTGTGCTATAAATTCTGATGGAATGCTTTTTTTGCATACTTGGAGCACAAAATTACCAAATTTTTCAGCAAATGTTTATTTAGATTCATGTTATATATCAGATTCGTATATAGTTAATGCAAATAAATGTTATAATCAATATATTGCAGTTAAATCGGCATTAAAAAATAATTCATTACTATTAATAAATAATTCACCATCTATTGATTATATAACAAATAATTATAATGAAAAAAAAAATTGCTCAACATTTATAAAAAAAGATATTGATAATTCTTATTTATTAGAACAAAAATATCAATTATTATATAAATTTAACTAAAATATTTTAATAAATAAAACCATTTATTACAATCATAATCATCAATCGCTTTTATTAATTCTACGAATTTGGGATATTTTAAATATGTTGATACCATTATATTTTGTTCTTTACCAGCAAATTTATTATTAGTAATATAATAATCTAAAGTTTTATAATATCTTTTAATCCATAATGTCATATTTTTTTCTGAACCAATTATAATACCACCTCCAATTATATTAAAAATAAATTTAAATTTATCATCATAAGGATTTTTAAAATCTTTTTCTGTAAAATTATAATCTATATTTAACATATAAACCTTATCTTCTTTAATTTTTTCAATATTTGGAAAAGTTTCTAAATATTTTATATATTTTTCTTCTCTTATTAAACCAATATCACACCATAAAAAATAAGAACTATTGAATGGATTTAATTTTATTGTTTTTTCTACAAATTTTAATTTTTCATTCCAAACTAAAAATAATTCAGGACTATGATAAGATTTTTCAATATCTCTATTATAATCTTTAACAAAATAATCATAATATTTATAAACATAAAACTTTTCAATTGAAGATAAAATTATAACAGTTTTATCTTTAAAATTTTTTCGCAATTCTTGAATAAAATAAAAACTTTCAATTGAAGTATATATAACTATATTTTTATTGTAATTAGTTAAAAATCTTTTAATCCATTCAATATAAAGTTCATCAGTATATTTATTTTTTATTTTAAAATAAGCTGTTATTAATGTAGTTTTATTTTCATCTTTATTTTCATTTGCATTTGCATCCTTATTTATATCTTCATTTGCATTTGCATCCTTATTTTCATTTGCATTTGCATCCTTATTTTCATTTGCATTTGCATCCTTATTTATATTCGCATCTTTATTTATATTTGTATTTTGATTTATATCTTCATTTGCATTTTTATTTTGATTTTCATCTTTATTTGCATTTACATCTTCATCTTTAGTTAAATTTATAATTTTTTTATTTTTATTAAAATCTTTTTCATGTATAATTGTATCTACTAATATATGTTTATTAGTTGATTTGTTGTTAAAATAATCAGTTAATTCTTTTAAATTATATATTTTTTTTACATTCATTAAATTTTTAATATTTTATATTTTATAAGAAATATAGTCTTTAAATATAATAAATATTTAAGTAGGGGCATAAGTAACAGGTTTTTTTGATGCTCTTCCACGTGAAGTAGTAACAGTAACAGTAACAGGTTGAGGAGGTGGAGGAGATGCAGAAGATGATGAATCATCTTTTTTTTTTCTTGATGTTTTTGCAACTTTTACAGTGGTTTTTTTAACACTTGTTTTTGGCGCTCCTCTACTTTGAGCAGCTTTAGCAGCTTTAGGTGGTTGATCTAAAAGATGTTTAGGAACAATACTATTTAAAAAACTTGTAACTTTATTTCTAAAATAAGGCATATAATGTTTTTGTATTCCATCATTTTGATTTATAACAGCATAAAATATATCATAATAATGTCTTATTATTTTATCAGGATTTGTTTTATAATCATACATAACATAAGTATCATCAGCAACTTCATTTAAATTTTCAACAGATTTTAATTTTAAAAATAATAAAATATCTTTAATTTTTTTAAAATTTTCTAAAATTGATATATCACCTACTTCATCAATTATTAATTGTGATATATTTCTTTCAACATATTTTAAAATAGTTTTTATAATTATTAAATCAAATATATATATTTTTTTATTTTCATCATAAAATTTAAAAATTGTTAATAAAAGTCTTCCATATTGAATATTAAATTTTCGTTGTTCTCCTAAATTTAGAAGAATATCTTTATATTCTTGTAAAGAACCATTTGATAATATTTCTTCATCATCTGAAACAAAAAAACTACTATCTATAGGTTTTCCTAATTCTATAGATTTATTGATGGCTTTTTTATAAATATCAACTAATTGTTTATGTCTTGATATATCTTTTAAATATTTAGATGATGAAATTCTTGCTAAAGCTCTGTCTTCTGTTGTATATGTAGTTTTAAAGTCTTTTAATAAGAAATCTAAACTGGCAACTGGTATACCATCAAATTCCATACAAAAATTAGAGCTAAAAACATCTTCTGGATTATCTTGCAAAACTACATCTAATAAAGATATATCATAATTTTTAGTTATAGTAACTTTTTTATCATTATTTTTTGTAGTTATTTTTAATTTAGCTCTATAGTCTATAGAATATAAATCAACCGGAAAATTTTCATTTTTTAATATTTTACGAGTTCTTATTTGGTCATTATTTTTATCTTCAGTATTTAATAATGTAAATTCAAATTCATAATTATTTTCTGAATAAGATATATGTTTTTTTAATATAGAATGTTCAGATAATATTGATTTTAAATTTTCTTGCATATAATTTCGCAATTTTACAATATTTTTAACAATTAATTCTACAATAAGTTTTTTGAAATCGTCTTTTGATAATCCTGCATTAACTTCAGCACCTGTTATATATAATTTAGTATCAATGTCTTTTGTAATTGTTATACTATCATTATATCTTCGCATAGCATCTCCACCTGCTACAAAAAGTTTTATATTATAAGGTGTTAATTCTTTATTAAATTTTTTAATAAAAGAATTAATTGAAGGACGAAATTTAGCAATAACAAATCTTTCAACAAAATCAATAAATTCACTATATGCTGATATTTTATTATCACTAATTATTTCTTCTATTTTTTCAACAAAAAATATACTAAATTCTTTTCTATCAATAAAAATAGCTTTATAAATTTCTAATAAAGCACTAAAAAAATGTGCAGTTAATTTTTTATTTCCTTTAAATTCACTTTTTATAAATGCATCTTGTCTATATTTATCAACATTTAAACCCATTTCATCATAGCGATTTGTAGTAGTTAAATATGAAAATGTAAGTAATCCTAATTTAGTTAATGTATTTATTTTTCCTGGATTTGTTTCTATATATTTTTTTTTAAAAAGAGGTATATTTAATGTTGTTTTAACATTTAATAATGGATTAGATTTAATTATATGAAAATATTTAATATCAAAAGATAAAATAGGTTTTTCATTAAAACTTGCATATCCGCTTTCTATTAAACTTGTTCTGTCTTGTTCTGTTATATCTATTATATTTCTTTCATTAAAAGTTTTTAAAAATGTTGCTAAAAATTTTTTACTTCCCTGAATATTATGTCTTCTTTTAAATTTACTAATTCTTGAACCTCCTGAAATAGGATTTGTATCAAAAACTAATTTTATATTATAAGATGGATCCTTAAAAAAATTGGCTTCATAAGGAATATCAAATTTATATTCATTTGTAGCAGGATTAAATTCAATAGTAAATTTAGTTGTTATTATTTTTGTTTTAATATTAAAAATAGTAAATATTATTTGTTGTAAATCTAACATTGTTTTGTAAAGATTTTTTATTTTTTCTTGAACAATAGCATGAGAACTTATATAAATATAATGAATATCATATGAGCTTGGAATCATACTTATTTCTTCTTCTTTTCTCAAAATTACATCTCCTGTATTCCATTTTGCCCATGAATTGCCTCCCTCATTCCAATATACATAACTATTATCTAAAGGATTTTCTTGAGCTAATATTTTTTCTTCAACCCAACTATTTATAGTATAATCTTTATCATTTTCTCTAAATAAATTTAAAGTTAAAAATTGTGATAATAATAATTTATTTTTAAATGCATTTGCCTTAAATGTATTAACAGATGTTTCTATATCAATACTATAGTCATTTGCAATTGAAGTCATTGTATTCTATAAACATAAAATATTAAATTTATTTATATTTAAAGAATTTGAAATAAAAAGTATTAATATGGAAAAAAACACTACAACTGAAATTTTTGGTATGAAAGATATACAAAAGGAACTTTTTAAAATTAATAATCTATTATTAAATAACATAGAGAAACCAAAAGAACAAAAGAAAGAAGAAATCAAAGAAGAAATCAAAGAACAAAAGAAAGAACAAATCAAAGAACAAAAGAAAGAACAAAAGAAAGAACAAAAGAAAGAAGAAATCAAAGAACAAAAGAAAGAACAAATCAAAGAACAAAAGAAAGAACAAAAGAAAGAAGAAATCAAAGAAGAAATCAAAGAACAAATCAAAGAAGAAATCAAACAACAAAAGAAAGAAGAAATCAAAGAAGAAAT
>Ga0172367_10005596_pt1 | contig 15112 bp, 8 predicted proteins | sample Lak10m_FD_114542 | JGI IMG/M metagenome (GOLD analysis project Ga0172367, IMG submission 114542) | Freshwater microbial communities from Kabuno Bay, South-Kivu, Congo - kab_022012_10m | ecosystem: Environmental > Aquatic > Freshwater > Lake | place: Democratic Republic of the Congo: South-Kivu... | reverse complement strand
CGCCATAGGTACGACGAATCTGATTCCGTGCCTGGTGATCGAAGAAAAGAATTTCGGCTTCATGATGGTCATGTACCTTCTTCCCAAAGGTCAGAAGGCAGTCCAGCACGGGCATAGGAATACCTCTTTGCTGAAGGCGGGCTCGGGCGTGGTTTGTTATCTGTAGCGACATGACATCTCTCCTTTACTGTTGTCCATGCCGCTACCTATTGCAATGACCGTGCCACCCAGAGCAAGCATAGATAAAAGTACATGTAATCAGATAGTTACTTCATCTATGTCTTTTGCCATATTGCGCCTCATGCAAATAGCAACATAAAATAGTTATTGTCGACATAAGAGGTTTTACATGGCAGACAAGATACTGGTTAGCTGGATCGGCCGTACTGATCTAAAGGCAGGAAGGGGGGATGCTGCGGTGGGGTCTGGCCCGATATGCCAAGCAGCCCAGGCCTATCCGTATTCCTCGATCCACTTACTCAGTGACTTTGAATCGGGCGAAGCCAAGTCTTTTGTGAAGTGGCTTGCAGGCGAGGTCAGTGCGAAAATCCAACTGCATCTTGTGAAACTGTCCTCTCCGATCAATTTTGGGGAGATCTATCAGGGTGTCGTAGCCGTTCTGAACCAATTGACGGCGACAAGTGCGGAAGTTACCTACCACTTGAGTCCCGGAACGCCGGCAATGCAGTCAGTCTGGATCCTTCTGGCTAAGACCACCCACCCAGCTCGCTTGATTCAGTCGTCACCTGAAGCAGGTGTCGAGGATGCCGACATCCCGTTTGATATTTCTGCTGAGTTCATCCCGCAGATACTGCAGCAGTCTGACAAGCGCATTTCTGAAATGGCGCAAGGAATAGCTGACTCTGATGTTGAGTTCTCGAAAATCGTTTATCGAAGCACGGTAATGAAGCGCGTTATCGAGCAGGCAACGCGAGTAGCAATTCGGTCGATTCCTGTACTAATCGAGGGCGAAAGCGGGACTGGCAAAGAGTTGATGGCACGCGCGATTCATCGCGCGAGTCCAAGAGCTAGCAATCCCATCGTGACCGTCAACTGTGGGGCGATCCCCCCCGAACTTGTCGAATCCGAATTCTTTGGGCATAAGAAAGGTTCATTTACCGGTGCCGCTGCAGATCGCAAAGGGCACTTTGAGCGTGCTAACGGAGGAACTCTTTTTCTAGATGAAATAGGCGAACTGCCCAAGGCAATTCAGGTCAAGCTGCTGCGAACTCTTCAAGAAGGAGAGGTTATTCCTGTTGGGTCAAGTGATGCGCGAAAAATCGATGTGAGAGTAATTGCTGCCACTAATCGAACGCTGATCGAAGAAGTGGCAACTGGAAATTTTCGCGAAGACCTCTTTTACCGATTAGCGGTTGCAATTATCGAATTGCCCCCTTTAAGAGAGCGCGCAGGCGACATTTCGCTTCTGATAGACCATCTGCTTGAGCAGATAAATCTTTCAAGCATAGAAATCGGACTAAGGGGCAAGAAACTTTCTGCTTCCGCAAAAAATCTTATGCTTCAGCACCGTTGGCCAGGTAATGTACGCGAACTCGTTAACACCCTCCAACGCGCAGTGACTTGGTCCGATGAAGATGTGATTGGACTCGAGGTGATGCGCGAGGCGATCCTTGTGCCACAGTCGAGCGCGGGAAAGCGTGAGAGCGTGCTAGATCAGCCGATCGAAGAAGGCGTGGACTTGGAGAAAGTGCTTGTGCGCGTTGCGAAACATTACATCGAACGAGCATTGGCTCATTCCCACAGCAACAAGACCCAAGCTGCCTCCTTGCTCGGCCTCAGTAGCTATCAAACGCTAACGAATTGGATGAAGCGATATGGCATCGATGAAAAATAAGAGCCTGTCAGCGATCCCGCTTCCTCAGTGCCTGGCATGTTCATTGCGTAATGGGATCTACTTGAACAGCTTTAGGAATAATCGGAGGCAGCATGGGATGGGCTAAGTATCATGAAGACAACATAAGTCGCTATTGGCGTGACGCTAAGACAAAGGTGAGGATGGAGCGTATGACAGAAGCCCCACCATTTAAAAAGCCTTCCAGTAACAATGATCTTGGAAAAATCAGATTGCTTCGGCGACGCTTGGCAGAAAACCCCTCAGACTTGCAGGCTCAGCAGGCCTTTCATGCAGAAAAAGCTCGCTTGGAAAAACTCGGAGTTAGCCCGAACGAATTATTGGGGATCATTCACGGCGATGCACCCAGTACGCCTGCCACCGCTTCAGATAATGACATCGCTCAAGGAAGGAAAAAAGTGCTCAAGGACTTTACCATTGCAACTGCGCGCCCCTTACCTGTGATTGTGCTCGCTGATGTCAGCGGCAGCATGAGCGCAAACGGCAAGATTGATGCGCTCAACGACGCTATTCAGTCGATGATAGAGAGCTTCGCTACTGAGGACCACAGCCGAGCCGAGATTCACGTCGCTGTTATCGTATTCGGTAAGGGCGACGCGAGACTCCACCAGTCTTTATTGCCGGCAACGGAGATTAATTGGGAGCGAGTCGGCGCAGCGGGTAATACACCCATGGGCGCTGCGTTTGATCTGGTGGTAAAGATGGTCGAAGACCACGAGCAAATTCCTAGCCGCGCATACAGACCAACCGTTGTGCTCGTATCCGACGGTCAACCAACCGATGAGTGGCGTGAGCCACTGCGGCGCTTGCTCGCTTCGGACCGTGCTTCGAAGGCATCACGATTTGCGCTAGGGATTGGAGATGATGCAGATCCGGCCATGCTAGCTGAGTTCCTGGCAGATCCGAGCGCACGTGTGTATTCAGCACACGAGGCTCGGCAGATCAAGAACTTCTTCCGTTGGGTCACGATGAGCGTCACTCAGCGTACCCGCAGCATGAACCCCAACAGCGTGGTTGTGATCGACCCAACGGCTTTGGACGACTATGACTTCTAATGAGTGCATGGCACGCTGCAGCCATGTAGATTATTTCGGCGCGAGCGTTTCCGGCCCTGCTCACCGAGCGCTACGAAAGCCCAACGAAGACCAATGGCTTGGAGTATCCGGCACCTTCGGGACCCTGATCGTTGTTAGCGACGGTTTGGGTTCGAGGTGCCGCGCTAGACACGGCGCAAGGAAGGCTTGCATTGCAACGTTGCGTGCGGTCAGAGCGTGGCACAAGGATGGAAATGGTTCGTGCGACGATCTAGTTGATCGTATTGAGCCACTCTGGTTTGAGGAAATCGCCCCATTTGACCGATCCGATTGCGCCGCCACGTGTCTGCTCGCACTTGCGCACCGCGATGGACGAACCTTTGTGGCAGCCCTTGGCGATGGAATGGCTGCGGTGCGCACGCACGGCGCGATCGAACGTGTAGAACATTTGCGTGCATCAGGATTTTCTAACGAAACCCAGTCGCTCGGTAATGGCGGCGACTGGGCGAAGCGCTGCTTCGAGCGCGCTGAGGTCGATATTGCCGTTCTCGCGTCCGATGGTGTTTCGGATGACATTCGTCCCGATCGTCTCGCCGACTTCATTGACTGGCTAAAGGAAGAAGTTGCGACATTGCGGCCGATGAATCGGTGGCATTCGCTGCGGCGTGAGTTGAATGAATGGCCCACCCCGAGACATCTCGATGACAAGACAATCGCAGTTCTGACGTGGCCGATCGGGAGAACTTCATGACTTCCGGCTCCCGACAAGTCACCGACCTGAATGGGGCCCGACATGTTCTAACGCGCCAACTCGGACAAGGGGGGCAAGGGGCTGTCTTCGAGGTCAAAGGAGGACGATTAGCCGCCAAAATCATTTTTGATTCATCTTCGTCGAGACGCGAGCAACTACGGAACCAACTCACGGCAGTCAAGCGATTGCCGTTGGCTGACCTCGAGATCGCTCGGCCATTAGAGATGCTGCGTGAGCCCGTGCTTGGCTACCTTATGGAACTGCTGACGGGGATGCAGCCGCTTAGCACCCTCTGTAACCCGCCAAAGACGACAGCCTCGGTTGCAGCCTGGTACTTCCAGACGGGAGGACTCCGGCGACGCTTGGAACTGCTCGCACGTGCAGCCGACGTCTTATCCTCCCTTCACGGCAAAGGCCTCGTGTACTCGGACCCATCGCCGCACAATATTTTTATCTCGGAAACCAGCGACGCCACGGAAGTCCGGTTCATCGACAGCGACAACATCCACTACGCATCCAGCGCAGGCATTCCCACGGTATTTACTTCTGGCTATGGAGCACCAGAACTCATTCGTGGCGCTTCCGGGGTGAATTCGCTCACTGATGCACATGCGTTCGCTGTCATATGTTTTCAGGTACTGTCATTGGCGCATCCGTTTATTGGCGATGCCGTCGCTAATGGACCGCCTGAGGGTGAAGAAGAGGCATTCTTGGGGGCAAGGCCCTTTGTTGATGATCCGGTCGATAACTCGAATCGTTGCACTGTCGGGATACCACGAAGTTTCACACTATCCGCACGATTGGCTGAGATCTCGCAACGCGCCTTCGGCACGGGCCTCAACGAGCCACTGCAGCGGCCCGGCGTTTCAGAGTGGGCGGAGAGACTTCATGCAGCCTCCGACGCAACAGTTTTGTGCCAGAAGTGCCATGGCACCTACTACATGAACGCCAAGCAATGCCCATGGTGTGACGCGCCGCGCCTGGGTTTCGTCATTGCAGAGTTCCAACTGTGGGATCCCGCGCTGGGCGAAGGCTCGGAATTAATATCGCGCCCTTCTGGTGATAGGAGAAAGCCGGTTATCGTCGCAGCCTTGGCACTGACTGATGGAGAGTCAAGAATCATCACGCGTCGTCTTGCCACTGGGCAAGTGGGTCCGGACGGGCAGCGTCCGATGATCGAACTAAAGTTCGATGGGGAGCGCGTCACGCTTCAAGCGCTTGATGGAGTTTCCTACCGGCTGACATCGCCCACTGGAGCAAGGGCTTCCTCTGTAGGACCTAAACCCGCGTCGATCCTTCTGAAACCTGATGAGGCCTCCTGGCGTTTGCACCTTGGATCTCCTGACACGCTCCATAGGATCGTTTCCTTCTCTGCTCGGAAGGGCGGCACGAAGTGAAGGCGCACGAGATTCCGTATGGAACGTGTTCGCTTATTGAACTCGTACCAGCCGATGCTGAGACATTCGATATGGCAGTGGGCCTCAAAAGCCCGGTTGCACTTTTGTTCTCTGAGGCCACCGGCCAATCGCTGCTTCGCTTCGGAACTGCGGCGGCGGTTGTTAACGGACGGGACAAACAGGGACAGACGATTCTCGCTCGATTACGTGACCGCAATCTTCCTCGATTGGGATGGGTGGTTTCGGTGACCCCGAAGAGTGGCGCCACCGAATCACTACAGATCCAGATGCATGAGTTCCCCGTGCAGTACTCTTGGACTGGTGATATCGACATCGGGATTGATGAGGAAATCGTCAAAGCTATCCGCAAGAAGTTGGGGAAGAGCATTTCGGCAACGGAGGTTATTCAGTGGCTCGCCGAGCGATTCGTTCTAGCGGATGAGGCATCCGGTTCGACGATTTTCATTTCGGGCAGCCCCACATCCGCAAGCGATCATCGGCGCCCGTTTAGAGTGCATGGAAAAGGCTACGCGATTGATGTCCAAAGAACATCCGACGACAAACTTCTCGTAACTCGACTCGTGGAGGCACGCCGCGGAGCGTCTGCAGACGACCGGCGCCCAATTGTTCCAGTGCAAGGTAACGTACGTTTCTGTGATTCCACCATTGCAGGCGCATTTCGAGGCACGGCCCGCTCCCAGTTGGATCAGCTGGTGGAACAGGCCGGGAGCTACCTCAATGTCTGGCGCGAGTACAACAAGCTGGAGCGGGACAGCGTCTTTCGCCGAGCGCGGACGCTGGGGTGGCTGAGCTACTCGGACGCGAAGCGGCAGGCAGACGGCCGATGGCGCTTTCGAATCCAGGATGCCAAGCAGATCGATACCGCCCTGAATCTGCTTCGGGGTGCCGAGGATGTCGATCTGGAGGCCGCGTCGCACCCTCCACGCGAGCTGCAGGAGTCCTCGGACACTTCGGCAAGCGGCTTGTCGACTGAAGGGGATCACGCCAGAAGCCCGAAGGCATTCGTCGGATCGTTCGTTGGCGGTACGGCTGCCGGGCGGTACATGGATGTCCTTCCGACGGGTGATCTGGACGATCGCGAACCCCCCGTTCCCGGCGTTCTCTTCATGAGCATGAGCGGCGACAGAAAGCGGCTCGAGCGCAGGGAGCGAGCACAAGCCAGCATCGCTCTGGCCGAGTGTCCTATGCCTCAACTGGGGCTGCTGCTCGAAGGAAGCGCTGTACCGGAGCGAAGGCGGAAGGCGGAGGCGGCGCTTTCGGCGGCCGTGAAGGAGATCTTCGGCGACGATCCCACGCCCAGACAGATCGAAGCCATTCGAGTCGCCCTGAACACGCCGGACATCGCCCTGATTCAAGGGCCGCCTGGCACCGGCAAGACAAAGACGATCGCAGCCCTTCAGGCGCGATTGGCTGAGTTGGGCGAAGACGGTGACCTTGCCGGCCAGACGCTGCTCACGAGTTACCAGCACGACGCTGTCGAGAACGCAGCGGCCCGAACGCTCGTCTTCGGTCTGCCGGCCATCAAGGTCGGCAGGAAACACGGACGAAGCGATGACGGGGATGGATTCGACCGTTGGCGGCGCGAGCGGGTCGACGCTATCCGGGCCGATCTGGCGAGCTTGCCGGAGAGGCCGGTTAGCGAAGTCCTGAGGAAAGTGCGGGCCATGTCCGCGGCGTACCAGGCCTCCCGACTCGGCTCCGCGGAGTCCGCGAAGATGGTCCGCGAGATCGAAGACATCGCGCGACCGTACCTGTCGCCGTCGGTACTGGACCGCCTCCTTGCGATTCGACAGGAGCTGTCGGCGCAATACGGTTCCATGCCGAACTTCGAGTCGGACGATCGGGAGTTGTTGCTGAAGGCAGTCCGGGCGCTCCGCATCGATCCGGTCAGCTTCGGTGACGATGGTGCTCGGAATGCCGCGCGGGTCATGCAGCGGCTCGAACGTTTCGGGTCCCTGGACGACAACAGTCGGCGGCTGCTCTCCGCTGCGGCGGACTGGGATGCGGACGAGCCCCCCGGATTCCTGGGCGAACTCAAGGCGCTTCAGGAAGTCCTCATCGACCGCTTTGCGGAGCCCCCTACGGTCGGCGGACCGCGTGGCCATGCCGACCTGGAGGAACTCCTCCCCGAGATCGTCAACGAGCTCTTTTCGCGGGCGAGGGAGTCGTCCGGCGGCGAGGACGCAGTCCTCTACGAATACCTGTTCGACCTCGAGAACGACATCGATGGCGTGAGGTCTGCCGTGCGCGACTACACCGTTGTGCTTGCAGCCACTTGTCAGCAGGCGGTCGGCTTTCAGATGAGCCTTCAGAAGGGGGAGCAGAGCGTCTTCGCGAACGTCATCGTCGACGAGGCGGCGCGAGCCAATCCCCTGGATCTGTTCATTCCGATGGCACTGGCGGAGCGCCGGATAATCCTCGTCGGGGATCACCGCCAGCTTCCACACATACTGGAGCCGGACGTCGAGGGGCAACTGGAACTCTCGGTGTCCGACGAGACGCGAAAGGCTCTGCGGCGGAGCCTCTTTCAGCGTCTCTTCGAATCGATGCGTGCGCGCGAGGCTGCTGACGGCATCAAGAGAACCGTCACGCTCGACGTGCAGTACCGGATGCATCCCATTCTGGGGGGCTTCGTCAGCGATACGTTCTATGCGCCCTACGGGGAGGCCTTCCGATCCGAGAAGCCTGCCGAGCAGTTCGAGCACGGCCTGCCTGGCTACCAACCTCACGTCGCCGCTTGGGTCGATGTTCCCCTATCGGCCGGAAAAGAGCAGGGCGGACAGAGCAAGCGCAGACCTGCCGAAGCACGCAGGATAGCGATGGAACTCAAGACGCTGGCTACTGAGAGGCCGGATCTTAGCTTCGGGGTGATTTCATTCTACGCGGGACAGGTCGATGAAATACTTGCCGAGTTGGAGTCGCTCGGACTTGCGGAAAAGCTCCATGACGGATCGTTCCGCGTCGCCGACGCATGGCGAGAGACGCGGGGGCTGGACGGACACCTCAAGGAGCGGATCCGGGTCGGCACGGTCGACGCCTTCCAGGGCAAGGAATTCGACGTCGTGTTCCTGTCAATGACTCGATCGAACGATCTTCCGATTTCGGACGAGCGATCCTTGAGACGGAAGTTCGGGCACCTCATGCTCGAAAACCGGTTGTGCGTCGCGATGAGCCGCCAGCAGAAGCTACTGATCGTCGTGGGCGATTCGGGAATGCTTCGCGGCGAAGTCGCCGAACGAAGCCTTGCCGGCCTGGTGGCATTCCGAAAACTGTGCGAGGGGCGGCATGGCTGCGTTGTTTCAGCTTGATTCGCCTGTTCTGCACTTCGGTCCCCGCCTTCCTGCGGGAGTCCGGTACAGCCAGCGCAAGTTCCTCTTGTGGCCGGCGCTGATGTATCGGGTCGTCGCACCGGAAGTGCGGCCTCGACAGGTCAACATACTGCAGAAGGCAGTGCTCGGCATGTGTCGCGCGGGCATCACATTCCCCCCGCGAATCGGCGAGAAGCTGAAGATCCACTCAGACCTGGCCACGCTCATTCTGTCCGAGCTTCTGCAAAGGGGGCTCATCAAGCAGGACGGACTGCCGACGCCAGCAGGCAATGAGGTGTTCGAGGACGAGGCCCTAGACATGAGACCTGCGGTGACCGGCCACGTGTTCCAGGATCCGTGGTCCGGCGATCTCTGGCCACGCTTCGTCCAGCGACTCGACTACGCGGAGCTGGACCGTCGCGAGAACGGATTCCCGGACTTGATCTTGGGCACCAAGGGCAAACCTCGGCGAGAGCGGGCCTTCATGTGCCGACCAATGGATTCCTCGCTTCCATCCGCTCCTGACGTTCGGCAAATACTGCGGGCGACCCACCGGCACAAGGCAGCCCTGCGCAATTCCGAGTCCTTCGAGTCGGCCGATGAAGACGAGCACCTCGACCTGGACGCGGGCCCGGTGCTCGAGCGCATCTCGTTGGTAGACGACTCACCGACTCCGGTCTTCCTCTCCACCTTCATCTATCTGGTCGAGAACGAACAAACCGGAGATTGGCACGCGTGCGATCCCTTCGGGCTGGGGGAGAGCCCGACACTCAGACGCGCCGTCGAGCGCGAACTCGCGTTCTTCCCGAGGCTTCGCGCAACGGTTGAGTCCCTCGTTGGTTCGACGCTGGACGCGCAGGTAGAGAAGCAGCGAGGATGGATCGCTGAAGTAAGGGCGCTCGCTACTTCGAATCTCGAGCGAAAACTCACGGTCAACGCGCGCGACCTGCCAGAGTTCGAGCAACTGCTTCAGCTGGAAATGGCCTACGTGGACGCGCAGTTGCTTGGCGACGCGTGTCCTGAGCAGCGGCTGCGGGATCTCTTGGGTGCCACGAGAAGAGTCCTTGAATCTGCATTCCGCTCGATAGCGGCGCGCTTTCCGCCGGGCGACGTGTGGCGCCTCTTCTACTGCAAGAAGAAAAACGGCAAGTATGGTCCGGTCGAGGATCAGGACTGGGTCTCGGCCGTCTACGAGGCGCGTGCCGCCGCTCTAGGCTTTAAGACTCCGCTGCCAGCTGCTCTGGCGGGGACCCGGCCGAACCACCTGAAGGCCGCGTGTTACGAGTCCGGCTGGCGGCTTCGCGGCGCGATCGTCGCCGCAATGATGGTTGCAACTGATCAGCCTGACCACCCGCTTGTCCGGGCCGCGAAGCGTCGGCCAGAGCTCATCGAGGATCTGGACCGGGTCGCGGCCATGGCGGGTGAGGCCATACATGCTGGTGACAGCAGTCTGGATCTTGCGGCGATATCTCCGGTGATCACTTCGGTCTACAGGTCCGTTGCCATCCTCGGGGGGATCGACGTTGGCGCGACACAACTGGTAGGGGGCTAGTTACACGATGGCGAAGCACAAGAACAAACACAGGCAGCTGCCACAGCAGAACCCGAAGCCGGCGCAGTCAACCGAAGGCGCCGCCGGGAAGTCATCCGCCAGCGGGCCGGTGACCGCTGCGGACATCACGACCCCGGGAACGGCGATCGAGGCGATTAGCAAGGTTCATTCGGAAGCGCTGGAGACGGCCACAGAAGGAGACATCGAGGCCGCGACGAAGACCGCTTCACCTGGCACCGACGGTCTGGATAGTCTGGATATCGTGAAGGCCGCGCGCGAGCTCTGGGAAGCAAATGAACTTTGCAGGGCGCGATCGGAGCGGATGTCGCGTCTCGAAGAGGGGGAACGGGCTCTCAAGGAATCGCAGAACCTGCTGGCCCAGGAGCAAGCGCAGCTTGCCGCCGACCGGAAAGCGCTCGAAGAGCGGGATTCATCGCTCAAGATCAAGGAGGAGGATGTTCGGGATAGGGAGGACGGGCTTCGCGTCCGCGAGTTGAACGCAGAGGCCGGGTTTGCGGCTGAGCGCCGCGTCTCCCTTCAACTTCTCGACCAGGAAGCGGCCGCCGTCCGGGAAGAACTGTCTCGGGCGCGCGGTTTGATTTCTGCCGAGCGTGCTGATTGGGACGCGCGCTGGCGGCAGGACGACCAGAGGGTCCGGACGGAACTCGAGCAACTGAGGCGCGAGCAGGCTGAGCAACATGCGGCGTCGGTACGTGAGTTGGATGAGCAGAGGCGGCAATTCGAAACTGAAGCCTCGCAGACGCGTGCAGCCCTGAAGAAGCAACAGGCTCAGCTCGATGTTCGCGAAGACGTGCTGCGGGAGGATCGTGAGGCATTGGATCTTCGAGTAAAGCAGCGTGCAGGTGCCGCGCTCGAAGAGGCCGAGGCGAAGTACCGGGACTTGGAAGCTCGTCTCGCGGCAGCGCGAAATGAGCGAGACAGTCTGTACGAGAGATTGCGAGAGCGCGAAGAGGCGGAACGTGCTCTTGGCAACCGACCGCTCGACCAGGTCAAACGGGAACTCGACGCCCTTATCAAGGAGAACAAGTCCCTGACGGATCGCCTCGCCAAGCGCCCGAGCGAGGACATGGTGGGGCGCCTCGAAATGCTGGAGCGCGCGCAGGAAGAGTGGGAAGCGGATCGTGCGCGACTCTCCCAGGAGTTGATGGCCAGCCGCGCCTCGGTCGCTAGGTCAGCGATTGCGGTCACCGAGCTCGAGTCGCTGAGGGATCAGAAGGCCGCACTAGAGACGGGCAGGGACCTGCTGCAGGCCGCTCTGGAAGAGCTACGGAAGGACGTGGACGAACGCATTCGGCGGTCTGACGGCGTGAGCCCATTCCCGTCATGCAGTCAGATGGATGGCGACGACGCCCTTCAGGGTCGCGTGCCGATGTTCGACCAGATTCCGGATCTGGCTGCGTTCTGCAGCGACCTGCAGAACCGAGTCGCCTTCGATCCGACGTCGGGCAAGGAGCTGTACTACTCCCTATCCGACATTCGCTGCTTTCTCGCCGGCATGGCGATGAGCAGGCTCCATCTTCTACAGGGCATCAGCGGGACCGGGAAGACGAGCCTGCCCCTGGCCTTCGCTCGCGCCCTGGGTGCCGGGGCCGCCCTCATCGAGGTGCAGGCCGGGTGGAGGGATCGCCAGGATCTCATTGGTCACTTCAACGCGTTCGAGCGGCGTTTCTACGAGTCCGAGTTTCTGCAGGCGCTCTACAGAGCGCAGTGCCCGCGCTACGCGGACGGCGTGTTCATCGTCGTTCTGGACGAGATGAATCTCTCGCACCCGGAGCAGTACTTCGCCGACCTGCTATCGGCGCTGGAGCAAGATCCCCAGTATCAGAAGCTGGATCTGATGACCGCCGCCGTGGAGCCGGCACCAGTTCTACTTCAGAACGGTCGGACACTTCCGCTGCCGCAAAACGTCTGGTTCGTTGGTACGGCGAACCACGACGAGACAACCAAGGACTTCGCGGACAAGACCTACGATCGCGCTCACGTGATGGAACTTCCGCGCCATCGGGAATCGTTCAAGCCCAAGAAGACGAGGGCACGTGCTCCGGTATCGCTCGCGACCTTGCAGGGTGCATTCGCAGCAGCGCAGAACACGTACCAGCAACAAGCGGCTGCAGCGTATCGATTCGTGGACACCCAGTTCGCAGAGATCTTGGGACGCCGTTTCCGGGTTGGCTGGGGCAATCGCCTGGAACGACAGATGCTCAACTTCGTTCCTGTCGTCCTGGCCGCCGGCGGCACCACAACCGAGGCCGTGGACCACATCTTGGCCACGAAACTGCTACGCAAGATTCGCGATCGGCATGACACGCGGCCGGAGGACCTCGAGGCTCTGCGCCTGGCAGTCGAAGAGGCATGGCCCCGTCTCGGCTCGCAGGGCGAGCCGGTGAAGTCAACCAGCATCGTTCGGGCGGAGCTGCGGCGTTTGGGCGCCGATGAAGCTGCATGACGTATAGGTTCATCGACAGGTTGCTCGGACATACCAGTAATGTCCAGGCGGGAGATTTGGTCCTCGGCAGATTCATGGTCGAGCCGCTGGGCGATGACTCCACCTTCTTGAACTCCGTTGCCATAGCGCAGCCCAGCTTCTGCGTCCCCGATCTCCGAGGGCACTGGCAGTTGATGGAACCGGGGCGCGAGCGAGTCGAAGGAACGATGTCGCGAGCGCAGGTTCTGGACCGACTGGATGTAACGAGCATTCTGGATGTCGGAAACAGCGTCAGGGGAGTTCTCTCTTCGGGCGGCACTTGGCTGGATGCGCTCGACGTGTCTCCCCTGGTTCCGGGAATGTCTGAACGAGCGGAACTGCAGGAGTTCGAGAAGTTGCTTGCCGACCGGCTAGGCCATCTCGTCGAAGTCTGTCAGCGACCTCGGACCCACTTGAGGGTGGAAGTCGAGCGAACCACGGTGGCGAGGGCGCGGCGACTGGCAACGCAGGCATCCAGCTATCTCGCAGCGCATACTGAGGATTGGGACCGTCCAACTCTGCGTGCCGTTATTCCCAAACGCATCCTCTCTCAGGTTCGAGAAGAACAGTTCGATATCTACGAGAACAGGGTTGCTGTCCGTCTCGTAGATCATCTGGATCAATATCTCTCAGAGCGGGTAAGAGAGGTTTCCAAATTATTGGGGGTTTTCAAATATGCCGAGAAACTCAGCGCAACTGCTGGCCAAGGTTCCCACTGGCGTCAACGGCGGCTATTTCAGCTTTGGGGGGATTCGCTTGATGCTGGAGAGGCACGTCGCAAAGCTGAACGAACGCTCAAGCAACTAAAGTTCCTGAAATACTCAATCTCGGGTCTGATAGATTCCGTTCTGTATCGTGAGGTTCCGCGGCGTGCTTCCGTAAGCACTACCCTCACAATGACGAATATTCTCGCGAATGATGTTCATTACCGCAGAGTAGCGGAAGTCTGGTTAGCTTGCGCGCGCCTTGGGCTAGAGCAGTCACCAAAACCAGACAAGTATTTCGAAGAGATGCAAGAGTTATGCCGCTGCTTCGGAGATTTCATTCTCCTGCTTGTCATCAGGGGCCTAGACCAACTTGGTATCGAACCCGTAGACCTGACGAACCCTCTCGATAGACACGAGATCGACCTTCAAGGGAGAGGCGTACGCATACGACTCTCCTGGTCATCGACCGACGGCACGCTACGTCTTGCGGCTGAAGGGGCAAAGCCATTGAAGATCATTCCGATCCCAGCGGCTGTTGCGATGCTTGGTACCGATGATCTGGCCAGTTTGATCCGAGATGCCGACGCGTCCGCAACCGAAAGCGACATTTCGTTGGTTCTCTATCCTGGCCCTTCTTCTGAAAGCACCTTTCGGCGAATGTCCAACGTCAACGCACTTCGGCTAAATTCACTTTCGCACGAGATAGCTGAGGCAGGACAGCCACGTGCTGGATTCTTGCCAGTTTCCCCTTGGGACTTATCCAGTGTCGAGCGCGTCACGCGACAACTTCGATGGGTGATCACAGCGCCACGATTCCTCGCTTATCCGCCGTTTATAGCCAGCCCCCCAATACCCAATATCGCGAACAAAGTAGCGTGGCTTGAAGTAACTGGCACCGGTGTAGTCGTGACGCGTTCGCCTGAAATCTATGAGGATATGAACCTTGCCGAACGGCTAGCCAATCAACGAAAGCAACTCCTGGCAATGGAGAACGAGCATGATGATGTATCCCAGCAGTTACGACTGGCGGTACGAGATGGCGGTGCTAGCGGACCGCTGAACGCTCGAAAAAAGGTGTTGAACGCATCGATCACTGACCTTCGATCTCAGATTGATGCCCTCACCGATTTCGCGAGTAAGGTGGAAACCGCGATCGGACTCGTGAAGTCCTTGCTCGCTTGCCCAACTTGCGGAAGCATCGCCGATACGAAACGAGATTTCACAGGTGGTAATGGGCATCGATTTTCCTGCGTGTGTCCAGACTGCTCGACGAAGTGGGGGACCGAGATTTGCCCGAGTTGCAAAGATTGGATTCCTACCCTGATGCCCTTGGTGAGTTTGTGGGCAACAGATGACTCCTCAGCGGGATGGTTAGACCGGTTTCTTGGGGCCGATGTACTTGCAGTGCCGTATAAAGCGGAAAACAGCACAATAGCATTCGTGTGCCCATATTGCGGCCATGGGCGTAACGTCACAGAACTTCGTACTGGGTCACACTGAATCGGCGTTCCTACGTTGAGTTAACACGGCATGAACTATCACGGTTACACCTAGCCGATTAGAAAACGTGAACCGTGGCGACAACGGCATCGCCGTGAGTGTCACTTTACGTGACGCTTGCCAGTTGGCATTGGTGGCCAGCGTGGGTTGATGAGGCAGTCGTCTGCAGCAACCGGAGCCGATGACCAACCTGTTGATTGCTGTCCAATGCTCGTCTGCTTTGCTGGTCTGGCGCAACGTTTTTGATCGCGACTTTTTCAAACGCAAATTGCGCCAATCCGTTATCTACCGTCTTCGGGTAGCGTCGGCGCCGGTGGCTCACCCACCGCCAATTTGTGCGCCGGGTACTGTCGCATGAAGACCATGCTCTGCTGTGGCGTGGCCTTGAGCCAGTGGTCATAACTGTCTGGTGGAAGGATGACGACCATGCGCTTTTCGTCGACGGGTTTGTGAAACTGGCACATCAGGTCATGACCGTCTGCGT
>Ga0172367_10005592_pt1 | contig 15120 bp, 14 predicted proteins | sample Lak10m_FD_114542 | JGI IMG/M metagenome (GOLD analysis project Ga0172367, IMG submission 114542) | Freshwater microbial communities from Kabuno Bay, South-Kivu, Congo - kab_022012_10m | ecosystem: Environmental > Aquatic > Freshwater > Lake | place: Democratic Republic of the Congo: South-Kivu... | reverse complement strand
CTTACCTAAAGGTGATTTATTGCATCACAAATTTGCCGTAATTGATCAACAAACAGTAATTACTGGTTCTCATAATTGGTCTCAAGTTGCCAATAGTGGTAACGACGAGACACTATTAATCCTGGAAAATCCCGTTATTGCCGCCCATTACCTGCGTGAATTTGTTCGTCTCTACGACAATGCTCAACTTGGTGTACCACCATCAGTACAAACAAGAATTACCGCAGCAGAAAAAAAGTGTCGCCTTAAGCTGAGACCATCTAAAAAAAGCTTTTTGCAATCTTAACCAATGTTCGTAAATTGTATATAACCAATTATCATACTGTTGACTGTTCCCTACTCCCTATTCCCTGTTCCCTATTGCCTGTTCCCTTTTTTTAAGAAATTACTAACGGAGTTGTGTCCCCGTCCAGTGCTAAAGTTAAAGATGACATTGCATAATCTTATGTCTTCCAAGACCCGATCTGAAATATAGCTTCAATAATTAGGCTCAGCATGGTCACCACAGCAGAAAAAACAAACATTGGCTACATTACCCAAGTTATCGGTCCGATTGTAGACGTTAAATTTCCCAATGGGAAATTACCGCAAATCTACAACGCTTTGACCATCAAAGGCAGCAACGGAGCTGCACAGGAAATCAACCTGACCGTTGAAGTACAACAGCTTCTGGGTGACAACCAGGTACGAGCTGTTGCTATGAGCTCTACTGATGGCTTAGTACGAGGTCTGGAAGTTATTGATACAGGTGCTGCCATCAGCGTCCCAGTTGGTAAAGCTACCTTGGGACGGATTTTTAACGTCCTAGGTGAACCTGTAGACAATCAAGGTCCTGTAAATACTGAGGAAACCTTACCCATCCACCGTTCTTCTCCCCAATTCACTGAACTGGAAACCAAACCTTCGGTGTTTGAAACAGGGATTAAAGTTGTTGACCTCCTGACTCCCTATCGACGCGGCGGTAAAATTGGTCTATTCGGCGGTGCAGGTGTTGGTAAAACCGTCATCATGATGGAATTGATTAACAACATCGCTACACAGCACGGCGGTGTGTCTGTGTTTGCTGGCGTAGGTGAGCGCACCCGTGAAGGTAATGACCTGTACAACGAAATGATTGAATCTGGGGTAATCAACAAAGATAACCTCAACGAATCCAAAATTGCCCTTGTTTACGGTCAGATGAACGAACCACCCGGAGCCAGAATGCGGGTAGGTTTATCAGGTTTGACCATGGCGGAATACTTCCGTGATGTAAACAAGCAAGACGTATTGCTGTTTGTTGACAACATTTTCCGGTTTGTACAAGCAGGTTCTGAAGTATCTGCTCTGTTGGGTCGGATGCCTTCAGCTGTGGGATATCAGCCCACACTAGGAACTGACGTAGGCGCACTACAAGAACGCATTACCTCCACAACAGAGGGTTCCATTACCTCAATTCAAGCGGTATACGTACCTGCGGATGACTTAACAGACCCCGCACCTGCAACTACCTTTGCTCACTTGGATGGAACCACAGTACTATCTCGTAGCTTGGCTTCTAAGGGCATTTATCCCGCAGTTGACCCCCTAGCTTCTACCTCCACCATGTTGCAGCCCCAAATTGTAGGCGAAGAACACTACAGAACTGCCCGGGCTGTACAGTCAACCTTACAACGCTATAAAGAACTTCAAGACATTATCGCCATTCTCGGTTTAGATGAATTGTCTGAAGAAGACCGTCTCACCGTAGCACGCGCACGTAAAGTTGAACGCTTCTTGTCTCAGCCGTTCTTTGTGGCAGAAGTATTCACAGGTTCTCCCGGTAAATATGTCAAATTGGAAGACACTATCAAAGGCTTCCAAATGATTTTATCTGGTGAATTTGATGAACTACCAGAACAAGCCTTCTACTTGGTGGGCGACATTAACGAAGCCATCGCTAAAGCTGAAAAGCTCAAAGGATAATTCGTAATCCCTCTTGCAGAGGAGAGCTTCTCGCTAACGTAATTCCTAATTCGTAATTATCGTTTTAATTGCGAGTTATGAATTACCGGTTATTTAGTGCTCACCAATAAGAAATTAGCAATATGCCTCTAACTGTTCGTGTAGTTTCCCCAGATAAAACAGTCTGGGATGCCGCAGCTGAAGAAGTAGTTCTACCCAGCACTACTGGTCAGTTAGGTATCCTCAGTGGACACGCACCTCTATTGACTGCTTTGGATACAGGTGTCATGCGCGTCCGCCCCAGCAAAAACCAAGATTGGCAAGCCATCGCCCTATTGGGTGGCTTTGCCGAAGTGGAAGCAGATGAAGTGACAATTTTAGTCAACGGTGCTGAACGTGGCGATGCTATTCAACTAGAAGATGCTCGTGCAGCTTACAACCAAGCACAAACACGTCTAAATCAAGTGCCAGCAGGCGATCGCCAAGCTCAAATTCAGGCAAGCCAAGCCTTCAAACGCGCCCGTGCTCGTTTTCAAGCTGCTGGTGGTTTAGTCTAAATTGAGACACCCTTATGGGGTGGGCATCTTGCTCACCCCTGAATGGAATTTTCGCGAAAGAGGCAACGTTAGCTAAGTTTTTGGCACAAGCTGCCAACATTGTTGAGCAATAGCCCAATCTTCTTGAGTCTGAACTACTAATACCCGCACAGATGAGTCTGGTGTGGCTATATCTTCATCCATCGGCTGCTGCTGATTTTTCCCAGGGTCAATTTTTAACCCCAAAAATCCAAAGGCTTCACAAGCTGCTTGGCGAATTCCTGCCGATTTTTCCCCTATACCTGCGGTAAAAACTAAAACATCTAATCCACCCAAGCTAGGCAGCATTGATCCAATACCAGAGCGTAAGTGATGCACATACATATCCCACGCCAGTTGAGCGCGGTAGTTCCCTTCAGCGATAGCGGCGATCACCTGGGGTAAGTCACTCGATACACCTGAAATTCCCCGTAAACCAGAAGCTTTATTTAAAACATAATCTAATCTTTCAGCAGAGTAATTTGATTGCCGCAACAAATAAATCAAAATTCCCGGGTCAACTGAACCAGAACGACTGCCCATCATCAACCCATCAAGGGGAGTAAATCCCATAGTAGTATCAACACTACGACCGTTTTTAACAGCTGCTAACGAACAACCATTGCCTAAATGACAGGTAATTAAGCGCAAGGATGCTAAATCTCGTTTGAGAATTTGGGCAGCACGATTTGAGCAATATTGATGACTGATACCATGAAAACCATAGCGGCGAATACCTTGCTCTACCCATTCATAGGGGCCAGGATAAATTGCAGCGGCATCAGGGAGCGTGGCGTGAAATCCTGTATCAAATACTGCCACTTGGGTAACATCTTCCAAGCTTTGCTCAATGGCTTCTATACCTTCTAAAGCAGCTGGATTATGTGCTGGAGCTAAATTTGATAAATTGCCAATGGTCTTTTTTACATCTTCTGTAATCACCACACTTTTTCTGTATTGTTGACCACCATGCACTACGCGATGCCCCACCACATCAATTTCTGAAAGATGATTAATCACTTTAGTAGCTCCACGACTGAGGGTGTAGAGCATATAAGCAACGTGTGCCCGTCGCGAGTCACCATAGATTGATTCTTGTAGCACAGCCCCTGTAGCTGTTTTTACCTCAATTTCCGCCACACCCCGGTCTTGAGTCCAGTTAACTTTTCCTGACCACAGGGGCTGGGGTAGTTCACTGGGGAGACTATCATCTCCAATATCATACAAACAACTCTTTTGGCTGCTCGATCCAGCATTTAATACCAGTATTTTCATTACTTTTTCTTGTAACTTAATCTGTGCACTTTTACCTATCAACTTTAAAGGTGTTGAATAAACTTGTTACGAAAAATTTATTAGAGGAAACTACCCTCAATAGTGTTTTTACTGCCTACTTTCCCAGTCCACCTTGATTAATCACAGCAAAGACCAGTTATTCAAGTAATTATTTTCATCGGCAACGAATTTAGATAACCTATCAAGTGGTGAGCTGTTAATGGTTGATGGTTTGATTGCCTCCGGCACTTCGCTTTGCGCAATCACAACTAACCACTAACAACTAACCACTACTTACATACTAATGGCTGGCAATTACTTGTCCCTCAAGGCTAGCCAGTCGCTCTGCTAATAGTTTTTCTAGAGAAACTAGTGCTTTAGTAAAGCCATCAATACCCTCTGCTAGTTTTTCAGATGCCATGCGGTCATCTGCGTGCATCTTGTCATAGGTAGCTTTATCAACGGATACCTTTTCCATTTCTATCTGTGCTGCTTGAGCAGGATCAAGTTTGCGTGGCAGTTCTCCAATAGTTGCTTGCAATTCTGCCAACAGACCTGGAGAAATGGTCAGCAGGTCACAACCCGCCAGTTCCGTAATTTCGCCAATATTACGGAAACTAGCTCCCATAACTTCGGTTTTATAACCAAATTTTTTGTAGTAGTTGTAAACTTTCGTAACTGACAGCACCCCTAGATCTTCCGCTGGTGGGTAGCTATCCCGTCAGTATCTTTTTTGTACCAGTCGAGAATCCGCCCAACAAACGGAGAAATTAACGTCACGCCGGCTTCTGCACAAGCGATCGCTTGGTGCAGACCAAACAATAAAGTTAAGTTACAATGAATACCTTCCTTCTCCAAAATTTCCGCAGCGCGAATTCCTTCCCAAGTCGTGGCAATTTTAATCAACACGCGATCGCGATCAACCCCAGCTGCCTTGTATTGAGCAATCAATTCCCGCGCCTTGCTGACAGTAGCTTCAGTATCGAAAGACAGGCGAGCGTCTACTTCTGTAGAAACACGACCAGGAATAATTTGTAAAATCTTTAACCCGAAAGCCACTGCCAGACGGTCAAAAGCCAAAGTCACAATATCCCCTTGGCTAGCAGCAGAACCAACATCTTTCTTAGCTTTGAGTAAAGTTTGATCAACAATTTCCTGATATTCCGGCATCTGTGCCGCCGCCGTAATCAGAGAAGGATTGGTAGTAGCATCTTGGGGTTTAAACTTTTCAATTGCCTTAATATCGCCTGTATCCGCAACCACAACGGTCATTTGTCGCAATTGTTCTAGTAAACTTTTAGACATAAAATTCTCCATGATTTCTACTGGTTTCGGACTGACGGAATTTCCTACTTCTTTACATTCTTGACTGTTCCCAACAATTCCGATTTTGGCAACCTAAAGAAACATTGCCTAAATGGGCTAGCTGACTTCAGCCACAGCCCTATTTTAGGTGCGTTACCCAAAATTTGCTGTCCAATATAATGCTCTTTAATTAAACTGGTTGTTCCCGAGTTAGCAATTGGCACACCCCGCCATTGTGTTCAACTCATTTCTTTTCCACAGATGCCATACCTACTTCCCCGTTCCAGATCAAGCTTTAGTACCAACATTAATGACTTGTTCTTTTTGTAACATCAACAACATTAAATCAACCACTCGGTTGGAGTAGCCCCACTCGTTGTCATACCAAGCCACCACCTTAAAAAAGTTGGAGTTTAACTCAATACCAGCACCTGCATCAAAAATGCTAGAATGAGTATCCCCCTGAAAATCAGTGGAAACTACTGCTTCGTCCGTATAGCCTAATATACCTGCTAGCGCACCTGCGGCTGCTTCTTCCATCGCCGCACAAATTTCCTGGTAAGTAGTAGCTTTAGCAGTTTTAAAAGTTAAATCAACCACAGAAACGTCGGGAGTAGGAACCCGAAAAGCCATACCAGTTAACTTACCTTTCAATTCTGGTAAAACAAGTGCCACTGCTTTCGCCGCCCCAGTGGAAGCGGGAATAATATTTTGAGCTGCACCCCGTCCACCCCGCCAGTCTTTCTTGCTGGGGCCATCTACAGTTGGTTGAGTAGCAGTCATGGCATGAACCGTAGTCATCAACCCTTCGGTCAGTCCGAAGTTATCATTGATTACCTTAGCTATGGGAGCTAGACAGTTTGTTGTGCAACTAGCATTAGAGACAATCAAATCTTCTGCTGGATCAAATAGGTGATGATTCACACCCATTAACAGCGTCCGCACTCTATCTGGATCTTTCGTGGGAGCAGAAATGAGCACCCGCTTGGCACCAGCTTCCAGGTGTTTTGCAGATCCATCATAATCCGTGAAAAGTCCAGTGGACTCCACAACATAATCTGCATTTAATTTGCCCCAAGGCAACTCAGCCGGATTTCTCACCGACATACAAGGGATAAAATACCCATCAATGACAATACCATCATCCTTGGCTTCAACCTTACGTTTCAACTGACCGTGAGTGGAATCGTACTTGAATAGATAAGCCAGGTTATCTGGTGGTACTAAGTCATTAATCCCCACAAATTCGATATTGGGGTTATTAATACCAGCCCGGAGCACAAGTCGCCCGATACGACCAAAGCCATTGATGCCAACTTTTAATTTAGTCAAGATTAAACCTCCTGTTATGGGAGTTGAACAAAAGGCGCAAGGTAAAAGAACATGACTTTTACTCTTTACCTTCTGATCCTGACAGTCTTAACTAACTAAGGCATATTTACTTGGCTTATTTTAAGGTTTTACCTTGTCGTTAGGGTTGCGGGATGTAAATACCAGTTTGCGAAGCTTGTGCAGAAATAGCCATTGCCTCCGGCACTGCACTTTGTGCAATCTTTTTCCCATCATAACATTTCCAGAAATTTAAAATTTGCTCACCCACCTGTTGAGGATGAAAGTAGTGAAAAAAATGATACCCTTGGGCACATTCCCAGAGTCTATCTTCTGGTTTGAACCAATTGCACCAGTCATGCAAAGCAGGCGGATTCACTACCGAATCAGTCTTACTACCACACACCATCATCGGCATAGCAACGCCTCCCTTCGGTAAATACATCAACTTAAACAATGAATGGGGCGAGGGCGATTGTTCTAAATCTTTATCTAAAGCAGTGATTAACTTTTTAGTGGTTTGAGGTGGTTGGTGACCAAAAAGAATGCGAACAATGTTCACCAAAACTTGCTCACGACTGATACTGAACATCTGTCTTTGAAAGTAATAATGAGCATGCCAAGTGTTAGCTGGTTGAGATGCTACAGCTAAAAGGGTCAGCGATCGCACTTTTTCCGGATAGCAACGGGCAAACATTAAAGCGATCGCACCATTTATCCCATGACCAGCTAAATGCACCGCACCAGGGTAAGATGCCAAAAAATCATGTAGCAACAGCACAGCTTGATCTACAGAACTAGCTTCATCCCTTGTTTGTTGATATTCCCACTGAGCGATCAACATATACTTAGACAGATGTTGAAGCAATGGTTGATCAAAACGCTTCAACGCCGGACTAGTGTTTAACCAAACAACATCAAATAATTCACCCATAAATAACCGCAATTGCCTTAAATTAGAACTTATAAATTAAACACCACCGCCATTACCCAGCCAGATGACAGGTAATGCGGCAGACTCTATTTCCTACAAACCAAATTCCGTCTTCAACTGTCCAACCCACTGCTGAATGCGTTTATCTGTCAGGTCAGGTTGATTATCATCATCAAGTGCTAAACCACAAAACTTACCATTCCGCAAAGCTTTAGAATCGCTAAAGTCATACCCATCAGTTGACCAATAGCCCACAGTTTTACCTCCCTGCTGGGAAAGTTTTTCTTCCAAAATTCCCATAGCATCTTGGAAATTATCACTATAGCCAATTTGGTCTCCAGTACCAAAATAACCAACCAACTTACCACTAAAATCAATTTCGTCCAAGTTAGGAAAAATAGCTTCCCAATCGCTTTGAAGTTCACCAATATTCCAAGTTGGGGAACCAATAATCAAATATTCATACTCATTAAAATCACTCAGATCGGCTTGAGAAATATCGTGTAACGTCACGACATCACCACCAAAAGTATCACGAATCATTTCAGCAACAGTTTCAGTTTTGCCAGTTTGAGTACCGTAGAACAAACCAATTTTTTTTGACATTTTGACACCTGATAAATAGTTTTAACATGATTTCCGTGAATAGACTTGACCCCTCTCCAGCACCCACAGGAGAAAAACTGAAAATATCTTGTAGGGTGGCTTTGTCGCTATGGATGTGTAACAAAGCCTAAAGGTAAGCGAGTTTAAACTGGGTCGTCACACCTACTCACCGAAAGAATCCGGAGTTTGAACAATCATGCCGGTCATGACATTAGCTCCCGAGAAACTTTGCGAATCTCTGAGAATAATAAACAAATTAATGATTATTTATCTCAATAACTTTAAGATATATCTTATTGCCACTTATTGCAACTATTTATCACTAGTTTTTAAAATTTTTGTTACAGAAAACATACCTATACAGGGAAATACCTTGACATCATTAGCTTTCAGCCATATTATTCTTTCCTAAAATTTTTGTATTAAACCTGCTATTAAATTTCAATAAGCCTGTGCTATAGTTGGAGATGCTCATACAATGTCAATAAACCTGCCGCGGTTGTGTGGCTGAATCTTGTTTTGAGAGTTTGGGATCACAAAACAAAGATTTAGCCGTTTTTTTGCGATTTCAAAAACCCATACGGTGAAAGCGTTCACCTCAACAGTTGACCTGTTCTGCCCAGAAGTTTTCCCCCTCCCCAGCCGTACTTTTTAATCCTTGATCCAATATTTGCTGTATTAAACCTTATATCCTAAGTAAAGTCGGAACCACTGCCAAAGTACGGTAATCTTCAATACTCAACCCATCATATCTTCGTTAAAATAGGAGTTAGAAACTAACTTAAGAGAACACCAGATGCAAGTTGAATACAATTCTGATAAGCGTAAATTGCTATCATCTCTATGTCATGGAGCTATTTTTTTTAGCACAACATTATTCTCTATAGGGGTTCCAATTGTCATTAACTTAATTTCTGACGACCCAGTAGTGAAAAGCAATGCGAAAGAATCGATTAATTTTCACTTCAATGTTTGGTTCTGGGCAACTATAATTGCAGTTCCCATAGGAATTATATCTTTCCTCACCTTTGGACTGGGGGGAATTTTATTCTTTCCCGTTGTTGCATTGGGCTTTCTACTCCACTGGGGCTTGACAATTTGGGCGCTGTTTCACTGTTTAACTCAATCAGATCAACCATTCCGTTATCCGTTTATTTTTCGACTTTTATAATTTCACCAAGTCAATATGTTCTTGATGAAAAAGGGACAGAATAATATCCCTTTTTTATTTTGTCATGACCTTTAATGGCGAAGTGATGAAATTAATGAACATTGACGCTCAGTACACATCTTACCCCCGATTGTATATTCACGCAGCAATTCTTTACTCTTACCTGTAGCATATTTTCACAGAGGACAAATTTATATCTTAAGTTATATATAACTCTAGCAATCCTAAATAAGTTCGCAATCAAATATCATCGCCATAGGCAATTCATACCAAGGCAAATTATTCAGACTTAAACCATAAACTATATTGCCTCAATTTATTTTCTCAATTCACCCGCCAGCCAGATGAACACCAACACAATATTTTTTACGCTGATATATATAAATATTCTACACCTGGAAATATATGCCTCTTTACAAACTCGAAGAATTTGACCCCAACTACCGAGAAACCTTTGGCGGTGCTGATGTTAAAGTTTTAGACCTTTACACTGAAGGAGGAGTAAGAGTCGGCTCAGTAGCTGATGCCTTAGTTGACCAAGATGGACGTTTTCGGTATTTAGTTATTGACAGCAGCCTAGACTCTACTAGCAAGAAGATATTACTACCCATTGGTCTAGCCCACATCAATTACCCAGCTAACCGTGTTTATGTCGATGGACTGAGCAAAGAACAAGTCGAACGTCTACCTCAATATCAGGAGACCATGACGGTTGATGAAAATTATGAAAAAGAGGTACGCCTTGTTTTTCTTCCTGAAAGCAAAGAAGAACTTCCTGAAGCCCAAACATCTACTTACCAAAGAGAACCGGATTTATATAGTTTAAATGAACAATATCATCAAACACTCAGGCTCTATGAAGAAAGATTGATTGCTAACAAGCATCGAGTCAAAACAGGGGAAGTAGGACTTGGTAAGCACGTTGAAACACAAACTGCACGAGTTACAGTACCTATTAATAAAGAACGTGTTTTAATTGAGCGAGTTCGCCCAACAGAAGCAGGAACAGTTGTAGATCCCAACGCCCTCAAGTTTCAAGCCGGGGAAGTAACACGTATAGAATTGTACGAAGAAATGCCGGAAATTCGTAAAGAAACCTTTGTGCGCGAAGAAGTGAGAGTGAAAAAAGTTGTAGACCGACACACGGTAGAAGCACAAGACACAATTCGTCGAGAACAATTAGATATTGATACTACAGGTGAATTACGTGTAGATGAAACTGCTACAAAAAGAGAATAAATTCTTCCATTACTTGGGGAAATAATTTGTTTTGAAGATTGATATCTCATCATGCAGGCAGGGTGAATTTACCTCTGCCTCTACTTTTATTTTAAATTTTTGTTTAATAAAAATTTAAAATAATTTAGCAAAATACATATTGCTTACTTCTTGACTAACTTGAGGATATGAGCTTCTGAGTTTTCACAAATAGAATATAGTTTCCATTGTTTTAAGTTTCTGTTTTTATAGAACTAAGTTATAAAAATATCTATAACTTTTGATATTTGTTGTTTAATAAAATCATTCTATAGTACGAGGAAAAGCTATGAACAAACATTTATCTTAGTTCTTAAGACATGGTATGAAAACTCAGAGGTAAAGTGTAATGTCTCTTCACAAATTAGCAGATTTTGCTCCAAATTATCATGAAAATATTCAAGGCAAGGACATTAAAGGATTAGGTGTCTACACAGATAGAAATAATGAAAAGATTGGTACAGTTAGTGATGTTTTAGTTGATGAAGAAGGACGTTTTCGCTATCTAGTTGTTGATTTAGGTTTTTGGATATTTGGTAAAAAAGTTTTACTACCCGTTGGACGTTCTCGCATTGACTATGATGCTGACCGGGTTTACGTCATTGGTCTGACTAGAGAACAGGCGGAAAATTTACCGGAATTTCAAGAAGCTAGAACACTTGACTACGACTATGAAGAACAGGTGCGGAGAGTTTATCGTGATACCCGACCTGTAGAACCACCAGAACCCACTTATACCCGTGAAACTTATACTTATGAACAAGAACCTTCTTTGTACAGACTAAATCAGCAAGACCATCAAACTCTACGTTTGTATGAAGAACGGTTAATTGCTAACAAAAGACGCGAAAAAACTGGAGAAGTAGCTATTGGTAAACACGTTGAAAGTGAAACTGCAAAGGTTTCTGTACCAATAGAAAAAGAGCATGTTGTGATTGAGCGTATTACTCCAGAAGATGCAGGTAAAGTTGTTCCTACTAGCGAAGCTGACTTCCGCGAAGGCGAAGTTGCTCGCATAGAAATCCATGAAGAAACTCCCGAAGTTCGCAAAGAAGTAGTTTTGCGTGAAGAAGTCAAAGTTCAAAAGGTCGTGGAGCAGGAGATTGTTGAGACCCAAGACACTGTCCGCCGCGAAGAGTTAGATGTTAATGCTCCCAATCTTCCAGTTGAGGAACGCTAATCAACAATAACAAAGCAAATAGCCACAAACCAATAACTCATTCAACTTCGTGTAGGTGGTTTTTGGTTTTATTGATGAGTTTCATGATTGAGTTAAACTACCTCATTAATTACTATCAGGCTTTAGTGGTGGTTTTCAATCTCTCACTATCTGCCTGATAAATGTTTGCTATGTACTGACTTAATAAAAGCATCTTGTCAATTTTTTTATGAATGCCCAACCAATGGCAAATCACTTTAAACCAGTTAACCAAAATACTAGTATCAACACCTTATTAGAAAGCTTCAGAAATAAAGTACGAAATTTTTCGGTAACTGATAACCAAGGTGAAATAGTCGGTAAAGTCAAAGATTTGATTTTGGATGCCAATCATCGGCTCAATTTAGTCATATCTCAACAAGTCAATCAAACATTTTTCCAAGACACAACAGTAGATATCAGTTCTGAGCGTTTAGTTTTATTATTGAGCAAAAAAATCAAAAAAATCGATGATTCTGTTCAATCTATCCTCCTAGAAATAGACAAATCAGAAGTAGAGCTTATGCCTGAATATTTAGAACAAAAAACTCCACATCTTCAAAGAAAAGTAGACGAATTAAATCACACAAATAGCAATAAACAAATGCTTTACAGTCAAAGCCAAACTGGAAAATCAGCAGAGGGTGAAGACGAAAATATTGTTCGTTTATTAGAAGAAAGACTCATAGCTGAACACAGCAAACGCAAAATTGGTGAGGTGATTGTTCGCAAAGAAATTCAAACTCGGATGGTACAAGTACCCGTGCGAAGTGAAAAGTTAATTATAGAACAAGTTAGTCCAGAAAATAAGCAACTTGCAGAAATTGACTTGAGCCAAGGTGAAACTTCTGGTGTTCAGTTGATGCAAAAAGAGAAACCATTAGGTACAGTTTCCAATGGACATTTAACAGTAAGCGGTGAATTTAGTTCACCAAAAATTGCTAGTTTACTTTTAAATGCCATCGCTTTAGAACAAAACCACGGCTGTCAGCACTTGCAAATCACAATTGCTGTTACAGATGAGTCATTGCAAAAAAAATATCAGGAGTGGTTTGCTCGTTGTTCTCAAGGTCACAAACCTTAGGGTTAAAAATCAGCTGATAGGTAGTAAATTAACAGGGTCGGCATCATTGTCAACCCTATATTCTTATTTCTTCTTGCTTATTTTTGACAATATATACTTCAAGTGGGTTTAGTTCGGTTGACTATGCTCATCATATATTAACTCGATTAAATTAATGAATAAGTTTGCTAAATATCTAAGTTTAGGGGTGCTATCTACGTTTTTGACTGCTAGTCCTGGAATTGGGGCTGAACGTATTAGCTTTTTTTACCCTCCCTTTGGTGAATTTTCCCTCACCGTTGACTCTTTAGAAATCTTTGCTAAAAAAGGTAAAATCACTGATGAATTTTCCTTTTATGCCAACCAGGTTAATCCTCAGCAACTCGCCCAATTACGACAGTTGCTTCAACGACAATTTAATGTTACTCCTACCCTTGTGTCTCAGGTAACTTATTCACCTATAGGCGAAGACCTCATACAAAGTTTAGGATACCTAGTCCGCACAGAATCTGGGCGCAATGGCTTTTATGCGCTACGAGGTGCTTTGATACTAGCAGCTGCTCATCCAGACGGTTTAACAGTTGTCAATTTCCTACGTCGGTTTCCCTCGCCTACAGTGCGGCTAAATTTTACTGAGGGACTAAAGTTAGTCGATGAATTATCGCAAGTATTAGAGAATAGGAATAAAGTTGTGGCTTGGATTCAACAAGAAGCCATCGCCAGAGCTACATCTGACGAACCATCAAATCCTTCAGCTGTCAATACTAACATTGACTTTGGTCAACGGTCGGATTTGGTATCACCTGGTTCATTTACCTGGCAGCGAAAAGAGTTTATTTTCACAGATTCTCAACGCGCTCGCATCATCCCTACACATCTTTACATACCAGAAGCAACACCCTCAACAACCCCCAAAGAGTCTTCACCACCTTTTCCTCTGATTATCATTTCTCATGGTATTGCTTCTGACCGTTCTTCTTTTGCTTATTTGGCTAAACATTTAGCATCACACGGTTTTGCTGTGGCGGTGTTAGAACACCCGGGTAGTAATGCGGAACGCGTTCAGCGCTACTTAACAGGTTTAGCCGGCCCCATAGAAGCAAAAGAATTTATTAACCGACCTTTAGATATTAAATTTCTACTAGATGAACTTGAACGCCAAGAAGTATTAAATCCTGACCTCAGAGGAAAACTCAATTTTCACCAAGTTGGAGCAATTGGGCATTCTTTTGGTGGTTATACTGTATTAACTTTGGCAGGAGCAAAGATTAATTTCCACCAACTGCAACAAGATTGTAGTCCCAACATTTCCACTTTTAATTTATCGTTGTTTTTGCAGTGTCAAGTAACCAAGTTAAAACCCAAACACTACAAACTCCAAGATGAACGTATTAAAGCTGTATTGGCTATTAATCCTTTATCTAGTTCAATTTTTGGTAAAAGCGAAATCAGCCAAATTCAAATTCCTGTGATGATAGTGGCCAACAGTCAGGATATTGCTACCCCAATTATATCTGAGCAGGTGCGCCCTTTTACTTGGCTGACTACTCCTCATAAATACTTAGTATTAATTGAAAATGCTACTCATTTCACTGCGATCGCTGAAACAATTTTAGAAAATAATGTCTTACCCATACCATCGGCTTTACTGGGGCCAGAGCGTACCCCTGCTTATTCTTATCTTCAAGCTTTAAATTTGGCTTTTTGGCAAACACACCTTCTCAACCGTCCAGAATACGCTCCTTATTTACAACCATCCTATACCCAATATCTCACTCAAGCTCCTCTCAATGTCAGTTTGTTACAGTCCTATTCAACAGAGCAATTGCATCAACTACTGCAACAAATCAATCCGCAAATCAAGGATGGTGTGTTGCGCTGCAAAACAACACACCCTACAAATGATTTGATGTAATTTAATCAGTTTCATTGAGGCGTTGTGCATTCCAGAACTGTTCAGCAAATGCCACGGCGGGGTGCATTGGAGCCTTGGGCTTGGTTTTCAGTATCATTCCAGCTTCGTGTGGTAAGCGATCGCTTTTTGTTGAGTTGCATCGTTCACAGGCAGTAACAACATTGTCCCATGTATGCTGGCCACCTTTTGAGCGGGGGATGACATGATCAAGTGTGAGATGCTTTGTACTACCGCAGTACTGGCAGGTGTGATTGTCTCGTCTCAGCACCTCACGACGGTTTACAGCCGGCACTTTCCAATGCCGTTCGGGATTGGTAACGGTCAAGCGGATGTGTTCAGGTACTTTTAATACAACATTAGGAGAACGTACTTCCCACTGCTTTGTTATGCCAAAATTCAAAGATTCCGCTTGACCTGTCAGTAATAGCACTATTGCTCGTTTTATATTGATACGTGCTATTGGTAGATAGTTCTTGGAGAACACCACCACGGAATTTTGTAATATGTGCGCTTGCTGACTCTGCTGTTGAACTTGCATAGATAAAACTTTCCTCAAAAAATAACCCCCG
>Ga0172367_10005587_pt1 | contig 15124 bp, 10 predicted proteins | sample Lak10m_FD_114542 | JGI IMG/M metagenome (GOLD analysis project Ga0172367, IMG submission 114542) | Freshwater microbial communities from Kabuno Bay, South-Kivu, Congo - kab_022012_10m | ecosystem: Environmental > Aquatic > Freshwater > Lake | place: Democratic Republic of the Congo: South-Kivu... | reverse complement strand
GCTGCTTCAGACTCAGACCTCCTCCCCGAGTCCGAAAACCAACGTTGTGGACGCCAAGAAGCCCCCCGAACCCCCAACCGTCTCGCCTCGAACCGAGCCTACGAAGACGGTGCTTGCGACCGCGCTAGCGGATCCACCACCGCCCTCGACTGCGAAGGAGTCGACCTCGGCTCCATTGCTGTCCTCCGTGGTGCCCCCTGCCGTTTCTTCTGCGCGTCCGAGTCCAACTTCCGAAGTTACGAATCCCACCCCGCTCGTTTCTTCTCCTCCGCCTGCCAATGCCGTGCCGGTGGTGGTACCATCCAGCCGGCGCATCGAGAGCATCGAAACAGCGGATGCGAAGGTGGGAGACAAGGGAGGTTTTTGGCAGCGGTTCAACCCTGGAAAATGGTTTCAAACGACAGAGAAGCGGGCCACTCCCTTGACGGAACAGCCTGCTTTGGTGTCACCCCCTGCGCCGCTTCCCAAGAGAACCTCGGTGACGTCCCTCTCCTCCTCGGTATTGTCGAACGCGGTCCAACGCAGCCCGTCGTCGTCGGTGAAGCCTGCGGCTGCGGCGATCACCCAGCCCAATTTTCCGCGCTATGTGAGTCAGCTCCCGGCGAAGCTCACTCCGGGCGATCGCGAGAAGTCGGCGATCGAGCTGGCGATGGGGATGCAGGCCCATCAGCAATCCCGTTTGCCGGAGGCCTTGGGGGCGTATAAGCGGGCGGTGACGGCGGATCCAACCTACTATGAGGCCCAATACCATTTGGGTGTTGCGGCCATGGATTCCGGGGATACGCAAGGGGCGTTGGCGGCCTATGAGGCTGCGGTCTCGCTCAAGCCCGATGCGACACCCTCGCGCTACAATTTTGCACTCGCGCTGCGTAAGGCGGGCATGCCGCACGACGCTGCGGACCAAGCCAAGGCCATGATCCAGACTAATCCAGCAGAAATTCGCGCGCATCTGCTGCTTGCGAACCTTGCAACTTCGGAGCTGGGTTCTGCGGCCCAGGCGCGTGAGCATTACGTCAAGGTACTCATGCTTGATCCTAGGCACCCGCAAGCTTCGGTGATTCGAAGCTGGCTAGCGACTCATCCCTAAACCTCGTCTTTCGGCTGCGACCAAAGTCCCCTACTTGTGACTCCATTGAAGATCATTCAAATCACGCCCGGTGCCGCCGGTATGTTTTGCGGCGGCTGCCTTCGTGATAATGCCCTAGTGGGCGCTCTCCGTTCCTTGGGGATCCAGGTTCTTCTGGTGCCGCTGTACACCCCCTTGCATCTGGATGAGGCCGACCAAAGCCGAGGCACGCCGGTCTTCTTCGGTGGGGTCAACGTCTACCTCGAACAGAAGTTCGCTTGGTTTCGTCGACTTCCCGCATGGACTCGACGTTGGTTGGACTCGCCTGTGCTACTCAACGCGGTGTCGGTGTTTGCGGCCAAGACCAATCCGACGGATTTAGGAGATTTGACGGTGTCGATGCTTAAGGGGTCGGATGGATTTCAAGCGGGAGAGCTGGACCAATTGTTGGGCTGGTTGAAGACGCAGGAGAAACCCGACGTCATCTGTCTTTCGAACATTCTGCTGGGCGGCTTAGCGGAGCGATTGAAGTCGGAGTTAGGAGTTCCGGTAGGATCGTATTTGCAGGGTGAGGACTACTTTTTGGATGGGCTACCGGCGAACCATCGGGCGGAGGCTTGGGCTCTGGCTCGGAAATGCGCGGGGCAGTTTGATTTTCTGGTGGCACCGAGTGCGTTCTTCGCGGACACGATGGCCCATCGATTGGGCCTCGCACGTGAGAAGATCACGGTGATTCATAACGGGATCAACCTCGAAGGTTACGCCCTGGCCGCCGAGAGGCCGGCTGTTCCGACCTTAGGCTATTTTGCGCGCATGTGCCCGGAGAAGGGCTTGCGGCTTCTGATCGAGGCCTTTCTGGTGCTGAAATCCCGTCCCCGATGGAGAGATCTCCGCCTCAAGGTGGGTGGGAGCTGCACTGGGATTGACGAGGCTTTTGTGGAGGAGATCAAGGCGCTGCTGTCCAGGACCGGTCACTTGCCTTCGGTCGCCTTCTCGCCGAATGTGGATCGTCAGGGGAAGATCGCATTTCTTCAATCCTTGAGTGTTTTCTGCACGCCTGCGACTTACGGAGAGGCGTTTGGGCTCTACATTCTTGAGGCCTTGGCGTGCGGAGTACCGTTTGTGGCACCGAACGTTGCGGCGTTTCCTGAGATCCTTGAACGGACGGGTGGAGGAGTGATTGCGCAGGCTCGAGCGGAGGCGTTGGCGGACGAAATCGAAGTTCTGCTGGAGCAGCCAAGTCGGAGTCAGCAACTCGGAAATGCAGGACGAAACGCGGTGATTCAGCACTTCTCGATCGAACGTATGGCGCGCGACACGGCCGCCTTTTTTCGCACCGTGGTGCGCACTTCTCCGTGATCTAACCCCTTCGCAGGAACCTTCCGTCATGCCCTTTGAACACCGAATTACCCGCCGGGTTGAGTTCTCCGAGACCGACATGGCGGGGATCATGCATTACTCAAATTACTACCGGTTCATGGAAACCGCGGAGCATTCCTTCTTTCGAACCTTGGGTTTTTCGATCGTGACCCACATGACGGATCCGCCGGTTGGTTGGCCACGCGTGCATGCCCGCTGTGATTTTCGAAGACCCTTGCATTTTGAGGATGAAGTGGAAGTGCAGTTGTTGGTGAAAGAGAAGAAAAGCAAGGCGCTGACCTACCAGTTTCGATTTCGCAAACTCGGCGTTTCGCCCATGGTTGAGGTGGCTTTGGGAGAAATCACGGTGGTTTGTGTGCAACGCCAGGTGGATGGTTCTATGAAAGCGGTGAGCATCCCCAAGGTCATTGCGGATCAGATCGAGGTGGCTCCTGCAGAACTGCTCGCGCCTAGCGTTTAGGACGTCGTTGCAGCGCGACGACTAAAAACAAAAAACCCCTCCCGGCGAACCGAGAGGGGTTGAATTGAAACCAGCGGCGTTAGCCTATGATTAGAACTTGTAGATCAGGTTCAAAGCGAGCGAGATCGCGCTCTTGTCAGCGGTGCCGAAAGGCTTGCTAACTGGATCTGCACCACCGGTGAGGGCGGTGTCCCAGCGGGCTTCGAGACGGCTGATGACATTGGCCCACAGCGAGTAGTCCAAGGTGGTGGTCACACCGAGCAGTTGGTTACGAGCATCGCTGTCGGCACCTTCACCGCGGACGTACCAGACACCATCGGTCGACCAAGCATATTCAACACGGTTGTTGAGCTTGAGCTTCTCGGTGACTTGGTAGGAGAAGTAACCGGAGACCGCGCTGGCGTAAGCCGAGGAGGTCACGGTCTTCTGAGCGCTGTAGCCGGTGTAGTCGTAAGCCGCGCCGAAGGTCAACCCTTCGAGAGGAGTTGGGATCGTGCTGCCGACGTAGAGGCTGGTGGTATCACGACGGGTCGTAGCCGGATTGACGGAGGCGTTGAAGCCATCGACAACACCCGCATACAAGGTTGCGCCGTGTAGGAACCCGAGGGATTCAGGAGCGGTGAAGACCACGGAACCCATGTAGGTTTTCTCGCTCTCGGACGCAGCGCCGGTTTGAGCATCGATTGCCCGGGCGTTGATTCCAGGGTTGAAGGTATTGGCGACACCCGCATTGACGCTCAAGACGTCGTTCACGCGGTAGCTGGCGAGCAAACCGGTGTGCTGAGTGGGTTCGAGGAACCAACCATAAGAACGGCTGTAGTTCGGGTTGTTACCCGCTTCGAAGACTTCGTAACCGATGATCGAGTCGAAGGTACCGAGCTTGAAGTCAATTCCGTTGCCAACCGGGGCGCGGAAATTCACGTAAGCTTGCTTGATTCCGAAGTCGCTCGCCACGGCACCCGTGCCAGCCGAGAGATTGTAACCCGTGGAATCAGGCCCGAACAACAGGTCGACACGATATCCAGCAGACCATTCGCCTTCATCCAAAGGCTTCTCCAAGGTCAACTTCACGACGTTCAGGTTGAAACCGTCCTGCTTCGACACGCCGTCATAAGAACGGCCAGGGAGCGGGGCGTTTCCAGAACCGAACTTCCAAATGGCTGACGTATCGACATAACCACTCAGGGTTGTCGAAGAAAGGGCGGTCAGAACTTGGTGAGAAGCTTCTTCCGCCTGCATGACCGCACCCAGACTCACCACACCAGCGGCAGCCAGGCCGATCGTCCATTGATTCAACTTCATTGTGTTCCTCCAGCGATATGTTTTCGCGTGCTATTTGTCTCGTTTGCGATGCGTCGTAATATGGCAAAAACAGTTTGCCCAACGCACCAAACGGTGCATTTAAGGCGCAATTTAGGTAAAAGCGCTGGGCTTGACAATAAGTTTTTTTCACACGGGCTTATTCAAAAAGTATTGCTGGGAGTTGGTTTAGGTGAATTAATCCCGCTATCTCCCTATGGCAACCATCGCGGTTTTAGGCACCTTCGACACCAAGCCTGACGAGCATCTCTTCGTCGCGAACCTCATCCGTCAACGAGGTCACAAGGCCTTTTTCATTGATGTTGGGATTATGGATTCTCCGGGTGTGCATTCCGATGTCTCGCGACACGAGGTCGCAGCTGCAGGTGCCGTTGATTTGGAGGGAATCGTGGCCCGCCGTGATCGGGGTGAAGCCGTTACCGCCATGTCGCATGCGGCCGCTCGTTTGGTCCTTGATCTGCAGCAAAACGATCGCATCCAAGGTCTCATCTCGCTGGGCGGCGGCGGGGGAACGGCCATCGCGACGGCGGCGATGCGAGGACTTCCGATTGGGTTTCCCAAAGTGATGGTTTCAACCTTGGCCAGCGGGAATACGGCTCAGTATGTTGGGTCCAAAGACATCGTCATGTTCCCGAGCATTGTGGATGTGGCGGGCTTGAACCGGATCTCACGTCAGATTCTGACGCGTGCGGCTGGAGCCATCTGCGGGATGGTCGAAGCCGAACCCGCGTCGTCGGACGACAAACCCGTCATCGTGGCCAGCATGTTTGGCAACACGACGCAGTGCGTTCAGGCCGCCAAAGGCATCCTGGAGCGCGAAGGGTTCGAGGTTTTGGTGTTTCACGCGACGGGAACCGGTGGGCGAACCATGGAATCGTTGATCGAAACCAGACTGGTCTCTGGGGTTTTGGATGTGACAACCACGGAATGGGCGGACGAGGTGGTGGGTGGGTATTTAACGGCGGGTCCGACTCGCCTCGAAGCCGCAGCGCGAAGCGGCACCCCGGCTATCGTGACCCCCGGGTGTTTAGATATGGTGAATTTTCTAGGGCCGGACACGGTTCCTGAACGATTTCGTCAGCGCAACCTTTACGCGCACAATCCCCAGGTGACGCTGATGCGCACCTCGGCGGAGGAGTGTGAGGTCATTGGTCGGGCCATGGCGCAACGGCTCAATCTATCGTGCGGACCGGTGACCGTGTTGCTTCCGCTTCGGGGGGTGAGTGTGATCAGTGCTCCCGGGCAAAAGTTTCATGATCCGGAGGCCGACGCTGCCTTGTTTTCGAGTTTGAAGTCGCACTTGCGTCCCTCGATCCCGGTCCGAGAGTTGGATTGCTTGATCAACGATCCGATCTTTGCGGAGGCCTGCGCGAAAGAGCTTTTGGAGAATATGCGGCTCAGCCTGAACCCTCGGGTCGTTTAGGGTTAACAGGCTACCGAGCTGCGATCCTCCGGTTGAACGCCAACGCGTCCTCGTAGCGCACGCCCGTTCCCCCGAAGAGGTCTAACGCCGACCCGATGGTGAGGTCGACTCGGTTGCTGCTGAGCTCGGTGACGCGTTCCAGGTCCGAGATGGACCGAGCTCCACCCGCGTAGGTGGTGGGAATAGGGGCATAGTTTGCGAGCAAGGTGACCAAGGACTCATCGATCCCTTGGCACAGGCCTTCGACATCCACGCCATGGACCAGAAACTCGGCGCAATAGCCTGAAAGGCGAGCCAAGGTCTCTTGTGTTACTTCGAGGTCCGTGAATTTTTGCCACCGGTCTGTGACCACGAAGTAGGCCGCGCCGCGTCGGCGGCAGCTTAAGTCGAGGACCAAACGGTTGCGGCCGATTTGTGCCACCAGTTCCTCCAGCCGTTGCCAGTCGAGATGCCCATCGCGAAAGACCCACGATGTGACGATCACATGGGAGGCACCGGCGTCGAGGTATTGAGCTGCGTTTTTGGAATGGATACCGCCGCCGACGTGCAATCCTCCCGGATAGGTCCTCAAGGCTTCGAGTGCCGCCCTCTCATTTCCCGCGCCCAGCATGATGACGTGTCCGCCTTGGAGCCCGTCGCGTCGATAACGATCCGCAAAGTAGGAGGATGGACGTTCGGAAATGAAGTTCGTGCGGAGCCCTTGGCCGTCGGCACTCAACGTGCCTCCAACGATCTGCTTTACGCTACCTTCGTGAAGATCAATACATGGCCTGAACACAGATCCATGGTCATACCATCATCGAATGCGCTAGGGCAACCTTCCGCAAATCGGAATGGGGCGGTATGGAACCCTGGAGCCGGGTCAATGTAGGAATGGGGGCGCGACGCGTCGGGAGTGCAAAGGCAGGAATCAGGCGAGCAGGCCGAGGCCCGACAGCGCTGAGGGCTCCATCAAGGAGGAGTTGTGCTTAGCAAGCGGGAGGGAACGAGCTGATGAACTACGGCGCCGTGTGGCTGCCGATCGTGCGCGACCGGGGATCGGGGCGCTAATTCCACACACTTCCCAGGATTCGGCGACCCAGTGGGTAATCGGGACTGTTTTTTGGGTGGTGTTCATGGTTTCAAGATAGCCGGCTGCGCCCGGGATTGGACATCCGTACACCATGGTATTTTGATCGCGTGAATCTCGGTATTTTCACCGAGAGGGGCGAGGGGTTCACACGAAGGATTCTTGGTAAGATCCTGGAGACAAATAGATTCCGAATTGGTTTTTCGTCCTGGCGTTTACGGTCTGTAAGCGGCGGGCTGAAGCTCCGGGTAGGAGCGCCGTGTGGGGGCACACGGCCTACAGAGGGGGCATATGAGGGCCCATGGGCGAGGAAGCCGAGGGGAGCCGGCAGGGGTGCCGGCGCTCCCAGGGCGGGCTGAGAACGTCGTGTGGGGGCACACGGCCTACAGCACGGAGGGTGTTGCACGGGGGAGAGGCGGCTTACAGAGGGAAGGGGGTGGTGGGGGGAGTGCGGGAGCGGGCATCGGGGTCGGCTTCGAGGAGCATTTTTGAGGCGCGCTCGCGATCGAACGGTGGGGCGGTGGGATCGTTTAGGATCTCCATGAGACTTGGAAGGATCTCGGTGGTTTGATAGCCCACATCTTCAAGGGCGAAGATCGCGGAACGGCGCACCGAAGCATTTCCGTCTCGGACCAAGGGCAGGAGGCTGGAGGCGGTGGAACGGGCTTCGGGACCCATTTGACCCAGGGCTGAGGCGGCTTCGCGTCGAACCACGGCGTCCTCGTCGGTGAGCGCATTCACGAGAGTTGGGATCGCGCTGCGGGCGGGAGAACGGCCGCGTCGACCGTGGGAGTCGATCGGCCGTGCGGCTAGGCGAGCCAGGGCGGAAACCATGACTTGGCGCACGGCGACGGGTTGGTTTGGGAATGCGCGTGTGAGGGCAGAGACCGCTCCGGGAACACCTTCGAGTTGGCCGATGGCGTAAGCCGCCCACCACCGTTTGGAAGCGGAGGCATGGAGGAGGGTTGGCTCTAAACTTGTGAGCGCTTCGCGTCCGTAGCGGGCGATCGCGAGTGCGGCGGCGTTGGCGACGCTGGGATCCCGATCGTCGAGTGCCTGGTTAAGGGCGGGGAGTGCGAGGGAAGCGGTGGCGGGCCCTCGCAGGGCACCTAGCACTTGAGCGGCGGTGGCGCGAACTTCGGCGTGCTCATCGAGCAGCAAGGGGGTTATCTTTGGGAGTTGACTGATGGCTGTGCTGCCGAGACGGCCGAGGGCCTCTAACGACTGGGTTTTGAGGCGGGTATCAGGATTTGTTAGAGCGGAGGAAAGCACGCCGAGACCTGGTGCCGGGTCACTTTGAGATTTAGCCCACGCGTAACCTCCGGCGATACGAACTCGGACCGAGGGGCTGGTCAGCAGGGGAATGAGCGGTGGATCATTCGGAGAGGAGGAGGATCGGAAACCGGCGAGAGCATTCGCCAGAGCCACCTGAGCGTCTTCGTTGCACACTTGGAGCGTGGCACGGATTTGGGCGGCGAGCTCTGGGTTGAGTTGGGTGCCTGGGAGGGGTTCCAGGGCGGATGCGGCGTAGTTCGTTGTGGCTGGGCCTGCGTCGCGCAGCAGATGGAGCACTTGGGGCCAGGCGTCGGGTCCGATCCGGCGTAGAGCGAAGGCGACGGATGCGGCGAGGTGGTTATGCCCGGCGGGATCGGTTTGACTGTTTTGGAGGACGTGTAGCAAGTCTGGCACGGCGCTAAGAGAAGCGGTGCCGAGGAGACCCAAACCGAAGGCGGCGAGTTCTTGGACGGCTTCGGGACCGGTTGTTAAAGCCTTGGTTAACGGTCCGACCGCTGATTTTCCGAGGCCGACCCATGCATGGAGTGCATAGAGCCGCAAGGCGCCGCTGGTAGGATGCGCCAGCATACGCTCCAAGCGGGTCCAGGTTTGGGGCGCAGTGGGTTGGAGCTCGGCGAGAGCCAGGATCGCGGCAGCGTGGAGCGTGGGATCGGCACCATCCAGTATTCTTTCAATGGCCTGGATCGCCTCGTTTCCATGGGGTTTCAGGGCTTCAATAGCGGGGTGGGTGACCGTAGATCTTTGGATGGGGCCTAGGCTCTCCAAATAACAAAGGGAGCGGGCGGCGGTGTGATGGACGAGCGGGCGGGAGAGGGAGAAGGGGATCGACTGCAAGTCTCGCATTGCTTGAGCCAGGGGTACAGAACGAGTGCCAGTCTGAACGGGCTGGGTGGGGCGCTGAGGAGTTGCTGGCGAGCTTGGGTCGGGCTGGGATTTTGGGCCACAACCCGTTAGCGCTGCAAAACCCCAGCAGGCCACCCCTGTGGCGGCGATTCGCAGCCTGTTGACGAGGGTGTGGTTGAGACGCATGACAGGGGTGTAAAAGCGAAGCGCGAGGTGGCTTCGGTCTCGTCAGGCCTCCCCTGGCCGGCCGTCACGCGGTTCCACGGTCCTTTCTAGGCTAAGGGTGATATTCTTGAACGGTTTTGACGGCGTAACCGTGACGTTTCAGGGCGGCGATGCCCAAAGCCGCAGCCCGAGCCCCGCTCAAGGTGGTCATGATGCTGGTGCCCGTGTAGACGGCGGTGGTGCGGATCTTGACTTCGTCCGAACGCGGTACTTGGCCCGAAGGGGTATTGATCACCAGGGTGATCTCGCGATTCTTGATGAGGTCGAGGGCATTGGGGCGTCCTTCTGAGAGTTTGAATACCCGTTGGACTTTCAAACCGGCCCTTTCGAGCACGGAGGCGGTGCCGGAGGTGGCGACGAGTTCGAAGCCGAGGTCGGTGAATTGCCGGGCGATCTCTGCGACCTGAGCCTTGTGTGCGTCGCTGACACTGATAAAGACGCGGCCTTTGAGTGGGAGTGGAGCGTTGGCCGCCATTTGGGACTTGGCATAGGCGATGCCCAGGTCCGCGTCCAAGCCCATGACTTCACCGGTCGACCGCATTTCTGGGCTGAGTAGAATATCTTGGCCGTGGAAGCGATTGAACGGGAACACGGACTCTTTGACAGCCCAGTAGGAGGGCCAGACCTCGCTGGTGAAGCCTAGATCTTTCAGTTTTTTGCCCGCCATCACCTTGGCGGCGAGCTTGGCGAGGGGGATGCCGATGGCTTTGCTGACGAAAGGCACGGTGCGGGAGGCGCGGGGATTGACTTCGAGCACGTAGACGACATCGCCTTTGACGGCGTATTGAACATTCATCAACCCGACGACCCGGAGCTCACGAGCCATGGCGTGGGTATATTGCCGGATGGTTTCGATGACGCTCTGCGAGAGAGTATGAGGTGGGAGGACCATGGCGGCGTCGCCTGAGTGAACCCCGGCATACTCGATATGCTCTAGTATCCCGCCGATACAGCTCGTTCCTTCGGACGGGTCGGCGAAATGGCCGACGTCGGCGATGCAGTCGACGTCCACCTCGGTTGCGTCTTCGAGGAATTTATCGACCAAGACGGGGCGTTCGGGTGAGGCTTCGACGGCGAAGCGCATGTAGTGGGAGAGTTCGGAATCGGAATAGACGATTTGCATGGCGCGGCCGCCCAGGACGAAGGAGGGGCGAACGAGCACGGGGTAGCCAAGGTTTCGTGCGGCCGCTAGGGCTTCCGCCTCGTTGGTGGCCAGACCATTGGGTGGCTGGGGGATATCGAGTCGGCGGAGCATGGCTGCGAACAACTCTCGATCCTCGGCCACTTCGATACTTTGGGGCGAGGTACCGATGATATTGACCCCATTTTTTTGAAGACCGAGGGCGAGGTTCAGCGGGGTTTGGCCGCCGAATTGGGCGATAGCCCCCCAGCATCCTTCGCGCTCATAGATATGCAGGACATCCTCAAGAGTCAGGGGTTCGAAGAACAGTTTGTCACTGGTATCGTAATCGGTGGAAACGGTTTCCGGATTGGAGTTCACCATCAGGGTTTCGAACCCGTCTTCTTTCAGGGCGAAGGCGGCGTGGACGCAGCAGTAATCAAATTCGATGCCCTGGCCGATGCGGTTGGGTCCGCCCCCCAAGATCATGACCTTTCGTTTGGGCGTGGGGCGCACTTCGTCGTCCCCTCGATCGTAGGTGGAATAGTAATAGGGGGTGAAGGCTTCGAACTCAGCAGCGCAGGTGTCGACCAGGCGGTAGCTTGGCACCAGGCCCTTGGCTTTACGTTCGGCGCGGATCGCATCCTCGGTCGTTCCCGTGAGGTGGGCGATCTGCCGATCGGAGAAACCGAGGGTTTTCGCCTTCGTAAGCAATTCAGAATTCATCGCGGCCAAAGTAAGCCGTCTGGAACGAGGATTGGCAAGTGTGCGTTGAGGGGCGTCCCGACGGAGGGGGGGACTTGGGACTCGGAGCCGGGGGACCGTCCGGCTGTCGCCGGACGGGGACGTCCCAGCGGGACGTCCCTACCTTGTAGGCGGAAGAAGCGATGGGGGCTGGAGGTTGCTGCGTCGGTGACGAACTGAACGGTGACGCGTTCGAGATCGGGGCGGGGGGTTCTGTCGATGGTTTGATGGGATGGGGTCACGTCGGTCCAACGGACGAGATCGGGCGAGACCTGCCAGTTCCACTGCACCTCGGATGCGGCGTTCATGCGTTCGTACGTGATCTCGAGGTTTGGGGAGGGGGTGGGGTGGGCGCTGATTTGCAAAGCGGGTCGGGCCTCCAGTCGATCCGGTTCCAGGCCTAGCGCGTATTCGAGCCAGTTGGATAATCCGTCCCCGTCGGGATCCGCCTCGGGTCCGGAAATTCCTGGTTGTGCGAGTTGGGTTGGGGTGAATCGTAACTCGCGCCACGTTCCAAAGGTCGTACCTCGATCCCTCGGCACCCGTGCGCAGTAGGGGTCGGGGGTTTCGTTGCGGGTATCGATCCAGACTGCGACAGCGGGGACGGACAGTCCGACGGAAGATGCCATGCCCTGATAGTCGCCGAGCATTCGGCCTCCGCTCGCCAGCGGGGCTTTGCTGAGATCGGACGAAACCGAGCTCAGTCGGCGGTTGGCGGTCCACGTTTTGCCGGCGTCGAAGGATTCTGCGAGGTAAGCGTCCACGAGGTTGCCGGAGTTATTCCCGTGACGTTTATCGTAGAAGAGGATGGTGACGTGTTGGCCCTCGGGCGAGACGGCGATGGCGGGGTTGAAAACCGAAGCCCGGTTGGGTGTGTCGTTGACTGCCTGATAGGGGGTCCAGGTCTGACCGAGATCGATGGATCGACTGTATAAGATTTTCGGAACGCCGGCGATGCGTCCTTGGCAACTGAAGTGCAACACGCCACGTTGGAGGTCGGTGGCGAGAGAAGGGATGACGCTTGCGGATCGGGCGATCTCATCCGTGTGCGGGGAGACGATTCCGATTGTCCGAGGGGTGGAAAAACTCTTGCCCCCGTCGCGTGAGACGACGATCTCGGGTTGTTCAAAGACCCGAGCGCCGTTGGTGACGAAATAATTCCAGTATGCGATCGCCACGGCACCCCCGGGGAGGAACACGGGATAAGAGCCCTGGCAGAGGCTGGGGCTGATGATTTGTGGTCTGGACCAAGTCCCTCCTCCGTCGTCGCTATATTGACTTCGGATTGGGGTTTCGACCACTTCGACGCCGTTGGTTGCTGTCACGTACCAGGTGTGGGTGGCGAGCAGACGACCGTATGAGGATGTGCCTGGGAACGTGTTGGCGGTGATCCAGCATTTGTCCGGAAATTGGAGGGGGTCGGTGCTGGCAAAAATCGTGCCTGGAGCCCCGAAGGCTGTCGTTGAGCTGGGGGCACGACTCAACTGGACACTCCCTGTCACTTCGGATCCGGTACCCTTGAGCCCCAGCGAACAGAGCAAGAGGTCACCGACGGCATCGAAAGCGGCAACCGGATCGGTGGCGCGATCGAAAGGGCCGCCGTCGGCACCCTGAGTGAGGTGAGGCAATAGCTCGCGTTTCCAGGTGAGACCGCCGTCGACGCTGATGGCGTAGCCGGTGGCGAACGCTCCGCCATCGGCTCCGATGAGGCGTCCCTCCTGGAACGTGGCGAGGAGGAGGTTGGGGTTTTTGGGGCTGCGGGCCAAGTGTGGCTCGGCTTGGGCACGCAGACCGAGGGGCAGTCGCGCTGGGTCTGGGCCGAGCGGGATGTTATCAATGCGGGTTGAGGGAGGCGTCGACAGGGCCGTATAGGAGGTCAGGCTCAGCAGGGCTGTGATCAGTGCCGAGGCAAGCGAGTTGGAGTGGATGAAGGCTCGGTTCGGCTGCCTCTTCATGCGGGGGTCGCGCCAGGTTTTCCGGATTCGACGGTCCAGGAGCAACGCACTTCGGCTTTGCCCCCGGGTTTGGTGACCTGGTCCATGACCACGTAATCGCTCGTCCAGGACGATCGAGTGACCGAGCAGCGGACATAGCCCCGTTGCTGGTTATGGAACCGGACGCCCGGATTCTCGGAGAGCAGATCGGACAGTTTTGCAGGTTTGTCGAGGCCGTTCCCTCCACTGGAGATGGAAGTGCCGACGAACTCGGTGGCGACGATTGGGGTTTCGGGTTTGCGATCGTCGACGCGGAGGTCATTGACCCAGTTGCTGTGGATGTCGCCGGTGAGGACGATGGGGTTTTTGATGCGTCGACGAGACAGGAACCGGACCAGATCCATTCGTTCGGTGGCGGCACCGGGCCATTGATCCATGGAATACTTGGTTTCCGGGCCGGCCGTGATATCTGCCATGGCCATCATCACCTGTTGGGCGAGCACGTTCCATTGGCCTTGTGAGCTACGGAGACCGTCTTGTAGCCACGTCCGCTGGGTTGGACCGAGGAGTGTGTTTTTGGGGTCGAGCGCGGCTTCGTTGAGGTTTGATGATTGGTCGTGGTTGGGCTGATCCGTTCGATATTGGCGTGTGTCGAGCACGAAGAACTCGGCGAGGTTCCCAAACGACGCCTTGCGGTAGAGCAGCATGTCGGGTCCGCGCGGGATGGACCGTGGGCGGAGGGGCATCATCTCGTAATAGACCTGGTAAGCCGCAGTGCGCTGGATCAGGAACTCGGCAGGGCTCACCCCTTCGAACTGCGAGATATCGGTGGCGTAATTGTTTTCGGTCTCGTGATCGTCCCATGTGACGAACCACGGGCAGCGTGCGTGCATTCCGTGTAGCAAGGGGTCGGAACGGTATTGGGAGTGGCGGATGCGGTAATCGTCCACCGTGAGTAGTCGGGGTGCGAGGTGGCGTCGGACGCCGGTTTCGCGAGCGGCGGCCTCGTAGATGTAATCGCCCAGATGAAACACTAGGTCGAGATCGTCTTGGGCCATGCGTTCGTAGGCGGTGAAGAGCCCGGCCTCGAAGTGCTGGCAGGAGGCGAAGGCGAAGCGGAGACGGTCAGGGCTCGATTCTGGCGACGGCAGAGTGCGGGTGCGGCCGATGGGGCTGGTAGCATCCCCGGCTCGAAAGCGGTACCAATACCAGCGGTCGGGTTGGAGGCCATCGACCAAGATATGAGCAGAGTGATTGAGCAAGGAATTCACGCGTAGTTTGCCGCTTTTGACCACTCGGTTCATGGATTCATCGCCGGCGAGCTCCCAGGTCAATTCGATGGGATCGGGCAGCATGCCGCCATCGGGCTCGAGTGGGCGAGGGGCGAGGCGGGTCCAGAGCACGACGCTGGTGGAGTCGGGGTCTCCGGAGGCGACGCCGAGGGAGAATGGGTCGTGGGAGAATTTGGGGCGAGTGGAGAGAGCGGGGGCTGCGATCTGCCCGAGCACGGGGATGGAGGCCAACGCGGCGGCGTGGCTTAGAAAGAGACGTCGACTTAGCCCTCCCTCAAATCGCACAGCTCGCCGGATTTCCTCCGGGTTCAGCAAGGTAGACATGGGAATGAACTTAGGCAGGATGCGGTTCGTTCGCCATCTTTTCCATTCGCTAGTCGAGAGTTTGTTTGGGAGTGGGCGGGTGGGAAAGTCGGCAGGGATGCCGACTCCACCTTGGGGCTGGGTGAGCCGGCAGGGATGATGGCCTTTCCGGGCGGGGAGACGAGAGGCCTCAGGCGGCCGGCAAGGGTGCCGGCGCTCCCAGGGGGAAGGGCGGCCAGCAGGGGTGCTGGCGCTCCCAGGGGGGTGGGTGGTCCTAGCGGGGTGTTGACGTGGGGTGAGGGGTTGTTGCAGGTTCGGAGGGGATGAGTTGGCTTTACAAGTCGTTTGCGCGGCCCTGGTTGTTTTCTAGGGACTCGGAGGATATCCACAAAACTACTTTGAAGGGGTTGGGTCTGGTGGCGCGGTCGTCGATTGGGCGGTCGGTAGCGCGGGCGATGTGTGGGTCAGGTGAGTTACCGATTGACGTGTTTGGGTTACGCTTTCCAAACCCGATTGGATTGGGAGCGGGCATGGACAAATTTGCGGAGGCGGTGCCGGTTTGGGAGTCGCTGGGGTTTGGGTTTAGCGAGTTGGGTGGGGTGACGTGGCACGAGCAACCGGGCAATCCGAAGCCGCGCATGTTTCGAGT
>Ga0172367_10005585_pt1 | contig 15125 bp, 12 predicted proteins | sample Lak10m_FD_114542 | JGI IMG/M metagenome (GOLD analysis project Ga0172367, IMG submission 114542) | Freshwater microbial communities from Kabuno Bay, South-Kivu, Congo - kab_022012_10m | ecosystem: Environmental > Aquatic > Freshwater > Lake | place: Democratic Republic of the Congo: South-Kivu... | reverse complement strand
CTGAGCCAACAGCAAGTGCCGTCACAACGATGATTGGTCCCGTCGACTCTGCCCAACCCACCGTGAGTGTCACTGCCGCAGCCGAAAGCAGAACAACGAGACACAGACATGCCGCTTGTGCAATCTTGTTTCGGAGAATGAGCGCAAGGGACATGCGACGGACGCGGGCAAGCAGGTCCTCTGCAGCCGAGGCGGCGGTGTTGAAATCAGACAACGGATCAGCACCGAGTGCCGGAGCTTCACCACCCGCACTCACCGTGGGTACTGCCAGAGCCCGCCCAAGCAGATCGCGGGCCCTCACGAGCGTTGCGTGCGCGCTGTCATATGTCGTTTGGAGTTGCTTGGTTCTCTCCTCGTGCTCCTTCTGAAACGAAGGCTGCTGCTCCTCGAAGATCGAGTCGGCAGTCCAAAGTTTCTCCTCCATCTTGCGCTGTAACTTGTCGATCTCCGACTCAAGTTGATCCTCTGCGCGCCCGAGGGTGCGCTGCTCCTCGGCATCGATCTTGGCGGCATTGGCCGCATGACGTTCAGTCGCTTGTGTCAGTGCCGCACTTGCCTTTGACTCAACCTCCGCGCGCAACTTCTCCCGTGCTGCCTCGAGCCGCTGCAACTCCGTGCCGTGCCGAGCCTGCTCAGGCGGCTCGACGGACTGCACGAATGCCGCGAGCGAAGCCTCAGCCTGAAGTCGCGCTGCGGGGGCAGACACGATGAGCGACACCACCTCAGTCGCCACTTCGGCGAGTGGTCGCTGTTCCACATCTGACGCTGGATCCGCCGCGACTGTCGAGGTCGCATGCTCACTCACATGCCACCTCCCTCACTGCAGTCGCTGCGAGCTCGCGCGATCGCCTCGCCAAGTTGGTCAAGCGCCAGAACTGCCAGCCGCACTGATTCCTCGGCGCGTTCCACAACTTCATGCTGGACACGGTCGCTTTGGGCGTCGTTCCACTGGCTTCGAATCACGCTCCACTGAGTTTGCAGGGTACGAACCGCGTCCTTGAGCTTGGCTTTGTGAGAGGAGTCGCTCATGAGGACGCTCCCTCAGTTCCAGCGTGATCGGTACCCGTTCGTCGCATGGATATCGAGGAGTCCGCTGAAGGGATATCGGTGGTGGGGGTGTCCACGAGTGGAGAGGTCTGCGCTGCGAGATAGGCGTCGACCGACTCCGCCATCCTGTTGAGCGCGGCAACCGCAGCTGGAGCGATCTGATCGACGAATGTCCCGAGTGAACCCATACCCGCGCGAAAGTTCGCCAACACCCTCTGGTACTCCATCACCCAGCGCCGTGTCCGCCGCAATCGATCCTCCGCCAAAGCGAGCGCGGCCTCGGCGCGCGAAACAGCCTTTCGCTCATCGACGGTCGATGGAGGCCGCCCATCTGCTGTCGGCTGCATCTGCTTTCGCATCAGTTCAGACCTTGCCTCGTTCAGTCGAGTTGTGCGAAGACGCACCTGACGTTCCCAACCCGCTTGCGCTTCACCGGACAGCCACAAACCAAACCGTTCCGAATCCGCCTGCGACTCCTCAACGACCGACGCCATGCTGCGTGCAGCTTTCACGATGAGTGCCTTCGCATCCAGGATTGCCTGGGTATCGCGGATGTTTGCGCCGGAATCCACGGGAGACATCAGCGTTGCTGCAAGTACTCGTCGATCCGATCCGCCTTGCGAAGTAGGAAGGGGATGTGTTCCTCGCTTGCCTTCAGCAGGCGCTGAAGAACCTTGATCGTTTGCTCAAACTCCTCAGCGAACTTCTGCTGTTCCTGATCGCGCCAGGTCTGCTGAAGCGTGTTGAGTCGCGCATGAACCGTGGCGATACCACCCTGCATGTCAAGATTGAACTTGCGGAGTTCCGCCGCAAACCGCCGAAGTTCCGCAGGGTCAACGACTGCACGCGCCATGGCCAAAGTCTACCGCTGCTACCTTGCGGGGCATGCGCTGCGCAAACCTGATTGGCGGGCGTTGGATTGAGCCCAGCAGCGGCGCTGCGCTTGCTGTGTGTGACGCCGCCACAGGGCAGGTCATTGCGCATGTACCTGCTGTTGCAAGTGATGAGGCAAGGGCCGCAGTCGACGCCGCCTCCCGAGCCCTTCCAACCTGGGCCGATACCGCATTGGAAGATCGTGCCGATCTGTTGCGTCGCTGTGCAAAGCGGCTGCGCGCGCAGCGAGACGCTCTTGCCGACACCATCACCGCCGAGGGCGGGAAGCCACTCGCTGAGTCTCTCAGTGAAGTCGACTACAGCGCCGACTACTTTGATTCGGCCGCCGAAGAAACTCCGCGACTGACCGCGGAAGTGCTTCCCGAGCGCCGACAGGGTCGCGTTCAAACGGCAATCCCGGAGCCGATCGGTGTGGTCGCCGCGGTGACGCCTTGGAACTTTCCGCTGGCCATGCTGGCACGCAAGATTGCGCCCGCACTTGCCGCTGGCTGTACGCAGGTCGCAAAGCCCGCCGAAGAGACACCGCTGAGTGCCCTAGCGCTGGCAGAGATACTCATGGAAGTCGGGCTCCCGAATGGCGTCATCAACATCATCACCGGGGCGCCTGAACCGATCGTCAACGCGTGGCTGGAGGATGGGCGGGTCCGGAAGCTCTCGTTCACAGGTTCGACCGATACAGGTCGCCTTCTGATGCGCGGTGCAGCGGCGCAAGTCGTACGGCTTTCGCTTGAACTTGGAGGGCATGCACCTTTTCTTGTGTTTGCCGATGCGGATCTTGCTGCAGCGGTCGATGCCGCGATCCTTGGAAAGTTCCGTGTCGCAGGTCAGACCTGCATATGTCCCAACAGGTTCATCGTGCATGCATCCGTTGCGGACGAGTTCGCCGCGCGCATGACAGTCGCTGCCGCAGCGCTGCCTGTCGGTACGGGGCGAACGCCTGGTGTTCGGGTCGGACCGCTGATCAGCGACGAAGCCGTCGCGCGCGTTCAGGCGCAAGTGAAGGACGCAGTCGACCACGGTGGTCGCGTGCTGACTGGGGGCACAACGGTCAGCGTGCCACAGTGCCTGAATCGCTTCTTTGCGCCGACGGTCATCGCGGGAGCGACGCCATCGATGCGCTGTTTCCATGAAGAGACATTCGGACCGCTCGCACCCATTGCCAACGCAGACGATGACGACGCGATCATCCGTCTGGCAAACGCCACTCCATTCGGACTTGCTGGGTACGCGTTCTCCGCGGATCCACATCGTCTGGCGTGGGCCGCAAAACGACTGCAGTGCGGGATCGTCGGCTGCAATACGACCGCAGTCAGCGATGCCTACGCGCCGTTTGGCGGGCGGGGATGGTCTGGCTTCGGGCGTGAAGGCGGTCGTTGGGGGGTCGACGAGTACATCTCATGGAAGTACATCTGCGAAGCCCGCAGCGACCGAATCACACCACGCTGACAGCACCCGAGGCGATTTCGCGAACAGTCAGTCTGTGTACGGCGTCGGCTCGATATTGCTGTCGGTCTCGCCCTGACCATCGCCCTCCATGAAACTGGTGAGACGTTGGCGTCGAACGGGATGCTGCAGCTTGCGGAGTGCCTTGCTCTCGACTTGGCGAACGCGCTCTCGCGTCACCTTGAAGATGCGGCCCACCTCCTCAAGCGTGTAGGTGTGGCCATCGCCAATTCCGTACCGCAACTTGAGAATCTCCCGCTCGCGGTAGGTCAGCGTCTTCAGCACATCGTTGATGCGCGAACGCAGCATCTCGCTCGCGGCGGAGATGCTCGGCGCTTCCTGCCGATCATCCTCGATGAAATCACCGAAGTGCGAATCTTCGCTCTCACCGACAGGGCGGTCGAGCGAGATTGGATGCCGCGAAATCTTCAGCACGCGCTTCACCTCATCCACAGGCATCTTGGCGCGTGCGGCGATCTCGTCATGGTTCGGCTCATGACCGAGCTCCTGCAGCAGGTGCTTCTGGATATTGCGCAGTTTCGACATCGTCTCGATCATGTGCACTGGAACTCGAATCGTCCGCGCATGGTCCGCGATGGCCCGAGTGATCGCCTGACGGATCCACCATGTCGCGTAGGTCGAGAACTTGTAGCCGCGCTTGTACTCATACTTGTCGACTGCACGCATGAGTCCCGTGTTGCCCTCTTGAATGATGTCGAGGAAGGGGAGACCACGGTTGCGGTACTTCTTGGCAATGGACACGACGAGGCGCAGATTGCCGCCCGAGAGCGCGCGCTTGGCCAGTTCATGCTCAACAAAGATGCGCTGAATCGCCTTCACACGCTTGGACAAATCCGCCGGAGATTCAAGCACCAAGCCCTGAAGGCCGAGGAGTTCGTCGCGGCGTACTTGCACATCCTCGGGATCATGGCTCGCCGGATCCGCATCTGCTTGCGCGATCTGGCGCGACAGTTCCTCGCACTTGCGGTTCACTGAGTTCAACTTGCGCATGAGCGGCTGAATGCGCCCCGTCCGCAGGCAGCACTCCTCGATGAGCGTTGCCACGCGTCTGCGGTTCGCCCACAAGCGTTGCGTCACCACCTCTGCACGCTCGGGAGGAAGGTCGCCTTCCTCGAGCTGCGCCCAGAGTGCCGTGTTCTGTTCGAGCTTTTGACGAACGGTGCCCAAGTTGTATGGAATGCGCGCTGCGATGCGGTCCTTCGCATTTGACTCGGCAGTCGAAATGCGCATGGTGCGGTCGAACGGCAGCGAGCCATCATGGACCTGCTGCAGAATGTCGACCGCCTGCTGTGCGCAGTAGTCGCTCTCGAGCACCATTCGCCGGAAGATGTAGCGGCTCATCTCGATCTTCTTCGCAAGGCGAATCTCCTCCTCGCGCGTGAGCAGTGGAATCGAACCCATCTGCGTCAGATACATGCGGATCGGATCGTCGATGCGCACAGGCACGGCCTCCTGCACGAAGTCATGCGATCCCTGCAGATCGTCGTCGAGGCCATCATCCTCCGAGGCGAAGGCGTCGGGACCGCCCGGCTGCATGCTGTCTTGCTGGCGCAACTTCGCGCGCGCCGCGGCCACCGCAGCAGCGGCAGCGCCCACGAGCGGACGCGGAGCGCTGGGCACAGCGGGGGTGGCGTGAGCGATCTCTGAAGCCTTACGAACCTTCTTGTCGGTATCGCGGAGGAACCGAAGGTCCGTCTGAAGATCAGCGGGGAACGCCTTGTGACCGTCACGGCGCATCGCGATCTCATCGATCAGCGCGACACCGTTCTGCATGATCAGCACCAACAACTCATCGAGTTGATAGGGATCAACGAAGTCGTCAGGCAGGCAGGTATTCAGCTCTTCATAGCTGATCCAGCCACGCTTGCGACCGGCATGGAGGAGCGAACGGAGGACGGGATGCAGTTCCTGAAGCACGAGGCTCATGAGTCGATTCTCCTGGCAATGGCACTGGGTCTTGGCCCCGCCGCTCGGATCAGCGCGATCCGCTCGGCAAGGGCTTCTGGTGTGGAAACGAAAGCAGGCTCCGACAAGGCATGCCTGCGGCGAGTCAGTTCAAGCGCCCGCGCAGCAGCCACCAATCCCTCGCGAGCCTTCGGCTCATCGGGGTGTCGCTCCTGCGCGGTACGAAAGAGTGTTGTCACAAATGCCTTGAAGGCGTCATCGTCGAACTCCGCAAGGACATCCTGGATGTTGAACGCGGATGCACCTTCCATTCGCTCGAACACAGGTCGATACACCTGCGCGGCGGGGGCGTCCATGAATGAACTGGGAATCACGAACTCGCTGATCGGCAGCGAATCGCCATCCACTGTGTCGACGCGGGACGCTGCAAGCATGGGCCAAGCCAAGAGCAATCCCACGAACTCACGCTCCGCCCGCGCCAGTGCTGTTGTCGCCTCTGGAATCGGCGCGCCAGATACGGTGCCGCCATCCGCCGCGCCCTCGGCACGGACACGCACCGCCGAGCGTGCGAGTTCGGCCTCGATCTCACTTGCGGGCACTCCAGCGGCGGCTGCGATCGAATCAATGACCATTCGGCGGCGCAGGCCATCGAGCCCAGCCAAGCCAAGGGACGCGAGTTTGGACACCATCGCTTGAATCGTCCGCTGCCGAGCGGACATGCCGTTTCGTTCCGAAAGTTCGCTTCGGAAACGCGCGACGAGATGCACAAGGGCGTCCTCGGCTGCGGCAATCGCAGCATCGAAGCGATCGCGCCCATCAGGCTGGCGAAGCAGTTCGTCTGGATCGAGTTGATCGGGCAGCGTGCAGATGCGGACATCGATCGGTGCTGCAAAGAAGACCTCGAGGGCGCGGTCTGCAGCCCGTTGACCAGCGGCATCACCGTCGAACAGCAGCACAACCGTATCGCACAAACGCTGCAGAATCCGAGCATGATCCCGCGTGAGTGCCGTGCCGAGCGTCGCGACGGCGTTCTCGATGCCTGCGCGGTGACAGGCGATGACATCGGTGTACCCCTCGGTGATGATCGCCGTCCGCGAATCGATGATGGCGCGCTTGGCCAGATGAATGCCGTACAAGGAACGCGACTTGTGGAAGATGGGCGATTCAGGACTGTTGAGGTACTTCGGCTGATCTTCCGGATCGATCGCGCGCGCTCCGAATGCCACGCAGCGACCAATCTCATCATGGATGGGGAACATCACGCGGTTTCGGAAGCCATCAACAACGCGTCCACCGCGAGAACGAAGGAGGCCCGCAGACTCGAATGCGGCACGAATCGCATTCGGTTCGATCGAGTCATCGCCGCCCGCACGCTGGTTCGCAGCGAGGCGTTCCACATGAGCCACAAGCGCGTCACCTGAGGCGGGCGCAGCACCGAGACCGAAACGCTCAATCATGGCGGATTCAATGGAACGCGCCTTGAGAGCCTGCGCCGATGCGGCACCAACCGACGGATCCGCGAGGCAGCGCACAAAGAAGCGCAGCGCAGCTTCGTTCGCGCGCCTCAGCGCAGACACGGCTTCACCGTTGCCACCGTTGCCTTGATCTCCCCGCCGCGGACGAAGTTCGATTCCCGCTCGCTGCGCGAGGAATCGCAGCGCCTCAATGAATTCCATCTTGTGGTACTTCACCATGAAGTCGATGGCGTTCCCACTCGCCTGACAGGAGAAGCAGTGATAGAAGGCATGTCCCTTGTGCGTGATCACGGAGAAAGACGGGCGATGGTCATCGTGGAACGGACAGAGCCCGACATGCTCACGCCCCTTCTGTCGCAGTGCTACCGACTCACCAACGAGCGACACCAAATCGGTCGCGTCAAGGACGCGGTCGCGGTCTGTTGTGTCTTGGCGGGGAAGTGGCATGACGAACCTGTTTGGTTGGCTATCGGGGATCAACACGAACGAGACAGAAAACGGGAAAAACCGCATCGGGGCCGAACTACCGAGGTTCTCGGTTGTTCATAAACCTTTGCTTCACAAATCGATACGAGCAAGAGTGCAGCCCTGTTCTGATGCTTCGACCGAGTTTGAACTCTTGCTGGCAACAGACCAGCCCAAAAGCACAAACCAAGTCAGAAGCCGATGTGAGCCACAAAGAAGTGGCGACACAACGATGCGGCCCAAGCTGTGACCAGCGAGACCACAAACCCGCACGGAGAGGCTCTCTTTCTTCAACAAAACGTTGGCTTAAGACTGAAGCGTCACCGAAGCGACGGACCATCTCAACCTATGTCGCCGAAAATCGGCCTCGACGAGAGTTTGAGTCCTTACCTTGAAGCGCCAACCATGGCAGATCAATGGCGGCAACGGACCAAAGTCTTCGTCGAACGCTAGAGAATAGCTCAAAAACGGCGACTGTCAAGAAAAAATGTGCTCCCTCTTCCAACGGCTGCTGAGCCCATCCAGTGGGACGCCTCGCCCCCGCGGCAATCAGTGCGCCGGATCGCCTCAGACCTTCGCTGCTATTTTCCGCGTGTAAACGAACTTGCGTCGAAGCGGCTTCACTACCAAACCAGACCGAATCGCACGGGTACTTGCAAGAATGCGGACCGGGCGACCGTCGACAACCGCTTTCACACGCTGCAGATTCGGCTTGAAAGTGCGCTTGGTCACGCTCGTTGTCTTGATACCGACACCACCGAGATATTTCGCCTTACCTCGGCGAGTCATGCGGTTTCCAGAAGTGGTGCGGGCACCAGTGAAGTGGCAGCGTCGTGGCATAAGTGATCCTCAACAGGGGAGTCGCGCAGGGTAGTCGCCAAAGGCGATTGGCGCAAGCCGTTTCTGGAACAAGGCAGCTTGCAAAGGCGGGCAGGACACGACGAATTCGTCCACTACTGGGCGGGCGGGGAGAGCCCGGCGGCGGGTGCGGAGAGCCCGGCCGCTTCCAGCACCAGCTGCAGCCCACGCGCGTCATCGTCCGAGAAGGCGCCAAGCAGATGGCTATCGGCATCGAGAACTCCCCAGGCTTCGCCATCAGCGCGCAGGCAGGGCACCACGACCTCGCTCTGATCAAGCGGATCGCACGCGATGTATCCCGCTCCAAGCTCACGCACGTCACGCACCACGATTGCCCTGCGCCCAAGAAAACTCTGACCGCATGCACCATGAAGCCCAATCGGACTGCAGGCTGGTTTGTCGCGGCGCGCCCGCAAGATCATCTGCGCAGCACCAGAGCGATCCGCTTCGTAGAAGCCGATCCATGACACGCCGCGAGGATGAAGGGCGCTCCACAGAAGGTCAACCAGTGATTGCATGGCGTCCTCACGTGCACGGACTGCCCCCGAAGATGCTTCAGCAATGCGCGAAGCAGCACGCGCAATCTCATCCCATGGTGCGGCTGGCGTCACGTGAAGTCTCCTGCCGCCGTGCGAGCTGCGATCAGGCGCTCTCGCGCACGAGCTGCCGAATCGTCTCTGGGCTCAGTCGCCCAGATCGCACCGCAGCTTCGTCAACGCGGTACGACACGTTCGAATTGTCGAGATCGGGCAACTGGTACATCAGATCCGTCATCAGTTCATCCATCACAGAACGCAATCCGCGAGCACCCGTCTCTCGCGCAAGCGCCTTGTCGGCGATCGCTTCGAGCGCGCCCTGCGTGAATTCAAGCGACGTTCCCTCGAGTCCGAAGAGGTGCTGATACTGCTTGGCGAGTGCGTTGCGCGGCTCGGTCAGAATCTGAATCATCGCCGCACGGCTGAGCGGCATGAGCGCGCAGGTGACTGGCAGGCGCCCGATCAGTTCGGGAATGAGCCCAAAGTCAAGCAGATCTTCCGGCTGGATCTGTGCAAGCATGTCGCTGTCGTCTTCGGACTTGGTGCGCTCGACCTGCGCCTCGACGGCGAAGCCAATGCGTTTGCGACCGATACGTTTGCGGACGATGTCCTCGATGCCCACGAACGAGCCGCCGCAAATGAAGAGGATGTGCTGCGTATTCAGCTGGATGTACTGCTGCTCTGGATGCTTGCGACCTCCTTGTGGCGGGACATTCGCCACCGTCCCTTCGAGCATCTTCAGCAGCGACTGCTGCACGCCCTCGCCGGAAACGTCGCGGGTGATGGAAACATTGCCGTTGGTCTTGCCGATCTTGTCGATCTCGTCGATGTAGATGATGCCGCGCTGAGCGGATTCGACATCAAAGTCGGCAGCCTGCAGCAGCTTGAGGAGCAGATTCTCAACATCCTCGCCGACATAGCCGGCCTCGGTGAGGGTCGTGGCATCGCCGATCGCAAACGGCACATTCAGAATGCGCGCCAGCGTGCGCGCAAGCAGCGTCTTGCCAGTGCCCGTTGGGCCAACGAGCAACACATTGCTCTTGTCGAGTTCCACGGGAGCATCCGCATTGTCTGCCTGCGAGAGACGCTTGTAGTGATTGTGTACTGCGACAGCGAGCGACTTCTTCGCGCGGTCCTGATCGATCACGTACTGATCGAGGTACTCCTTGATCTGTCGCGGAGATGGGATCTGCGTGATCGGCGGCGCGCCGCCCGACACCCTGCGCTTCTCCTGCTTGAAGATGTTCTGGCAGAGATCCGTGCAGTTCGCGCAGATAAATACGTCATTCGGACCTTCCACCATCGGGCCCACTTCACGGCTGGTCTTGCCGCAGAAACTGCATGTTGTGACCTTTCGGCCACGGAAACCGCCATCGCCACCACCTGATCCGCCACCACCGCCAGACCCCGAGGATCCGCCGCCGCTGCCACTGCCACTGCGACTGACGGAGTCCTCACGCAGTGGGGGGCGCTTGCCGGGGCCAGAGGGGGTCGAATTCATCGTGGTGGCTCCAGCAGAGGGGTGTGTGCGCAAGTTCGTGCGAATCAGCGCGACGGGCGTCGACCGTGAAGACTACCGCCATCTTCTGTCGGCGAAGACTGCTTCCGCACTTGGGAAATCATCGCATTTCGTGCTGCCTTGAACTCTTCTTCGGTGATCTCTCCGCTGTCTCGGAGTTCACGCAGATCGCCGAGCGTGAAGCCAGGCGTTGAATCATCCGATCGCCGAGCCCAGTTGCGCACGAAGTAAATGATGATGCCGCCGAGAATGACTGCGGCGAGCACCGACAGCAGAATGGGGAAGACATCTTCAGGAACCGACTGCGGCGCACTCCCCTGAAGTGAAAATGCCAACATCGTCAGGATTTCTTGCCCTTCGTGCCTGGCGAGCTCACAGTGGCTGGAATACCGGGAGCTCCACCCTTTGCCGCGTGCTCCTTGTTCCATTCTTCGGCGGGAACATCAGTGATCGTCGCCTTTGCAATGACACGGTCAGCCGCCTTGTGTTCGCGGATTTGCAGCGCGATCTCGCTGATGCGTCCGCTCTTCTCAAGTTCCGCGCGCATCGCATCGGGTCGCACGCCTCGACCACGGGCGATCGCTGCGATGCGACCATTTACTTCGCCGTCGGTTGCCTCAACGCCGAGCGTCTCGGCAAGACGAGCGAGAAGGAAGAACAACTTCAGTCGCCGCCGCGTGTCGTCCGCCGTGGCACTGCGCATCTCGGCAAGACGAGCTTCCACACGCTCGTTGTCCACACCGCGGTAAAGCATCTCGAGGCGCTGCCGCTCGAGTTCACGCGCCGCCTGAGCAGCGGACAGCCGCTGCGGGAGGTCAAACTCCACCTTGGCAGCGAGCTGCTCGAAGACCTGATCGCGAAGCGCGCTGCGCTGCTCATCATCGCGGCGCCGCTCGAGCACACCGCGCAGATTCTCTGCGAGCAGTTCTTGGGTTTCAACACCGATGCGAGCCGCGATGTCTTCACGCGTCGCAGGCGCAATGCGTTCAGCCCCGGTCACCGTGTACTGCACAACCAGCGGTTTTCCCCGAATCTCCGTGATTTCGTGGTGCTGCGGGCCATCCATCGCGATGGTCACCGAGTCGCCAACTTTGCATCCACCAAGCGTCTTGTCGAGTCCCTCGACCAGCAGTCCAAGGAACGGTCCCTTTCCCTCATCTTCCTTTGCGGGCACCACAGCGAGCGCGTTCTCCGTCTCGAAGAAGACCTTCTCATCGCCCTTGATGCGAACGACGGCCTTGCCCACCATTCGATCGAGTGGCTCGAACGGTCCCTCCACGGGAGACGGAACGCCAAGCCGATACGAGAGGCGTTCCACTTCCTCATCGACATGCTTGGGGAGGATGTCGAGGACTGGTCGTCGCAGCGGCATGCCTTCCCACGAGGGCAGTTCGAACTCGGGCATGACTTCCACTTCCACAGCGATCGTGAAGTCGCGCCCGCGTTCGAGCAGTGGTTCCGACGCACCCTCGGGCAGTTCGGGGTTGCCGATCGGTCGAATCTTTTCATCCTGCAGCGCCTGTTGGTACGCCGAGGACATCAACTGCTGCTTCGCCTCTTGCAAGACCGCCTCACCAAAGCGCTTTTCAAGCAGACCGCGCGGTACATGACCTTTCCGAAAACCTGGCACCACCGCCTGGTCAGCAAGCCCGGCGAAAGCCTGCTCGATCTGCTGGTCAACCCGCGCCTTCGGTACTGTGATTTCGATGCGCTTCAGGGCGGGACCTGCTGCGGAGACTTTGACGGTGTTGGGAGCTTCAGTAGCGGCGGTCATGGACTTCTCAGAAGAAATGGCGGGTGGCACATGCCAACCGCGAACGCGGATGAGGGTGAAAGAGACGGACGCGGGATCCTACCGCGTCAGGATGCGAACAACAGTTCCGCGTAGCAGGGAATCGGCCAGAGATCCGCCGACACGACGCGTTCGAGCGCATCGCATGCTTTTCGGACCTCTCCCATGGCGGGAATGACCTCCCCGCGGAAATGCTTCACAGACTTCTCGATGGTTGTTTCACTGCGGCCAAGAGCAGTTCCAAGCGACTCGGCAGCCTTGCGAAGCGCGCTCACCAGACGCACGAGGTCACCGAGCGAAGCTTCCGTATCGGGGCAGTTGACGCCCGCCTGCTGCGTGGCGGCAACGACATCAGCGACTTCCCCCTGAGCGCGCAGTGCGGCCGGAAGAATCTGCGTGTGAACCAGTTGCGCAAGCGTGCGCGCCTCGATTTGCACCAGCTTGCAGTACTGCTCCATTTGTATCTCGGCGCGAGCGTGGAGTTCCCGCGAAGAGAGAACGCCATAGGTCGCGAACAGCTTCTGCGCCTTCTTTGTCAGCAGCGCCGGCAGCGCCTCCGCCGTGGATGGAAAGTTGGGAAGCCCGCGCTTCGCCGCCTCAGCATGCCACTCCGCGCTGTAACCGTTCCCATCGAAGCACACCCGTCGATGTTCCTTCACAAGGTCCTTCAGCATCGCGCGCACCGCCGCCTCAAGTTTTGCGGCAGTCGGGGTCTTGCCCAACTTCTTCTCAAGTGCCGTGGCAACGAAGTCGAGACTTTCGGCAACCATCGTGTTGAGGACTGTGTTCGGCCAAGCCACGGACTGCGACGATCCGACCGCACGAAACTCGAACTTGTTCCCCGTAAACGCAAAGGGACTCGTGCGATTTCGGTCGCTTGAATGACGCGGGATTTGCGGAAGCGTCCGTGCGCCCAGATCAAGTTCGCCGCCCTTGGTCGATCGCTTTGCCTCGCCGCGTTCAAGCTGATCAAGAATGTCCGTCAGCATCTCGCCGAGATAAATCGACATGATCGCAGGCGGCGCCTCGTTCGCGCCGAGTCGGTGATCGTTGTGCGCCGAAGCGATCGAAGCGCGCAGAATGTCCGCGTGCAGATCGACGGCACGAATGACTGCAGCAAGGAAGACGAGAAACTGCATGTTCGAGTGCGTTTCATCGCGAGGGTCGAGCAGATTGGCACCCGTATCGGTCGACAGCGACCAATTGTTGTGCTTGCCCGATCCATTGATCCCCGCGAAGGGCTTCTCATGCAGCAGGCACTCAAATCCATGTCGATGCGCCACAGATCGCAGCACATGCATGACGGTCATCTGATGATCGACCGCCACATTCGCCCTCTCAAAAGTCGGCGCAAGTTCGAACTGACGCGGCGCAACTTCGTTGTGACGCGTCTTGACAGGGATGCCGAGTTCGAACAGGCGTTCTTCGCACTCGGTCATGAAGGCGAGGACTCGTTCTGGGATCGCGCCAAAGTAATGATCCTCCATCTGCTGTCCCTTGGGAGGCTGTGCGCCGATCAGAGTGCGACCGCAGATCAGAAGGTCAAGCCGCTCGCGGAACAGATCCCGATCAACAAGGAAGTATTCCTGCTCGCAGCCGAGCGTCGAGATGACGTTCGTTGCCTTGGTGTCACCAAGCAACTTCACAAGTCGAAGCGCATGCTTCGAAACCGCATCGATGGAGCGCAGCAGGGGCGTCTTCTGATCGAGCGCCTCGCCCGTCCACGATACGAACGCAGTCGGAATGCAAAGCGTCTTCTGGCCGTCGGCGCCGCGAAGCAGGAACACCGGGCTCGTCGCATCCCAGGCGGTGTAACCGCGCGCTTCGTAGGTGTCGCGAATACCGCCCGATGGAAAACTCGATGCATCCGGCTCGCCCTGAATGAGCGCGTCGCCCGAGAACTTCTCGATCGCACCGCCATCACCAGTCGGCGAAAGGAACGCATCGTGCTTTTCAGCCGTTGCGCCTGTGAGAGGCTGAAACCAGTGGCAGTAGTGCGTGGCGCCATGTTCAAGCGCCCAGTCCTTGATCGCCGATGCGACGGTGTTCGCGATCGAGCGGTCGAGCGGCAACCCGCTCTGCACGGTGCGCTGCAGGTTCATGAATACCTGTGGCGGAAGCCGCTTCAGCATCACGTCGCCGCTAAAGGTGAGGGATCCGAAGTAGTCGGACGCGCGGGGAGCGGTGTGCTTGTTCATGGAGGCTGCAGCCTGCTTGGTCATGGCAGTGTCCTTGGCCCGGTCTTTCAACAGGGCGTTCAAAACGCGACGCGTCGGTCAGCGGCACATTGCCACACAAACCGAAGCACCATCATCGGGGATCGACTCGATTGGCGCAAGTGCCAAACACGTTCAATTTCTCGCCTGATCCCGTGGTATCTCGGATTCGCGACGACGCACGGAGTGCCCGAGCCAACCGCGGCGATGGAAGAACATCAAACTTCCGATCGCCACCAGCGCCATCGCACCAAGCACGAGGGGGTAGCCCCACCGCCACTCCAGTTCTGGCATGAATCGGAAATTCATTCCGTACACCGAAGCGAGGAAGGTCATCGGGATGAAGATGGTGGCGATGACGGTCAGCACTTTCGTTACTTCACCGATTCGTACATTGACCATCGCGAGCGCAATGTCCGAGATCTCGCTCGCCATCATCCGCTCCGAGTCGAGTTGATCGGTCAGGCGTATGACATGGTCAAGTGCACTTCGGAGCAGAAGCCGACGCTCCATGTCGAAGTGTGCTTCCATCGTCATCAGTGCCGTAACCGCATCGCGGATCGGCAAGAGCACCGCCCGAAGGCGATGAATGTCTGACTTGACCGCACGCACCAGATTCAAATCGATCTGTTGACGACCTGTGATGATCCGATCCTCGATCGCATCGAGGCGGTCACCAACGCTCGTCACAAGCGGAAAGAAACTGTCAATAATGCTGTCCACAATCGCGAAGCACAGCGCAGGTGCCGAGCCCGCAAAGCCACCGCTCGCATCATGCCCAAGTTGGCGGCGCACGTGATGCAGACAGTCGCCGCCCGGGCGTTCGCCGATCGTCAGCACGAACGTCGCACCGAGAAACAGAGACAACTGCTCAGTTTCAAGGTCCCCTGCGGGAGGGTCAGGTGCAGGGAGCAACGCAAACAGAACCGTGCCGAACGGTTCCACCTTCGCTCG
>Ga0172367_10005584_pt1 | contig 15126 bp, 4 predicted proteins | sample Lak10m_FD_114542 | JGI IMG/M metagenome (GOLD analysis project Ga0172367, IMG submission 114542) | Freshwater microbial communities from Kabuno Bay, South-Kivu, Congo - kab_022012_10m | ecosystem: Environmental > Aquatic > Freshwater > Lake | place: Democratic Republic of the Congo: South-Kivu... | reverse complement strand
GGCGATGGAGTATTTTAATGAGCGTGGGGTGTTGGAGTTTTCCCGGGACGTGGATTTGGACATACAGGGGCAATCCTCGCGATCGTTTCGTCAGAAATCGTTGGGTTTGAAAGTGCGGACTGAGCCGATCGATCGTGCCTTGTTTCCTGGATTAAAGCGGCATGGCGACGGGGTGGAGTTGGCTTTTTTTCGGCATGTGAAGCTTAGGAATTCTGGGAACGACTGGGCTTACACACTGTTTCGCGATGCGCTCTGCCATCGATTGATCGAAGGTTTACCGGTGGACGGCCAGGCGTATCGGCCGATGCAGGTGTTTTTGAATGGAGAGTATTGGGGGGTGCATAATTTACGGGAGCAGCATGATGCGACCTATTTTGAGGCGCACTATGGCATTCCGGCAGCGGGGTTGGTGATCGTGTCGGCGGATGGTTCACTGGTGGAGGGGAGGGTGGGGGCGAACGAGTCGTTTCTGGGATTGAAGCGGTATCTACAGGACCATGACCTGAGGGACGAGGCGGTCTATGCCGAGGTGGGGCGGCGCATGGACATCGACAACTTCATCCTTTACCACGCGGCCTGCATTTATTTTGGCAATGCGGACTGGCCGCACAACAACCTGCGCGTGTGGCGGGATACGCGCGGTCGGCAGAGTGGAGGGGTTGCGGAGCCTGGGGACGGGCGATGGCGTTGGCTGTTGTTTGACTGCGATCTTGCCTTTGGCCATCCGTGGAGTGGCGGGGTTTCGGACGAGACGTTGGCGGCGGCGATTTCGCCAACCGGCCGACCTGGTTTGGGGGATGCCGGCTGGTCGACCTTGATGCTGCGTCGACTCCTGATGAATCCAGACTTTCGGAGGCAGTTTATCAACACGAGTGCGGATCTCATGAACAGTTGGTTTCGGGAGGGGCGGGTGGGCGGGATGGTTGACGCGATGAAAGCAGTGTTGGCACCGGCGATGGAGGAGCACCTTAGACGTTGGAGGACCCTTGGTTCGACGAATGAATGGAACTCGCAGGTGCGGGTCCTGAGTCTATTTGGGAGCCAGCGACCGACGATATTGAGGCAGCAATACGTGACCCACCTTCGGTTGCCGGGCTACGCGCGGTTGACGGTCGAGGTTGGTGACCCATCGAGTGGTCGAGTGAAGGTGAATCGGCTGTTGATCGACTCACGACTCCCGGGGGTAGGGGGCGGAGAAACAGCCTATCCTTGGGTGGGTTGGTATTTCAGGGACAACCCGGTGCGCTTGGAGGCGGTGGCGAATCTGGGGTATGAGTTTGATCGATGGGAATGGGATTCACCGACGGTGACGACGTCGGTGGGGGGCGTTCTAGGTCGGATTGATGTGGCATTGACTGAGGCGCGTCGGGTGCGAGCGATCTTTAAGCCTACACGACCGAGGCTGGGGTTGCGGATTGATCGCCGTGAATTGGGTCGGGAGATGAAGATGGAGCTTGAGGCGGCGCCACAAATTCCCTTTCGGATTGAGTTTAGCGACGATCTCGTGGGCTGGCGGGAGAGCCATCAGGGAGTGACGGATGGGGAGGGACGAAGTCGATGGGAGGAGCGGTTTATTTCGGAGGGATCGAAGCGGATTTGGCGGGCGCGGATTTTGAATGGAAACCGTTGACTGGTTGGGGGGAGTTGCCTATGGATAACGAGAATCTCCCCTTATCTTATGAATATCCAACGCGTGCGTGCGCTATCGTTGTTGCTGTTGAGCCTCGTCCTTCCAACCTTGCGAGCCCAGCAAGCTCCGTTCTCACCTGAGGCTTGGCCGGCGACGGTGGATAAAAACGCCAAGGTACATTACGTCAGCGTGGCTGAGACGTTGGCTGCACCGAATGCGAATTGGACCCCGAGCCTGCAGATTTTGAGCGGCGGGGACCAGTTGACGAGTGACATCGAAATTGGAGGGTTTGCGGGAAAGAAGGTCACGGGCAACTACTTGAATACGGCGGACACGGATGGGGGGTATGTGGAGTGGGCGGACAAGGAGACCATTGACATTCTGATGCAGGTTTATGGGGACGCTGCGGTCTTGGGAGGGAATGGTCGTCCGCGCAACTTTAATTTTCTGATCGGCACCCTTCCGGAGTTGACTGCGCCTTCGGGTGGTCAAATCGCGGTGGAGGCGAAGAACGGATTGTGGAACTGGGTTTTGTTCCGGATCGCGAATGGGACACGAGGATCGGATGGGTCGAGGTTTGTAGGGTCTGTACCTGCGAACGCACAGGGGGCGACGCAGAACGCGGGGGTGAACGGTGGGACGATTCGGTTGGAAGGGGTGCCGAACCTGATAGTGCGAGCCATCGCATGGGGGCCGGAAGGGGCGTTTGGCACACTGGAAGCGATCAATGTCTTTGCATCGGCTGCGGCGTGTGAGCCGGAGCCGGTGACGAACCATGTGTGGAACGACATTGCGTCGGGTAAATCGGATCACTTGAATGTTTTAAACGGAGGGGATCAGGCGGTGACGATTGAGACGGGTGTCGGGCCAGCGAATGACAAGCGGCGCGCGGCGAAGGCAACGGGGCTGTTTATGAACTTTGGCATCACTGACAATTTTTTGGGTCGGCCGTGCAACGACACGCGAACGGTAAAGATTTGTGTCGAGTATTATGATGATCCGGCGTTGAAAGATGTGGCGATGTTTGGGCCGGAAGCGTATGCGACAGACGGTCTGAAAGGGATTGGGTTTTATCCGGCGTCGGAGCGCCAGACATTGAAGGGCTCGGGGCAATGGCAGCGTCGGTCGTGGGTGATTCCGGCGATGAACTTGCGAGGGGTGAACACGGCTCCGCTGACGGGAGGGCCTCGATTGACGTTCGAGGGAGGAGCGGTTGCCATTGCGCGGGTGGACTTGGCGGTGCTGCGCGAGGGCACGCACCCGTTGGCAGGCGTGGATCCGTTATCGGACTGCTACACGGATCCGAACATCTGTTCCAACACTTACGGGGACTTTGCGGAGATGGATTTGGCAAAAGGCATTCTGGATGGCCTTAAGCCTGGCAACAGTGGAGGGGATCAGGAGATGATTCAGGAGGAAGCGGGGCCTGCGACGGATCGGAGAATGTCGGTTCGCCCGGCATTTGATGATGGAAGCCCTGCGTTCCGGCACAACTATCTCAATTTTTCGATCGTGGACGAGAAGCTCGGGCCGAACAGCCAGCCCAATGCGCGTCTTGCGATCTGCATGACGTATTACGACGATCCGAACCTGGTAGGGGCTACGTTTCGGCCTGAGGTGTATCAATCGGAGCGAAACGGGCTTGTGACGTTTGCGTTTGCACCGGCGTCGCTCGCGGTGGCGTTGGAAGGGACGGGCCAGTGGAAGGATGCGTACTTTGAGTTGCCGGATGTGAAGTTTAACGGAGTGAACCAAGGGCCACAGGCCGCGGCGCGGTTTGCGTTGACGGGTAAGATAGCGTTTAGCCGGGTGGCTTACGCCGTGATCCGGCCGTGTGGCGTCAACGCGGGTAAGAATCGGCTGGAGACCTGCAAGCCCGTGATTAACCCGGTGCTCAAGGCCTCCTGGTTGGCGGGCAAGGTACGGTTCGAGTGGTCGGTGGCGGCGGTTGATTTTCTGTTGGAATCGACGGATTCGATACGACCTGCGAGCTGGAAGCCGGTGCCTGGGCCGATACGAACGGAGGGCAGCAGCATCGTGCTAGAACTAAGCGCGGAGGGTGCGGCGCGGTATTTCCGGTTAGCGAAGCCCTGATCCGTTCGGCGTTGGTGATTTGACGTGATGCAGCGGGTGAGTTATCGCTCACGAGCGTCCTTGGGGATCCTGGACGTTTGTGGTTTGATGCGGGGCCTGTGATGCAGACGTCCACACAAGAGCCAAAGGCTGGGGTAGATCCTGGACCCATTCGGGTGGAGGATCTGGAAGGGTTGCGTAGCTTACCTGGCGCAGGGCGACGAAGGTTGATCCAGACCCATTTGAGGGATCGGCTGTTTGAGATTTCTCGGCGCAACCGGTTGGTTTATTTCAAGCCCACGGTTCATTCGTTGAACCTCACGATGGCGTCGTTTCCGGTGGATCGGGAATGGAAGGAGGTGGCCCGGGAGTCGCTATTTCTGTGGCATCCAGAGCTGATGGCGGCGCTGCTGGGGGGCGCTCCGGTTTCGTTGACGGAGCGTTTGCCGTTGGAGGACTCCGGTTACATTGCGGGGGCGTTGGACAAACTGATCAGCGAGGCGCGGCGTGACCGGACGGAGTATGGGTTTGCACAACTCCGGTTGGTGGTTTGCTTTCTGATTTGGCACGACCTCAAAAATGCCCCCGAGGAACGGATCCAGTCGCCTCTGCTGCTTCTGCCCGTGGAGCTGATGCGAAGGAAAGGGATTCGCGACCAGTATGTGCTGGATCCTTCGGGCGGTGAGGTGGAGGTGAACCCGGTGCTGAGGCATCATCTCAAGGAACTCTATGGACTCGAGCTGCCGGAAGCCGTGGATCTCAAGGCCACCGCGATCGAACAATTCCATGAACAACTTCGGGGATCGATTCAGGCCAGCGAGCCGAAAGTGGGTTTGAGTCGACGCTCCGAGCCGCAGATGGATCAACTCCAGCATAAGGCTCGGCAGCGGGAGGAGCTGGGTCGGCGTCGACTGAACCGGCGGCCGGGGGAGAAGCTGCGGGTGGAGACGGGAGAGACGGAGGGACGACTGGAGGGGGTGGAGGCCGGGGATTCAGCGACGAACGTGGAGCTGCGTTATGCCTGGGAGTTGGACATGGTCAATTTCACATTGGGGAACTTCAACTATCGCAAGATGACCTTGGTGCGGGACTACGCGCAGTTGATTGAAACGGACATGGCGAGCGGGGCTTTTGACGCGGTGTTTTCGGTTTCACCGAGGCGTGTGAATGAGGAGATTTCGGGTGGGGAACTTCGGGACCAGCATTGGGTGATCCCATGTGATGCGAGCCAAGCGGCGGCTGTGGATCGTGCGCGTGCGGGGGGGAGTTACATTATCCAGGGTCCTCCGGGCACTGGGAAGTCGCAAACCATCACGAACCTGATTGGCGACTATGTGGCACGGGGGAAGCGGGTGTTATTTGTTTGTGAAAAGCGAGCAGCGATCGATGTGGTCTTCCAACGCCTGAGTCAGCAAGGGTTGGATGAACTCTGTTGTCTGATTCACGATTCCCAGACGGACAAGAAGGCGTTTATCCAGGACCTGAAGCACACCTACGAGAAGATGTTGGGAACGGGAGAGGCAGACGTGGATGTGGGTCGATTGAGGGCTGCCAAGTTGAAGTCGATGGAGACCTGGATCGCAGAGCTGCGACAGTTCTCGGTTGGCATGCATGAAACGCGGGAGGTGGCGGGTGTGAGCCTGCGGGCGCTGTTGCATCGATTGGTGGAAGTGGGAGCGAGGGAGAATGGAACGGCACCGGAGCTAGAGGAACTACTTCCGGATTACGCGCTGTGGCTTCGGTATGGGGATGTGATTGAGAGGTTACGGGAGGGGTTGCTGGAGTCGAGCGCGGCGGAGGCGGAGATTCGGTTTGCGGAACATCCGCTACGTTGGTTAGGAAACGAGGTTTTGCGGGCGGAGCGCCCCGTGGAGATGCTGCTTACCCAACTGGATCGTGCGGAGGAGCTGTTGGAGTACATTCAACGTGCGTTGACGCGTTCGAAACTTCCTTCTGATCTGTGGGACACATTTGAGGAGATCCAAGCACTCTTAACGTTCGCGGTTCGAGTGCGCCCGTTGGCAGAACGAGGCTTGTTGGGAGCGCTGAGCACGGGTGAGTCGCGGACGGCATTCGACGCCCTGGCGGGAGAATTGGATTCGGCTTCGGAACGATTGCGTCAAGCGAAGGAGAAGACGGGAGGCTGGCGGGAGGCGTTATCGGTGGAGGACACGGTGCGTGCATTGGAGCTGGCTCGTGGATTTGAAGGATCGGTTGTTCGGTTTTTGAGGCCGTCCTACTGGCGGCTGAGTGGGTTATTAAAAGCGCGCTATGATTTTTCGAGGCACGCGGTGGAGCCTTCGTGGACGAAGATCCTAGAGGAGCTGACGGTGGTTCATCGGGTTGAGGCGGAGACGAGGGCGTTGCGGGAGCGGGCGGCGAAATCGTGGAACGTGGAGGATGTGGAAACGTTTCGGAGGTTGGTACGTGAAATACGAGATGACCCGAGGACGCGGCATCCTTCGATCCAGAGGCTGCTTGCGCTGTGGGACGGAAAGCCGGAGGCGCGTGCTCAGGCGGAGGATTTGGCTGAAGTACATGATCGACTGGCGGAGCTGGATCAAACGTTGGGGCGGGTGGTTGTAGGGCATGAGGCGCTCGAGTTTGTTGAGGTGAGTGAGCTGTTGGAGCAGCTGCGAGAACAGTCCGATCTCTTGGCGGAGATGTCATCGATCCTATCAGAGGTCGCGGATTTGCCTGAGCCGTTGGCTCGCGCTTTGAGGTTGGCGAGGATCGGTCTTGGGGAATTCGAGGTGGCGATGGGACAGAAGAGCGTCAACCGGGTTTACCGTGAGGATCGAGTGATTCGACGGTTTGACAGTCGGTCGCTGGCGTTGCTGATGGAACGGTTGGAACGGGATTACCGAGACTGGTTGGCACTCAACGCTCGGTGTATACGGCAGGCGGTGCGTCGTCGGTTTCTTGAGCATGTGCAGGTTTCGAGCCTTCCTGCGGCGCAACTGAACGCGGAGCAGAAACTGTTCAAGAAGGCGTATGCATCGGGTCGGCGGGAACTCGAGCATGAGTTTGGCAAGACCATGCGATACCGATCGATACGAGACTTGGCAGCGGATGAGACAGGGTGTGTGATTCAAGATTTGAAACCGATCTGGTTGATGAGCCCGCTGAGCGTGTCGGACACATTACCCTTGGATCCGGGATTGTTTGATGTCGTGATCTTCGATGAGGCCAGTCAGATTCCGGTGGAGGAAGCGGTTCCAGCGTTGTATCGATCGAATCAGGTGATCGTTGTGGGCGACGAGATGCAGCTTCCACCGACGCAATTCTTTGCGACGGCTCGGGCGGATGACGAAGTGGTGACCGTGGAGGAGGAGGGGGAGGTTGTGGAGGTATCGATGGATTCGGAAAGCTTCTTGTCGCAGGCGGCACGGAATCTTCCATCCACATTACTGGCGTGGCATTATCGGAGTCGGCATGAGGCTTTGATCAGCTTTTCGAACGCGGCGTTCTACGGGGGGCAACTGCGAACGATCCCGGATCGGCAGTGCGTGGTTGCATCCGGGGCTGACCTGGTCGTTAAGACATCGGAGCAGGGGGATTCGAATGTGGAGGCTCTGTTGGCACGGAGCATCAGCTTTCATTTCATGGAAGGATCGGTTTATGAGGAACGTCAGAACCTTGGAGAGGCGGCGTATATCGCGCGGTTGGTGCGGGGGGTGATCCGGAGCGAGTCACGACCGAGCGTTGGAGTGGTCGCTTTTTCAGAGGCGCAGCAGGGTGCGATCGAGTCGGCGTTGGAGCAGCTGGCGCGTGAGGATGCGGATTTTGGTGCGCAGTTGGAGAGTGAGTATGTGCGGGAGGAGGGACAGGTGTTTTGCGGCTTGTTTGTGAAGAACCTGGAGAATGTGCAGGGGGACGAGCGCGACATTATACTTATGAGCATTTGCTATGGGCCCGACGCGAAGGGTCGGATGCAGATGAACTTCGGTCCGATCAACCAGCGTGGAGGAGAGAAGCGCCTCAACGTGATCTTCTCGAGAGCGCGGCATCGGATGGCGATCGTGAGTTCCATTCGGCACGATGCCATTACGAACGACCACAACGTGGGGGCGAGTCGGCTGAAACAATTCTTGCGCTATGCGGAGGCGGCTTCGCGGGGGGACAACGAGGCGGCACGACGTGTGTTGGAGTCCGTGAGTCTCATGCAAGGCGAGAGGTTGGAGTCGGCGGCGTCAGAGCGCGCGGATGCGGTGGTCGAGCGGTTGGCGGCAGCGTTACGCGACCGCGGACATGAGGTGGATGTGAACGTGGGCGAATCTCGATTTCGGTGTGACTTGGCGGTGAGGAGTTCGGCAGGGGACACGTATCGCCTTGGGATCCTGGTGGACACAGCTGAGCATTATAGAAATCCGGACGTGTTGGACCGTTATCTCATGCAACCGTCGATCCTGAGAGCATTTGGGTGGAGGATCGTCGTGGTGTTGACAAAAGACTGGCATCAAGGGGCGGAGGCGGTATTGGAACGGATTGAGAAGGCCTTGAGGGAGGACCGTTGAAGTCCGGGTGTTGGCATCTAACGGGGTTACGGTGGGCAAGATGGGAGGGTTAGGGAGAGCAAGACGCGGTGTAAGTTTGGCATGGCGTGTGCTGGGGGTCTGTGCTACGCTCAACCCGTGAGCACGCTACGTGGGTTACTCGTTCTTTGGATCACGCTCCTTTGGGGTCACATGAACGCCGAAGTCGCGTTCAACGAGATCATGGCCTCGAACACGCGGGCCTATCCGGACATTACGGACTTCGAAGATTACCCTGATTGGATTGAGTTAAAGAACTTTGGGGCGGTGAGCGCCAGTCTGGATGGGTATTTCCTGAGTGATGACCCGGTCGACCCGTATAAGTGGGCGATTCCCGTGGGGACTTCAATTCCTGCGAACGGATTTCTGACCCTCATCGCGGATGGACACGATGCGGCACCGGGGGACACCTATCCTCGTGGTTATTGGCCGTGGAAGACTTTTGTGACGGAGAAATATCACGCGAACTTCAGCCTTTCGGCAGCGGGCGAGAGTTTGACGTTGGTTCAAGCGACGGGGGAGCATTCGGTCTCGCTGGTGAACGCGTCGGTGCCGGTGCCGGTTGCACCGATGACTGCAGCCGAATGGAGGTATCGAGATGACGGTAGTGATTTGGGTGTGGATTGGAGGAGTTCGAGTTTTGATGACACGACATGGGCTGCGGGTATGGCAAAGCTTGGCTATGGAGATCCGGTGAAAACGACGGTCTCGTATGGCCCTAGATCGAGCGGTAAATACGTTACGACTTATTTCCGGCATCGATTCACGGTGAACAACCCGGCTGCCTTCCACCGGTTAACCATGAGGCTCCTAGTGGACGACGGTTGTGTGGTTTATCTGAACGGAGTGGAGGTAGCACGGCGCAACATGCCTTTCGGTGAGGTGGACTACCGGATGTTTGCGGCGTCGACGGTGAACGACTCGGACGAGGGGACCTATTATTCCTATGCGATTCCCGTAACGCGACTGGCGGTTGGGGTCAATGTATTGGCGGTGGAGGTTCATCAGGCGGATGCGACAAGTTCCGACATTAGTTTCGATCTGGGGTTGGTGGGGACGAGCTACACGGGAACGCGAGTGGTGGACCAGATGAGCTATGGGCCGCAGGTATCGGATATTTCCTATGGACGCGACCCGGTGGACAAAACTCGATGGAGATTCTTTGCTGAGTCAACACCGGGAGCTGAGAATCGGGCGGCGGTTGTAGAGGACGTAAGAGTCTCGGGCCATGCGGTGAAATTCTCTGTGCCGGGAGGGTTTTATGTGACGTCACAGGCCGTGGAGCTCAGCGCGCCGGGAGGGGTGATTCATTACACCTTGGACGGAGGGGATCCGAGAAGCACGTCGTCGGTGTATACCGGGCCGATCCGGATTGGGGAGACGACTGTTTTAAGGGCACGGGTATTTGAGGTTGGCAAGGCACCTGGACCGATTACGACTGCGACCTTTTTCCTGGGGGAAGCAACGCCTCAGGTGGCGTATGTCTCGGTCGTGGCGGATCCGGTGACGTTGTTTGATCCGAAGATTGGTATTTACCGGAACCAGCATGAGAGCGTGACGGGGTCGTATGGATTGCGGGATGTTTACAAGGGTAAGGATGCGCCTGGGCATGTGGAGTTGTTTGCGCCGGGAGGAGTAAGTGGGTTTTCGGCGGGGTGCGGTATTCGAATTGGTGGCGAGAACAACTGGGTGCATCCGCAGAAGGCGCTCAACATTTCGATTCAGGCGAAATACGGAGATGACAGTATCAACTACGACCTGTTCCCGGGATCCAGGATAACGGTTCACACCTCATTCGTATTGCGGGATTCGGGAGACAACTGGGCTTCCGACATGCTGCGGGACTGTTTGAACGCAAAACTCGCAGTGGGTCATCTCAAGGCTGATGTGGCGGATTATAGTCCGAGCATTGTATTCATCAACGGAGCCTATTACGGGATCCATGACATTCGGCAGCGATGGGATGAGGCTTGGTTTGCGGGGCGGTATCATTTGGCGGCCGACCGGATAGACCATCTGCTCTATGGACACGTGACGAGTGACCAGGTCACGTTGGGGGTGGAGAAGGGGACGAGTGCGGACTGGTTGGAGCTCATGACGTTCATCGACACGGCGGATCTTACCGTTGCGGCGAACTGGGAGTATGTCGAATCCAAGATCGACATGGACAGCCTTATGGATTTCGTGATTGCGGAATCGTATGGGAACAACAACTCGTGGTCATGGAACCGTGAGTTTTGGAAGGAGAAGAGCCCGGGTGGACGTTGGCGCTGGTTCTTGCCGGACATGGATCGAACCTTTTCGACCTCGGCGCTGACGGGGGTTCTCTCGGACCTGTTGGACAACGAGGATGTTTTGAGGCGATTGAAGGCGAACCGTGGATTTGTGCAACGACTGGCCCAACGATACGCGGCGCACATGGCTTCGACATACAAACCATCGCGCGTGATAGATGTATTGTCGGCAATGGACACGGAGGTGGCCAGTCTCGTGCCTCGGCATGTGATTCGATGGGCTCCGGACGGGACGACCAAGGCTACGAGGAACAGTCGGATCCAGCAGATGAAGGATTACGCGAACCGTCGCGCCGCGAACTTCGATGCGGAAGTATCGACTCAGCTGGGCGTCGGGAAGGCGATTGAGTTGACCCTTGCCGTGGATGGTGTGGGGCAAGGAAGCGTGCTGGTTCAAGGCGTGAGGGTTGAGCCTTCGACATTCAAAATGTATTCGAATATTCCCATCGAGCTTCGAGCGATCCCGGCTCCGGGTTATGGCTTCAGCCACTGGAGTGGAGTGTTGGGTACGGAGAACACGACGGTGACGTTGAGTCGGGCGAGCACGATCACTGCGCACTTCATTCGATCGAAGGAAACGGTGATCGGCGGGGAGATCACGGGTCGCAGAGTGTTGGATCGGTTGGGTTCGCCTTACGCGCTTTCGAGTGATCTGATTGTGGCGAAAGGAGCCACTCTGGAAATTCAAGCGGGAGTCACGATCGAAATGCCAACACAGTCCAACCTGCGTGTTCAGGGTGTGCTGAACGTGTTAGGGAGCGCGGAGCAACCCGTTACGATGCGAGGTAGGAGCGGGGATCGGTGGGGCGGCATTAGTTTTGAGAACACGGTGCAACCTTCGTTGCTGAGCCATTTGATCGTGCGAGGGGCAACGGCGGGGCATGATCCGTTGATCTATTCGTCTGGGATCTCCGGTTACAATTCGGATGTGGTGATGGAGTGGTTGGACGTTCGAGAATCGGACAGCCCGGTTTTCATGTATGGAGGCAACTGCGTGTTGCGCGACAGCACGCTTCACCATCCATATGTAGGAGACTCGGCGCACTTCAAGAGGGGCAGGGCGATGGTGCAACGCTGCATCTTTCCTGGGAACAACGCGCCGGACACTGACGCGATCGATTTCGATGGGGTTGTCGACGGAGTGATTGAGGACTGCCGCATCTACCACTTTCAGGGAACCAACAGCGATGGGATTGACATCGGTGAGGGCACTCAAAACCTGTTGCTGCAGGGTAATCTCATTTATTACAGCGCGGACAAAGGAGTATCGGTTGGGCAGGGATCGACGATTGTGATGCGTCGAAATGTGGTGGTGGGGTGTGTTTTGGGTGTTGGCATCAAGGACGCTGGATCCTCGGCAGTATTGGATCAGAACACCTTCGTGGCTTGCGGTAGTGGCGTCGCGGTGTATGAGAAGAACTTTGGGGCGGGCGGAGGATCGGCGGTGGTGAGTAACAGTATTTTTTCGAAGTCGACGAGCGAGCCCATCGTGTTCGATGGTTTCTCGCAACTGAGTGGGGACTACAATTTGAGCGACACAACCCGGGTGGCAGGGGTGCACAGCTTGATCGCAGACCCACTTTTCGCTGATCCCATACTGCTCAACTTTGAGCTTCGTCGACCATCGCCGGCGATCGATGCTGGAGATCCGGCACATGCGCAAGACTTGGACCATAGCCGTGCGGATATCGGCGCTGGATACACTTACAACCCTAGGGACTATCCTTACACGATTGGAGAGACTGTGGTGGTGAACGAATTGTTGGCCAACTCGGGGACAGGAAGTGATTGGATTGAACTTCACAATCGGACGCGGGCGACGATCGACATCGGGGGTTGGTTTCTCAGTGATAGCGGGACGAACCTGTTGAAGTATCGGATACCACTCGGAACTCAGATCCCTGGGGACGGTTACCTCGTGCTCTACGAGAACGCGACGTTTGGCGTGGGGAGTGTGGACACGAATAAGATCACGGCCTTTGCGTTGAGCGATGGAGGAGAGACGGTTTATCTCAGTGCGGCGGTAAACGATCAATTGACGGATTATCGGACGAAGGAGGACTTTGGGCCGAGCGCGACGGGAGAGACCTTGGGTGCGTATTACAAGGCGAGCTCGGATTCCTATAACTTTGTAGCGATGCAGAGCCCGACTCCTGGTGCCGCGAACAGTGATCCTCGAGTCGGGCCGGTCGTCATCTCGGAGATCCACTACCATCCGGGTGGCGTGGGGACGGGCGATGCCGAGTATGTCGAACTCCTTAATATCTCCACGAATACGGTGAGCCTTTACGACGCGGTGAAGGGTAAACCGTGGCGATTGACGGGTGGAGTTCATTTTGAGTTCCCGTCGGTGCCGCCCTTGAGCATGGCCCCAGGAGAACGGTTGGTGGTGGCGAAGAGCATGGCTATGTTCTCGGGTGTGTACGGCTCGCAAGTGCCGAAGGGGGTGAGAGTCTTCGAATGGGGCAACGTGAGCCTGAGCAACGGGGGGGAAACCCTGGAATTGGAGCGGCCGGGGGCGGTCGATGCTGTGAACGGGCTGCAATACATTCGCGTGGATCGCGTGAATTACGACGATGTAGAGCCGTGGCCGACGGAGGCTGACGGCCACGGATCGTCGTTGTGCCGGATACTCGAGCGAGGTTATGGCAATGATTTTAGCAATTGGACGGCTGCGACTCCGACGCCTGGAAGCCCGACGCTTCAGTCCACGGGGGACTCGGATGGGGACGGGTTGTTCGACATTTACGAACTCGCGAACGGAATGAACCCACGTGATCCCATGGATGCGGCGCTGGATATTGACGGGGATGGGATGAGCAATTTGGACGAATCCCGAGCCGGTACGAACCCCCGCGATTCAAGCGAAGTCCTGCATCTCGCTCTACGGCCTGAGAGTGAAGCCGTGGTGCTTCGGTTTGTGGCTGTGACGGGGAAGAGCTATACGATTCAGTATAAATCGGTGTTGACCGATCCGGCTTGGTTGGACTTGGGGCGCGTCGATGCGACCGAGGTGATGGCGATCAAGGAAATCCGAGATACGAACGCCGGACTACGATCGCAACGATTTTACCGATTGATCACGCCGTAGCCCATATGAACGCATCGGTTGACCTCTGCTTTGGCTGATCCAATTTCGGCGTGACGTTTGGAGCCGAACGTGGGACCGTGCTAAGTGTGAAAAGAGGACACGTTCGATGGATTTGCTTCGTTGTGGGTATGGTCATAGGTGTCGTGGGCTTCGCGCAAGCACCGAGACTGAGGCGCCCGAAACTCTTATCGAGTGGTGGTGTGGAGGCTACGTTGGAGGGTTCAAGTGATCGCATCCATCGTGTCGATGTTTCGACAAACCTCATCGAATGGTCGCCCATCCAGATCCTTGGAGCGACCAACCCGATCAAAGCCTTTCGTGATCCCTCCCCACAAACCGCAGCACGGTTCTATCGAGCGGTGGAGATCCCGCCGGGTCTGAGGATCTTGAGAGTGAGTCCCCGTGTGGGGCAGAGCGGTGATGTTGTAGCGATCGATGGACATTTTTTCGTCAACACAGGTGCTCCAACCTGGCGAGCGAGCGTTGGAGGGGTCGATGCAGAGGTGTTGAGTGCAGGGCCAACGCACATTGAAATTCGGGTTCCTGAGGGGGCTAGAACGGGACCGATACAATTAGGGGACCGGTTTGGCTCGGTTTCAAGTCCTCAGGATTTTACGGCGTTGGAGACCGTGACCGCACGCATCGAGCCGCAGCTCGGTGATCCGTCCAAACTCGCGCCGAGAGCTTTCACGTCAGTCTGTGGTTTCGACGGGTGATTTCATGCTGGACTCCGAGTATGTCACGATAGCGACGGACGACGACAGTGGTGTACCGCTCGCACGCCTGTCGCGACGTTTCGCCGGGCGGCGCGGTCCGAGGATTCCATTTGTGAACTCGGTGGATTGGACGGTCAAGGTGAGTGCGGTCGATGTGGACCAAGCATTTCCGGATGGGCTCAGAGACTTCCGAAAACTCACGAACTCGCTTGTGAGGTTTCCGGAACTGGCCAACGCGTTCTCGGCACGGCGGGGCGTCGACGCGTTGCTGCTGACGGACAAAGCCAATCTTTGGAAGGCCTTGTTTGGGGCTGGGCTTGATGAGGCGAAGGACAAGTTGGATCCTAGCCAACCCGAGGTGACGTTCCCTGCCGAGGACGCGTTGTATTTGGTGCGTGCGATAGGGCCTGGGCTTGGGCCTGACGAGGAGGCGGTATTTGCGGCTGAGGCGGAGTGGGAGGAACGTGTCACGATATTAGCGCGAAACGCTTTAACGGCGGTCTCGGACCTCATCGGGGTGATGATCGACGCAGGCGGGTGGAAGTTTGAGGAAGATGTGGGTGGCCTCGTGAAGGAATTAGGAGTGAAGACATTCCTAGAGGCCACTAAGTCAGCACCTTCTGTTTTGAAGGGGGACAAGAATGTTTGGCAACTCGTGACCGATCTCCATGCGTTTCTGGGGAAGGAACTATTCGACAAGTTTAGGGATCACAAGGACCGGCTTGCCCAGACCAGTTCAGCGACATTGAAGGGGGTTGCTGCTCTGGCCAAAGCGGCGAGTATTCCG
>Ga0172367_10005583_pt1 | contig 15130 bp, 11 predicted proteins | sample Lak10m_FD_114542 | JGI IMG/M metagenome (GOLD analysis project Ga0172367, IMG submission 114542) | Freshwater microbial communities from Kabuno Bay, South-Kivu, Congo - kab_022012_10m | ecosystem: Environmental > Aquatic > Freshwater > Lake | place: Democratic Republic of the Congo: South-Kivu... | reverse complement strand
CAGAATGAGAAGCAGAATGAAACCGCGAAGCAGCACCGAAGGTAATGACAAGTCCTGAATCTTGACTCCTGTAGTCCATTGTCTTTGAGCGCAGCAATCTATACCTCAGGCTTCGAGTCCCCTCAGCCTTCGGGGAGCATTGAACATGGAGCATAGAGCATGGACTTGTTTCTTGTAAATCTCTATGTTCTATCAGCGCAAGCGGTCTTTTGTCTTTCAGCGCAGCGATCTAATCAAACTCCACCTTTTCTTCCTTATCCTTGTCGGCTTCCTGTTTCCAGTTTTTGAGTGTGCTTTTCAACTTGGTGTCTTTTTTTGCTTTCTTCTGTTCCTCGGGCAATGCGGGCTCTGAAGGTGAACCGAATTCCACTTTGATGGTTTCTTTCGGGCGTTCTTTTTCCTGATAATGCTTGACGGTAGTATCGTTTTTAAACAGCCCGAATTCGCTTTTTAACATCGATTTCACGGTTTCCTTTTCCTGTTTCAGGTCTTCCTGCAATTGTTGTTTTCGAGAAGTTTTATCCCATACGATCGTAGGTTTGTCTACCGTGCCATACATGCGCATGTACACTTTCATGCCTGTGCCGTCATCCACCTCCTCGCCAAATTCGGTCATCCTGTTCTTATTTTTCAGATCCCGAAAACGGAAGGCGAATCGGTAATCAATGTTGTTGTCAAACGTATGGGTGCCTGATGTTTCTACATCCAGCGCGGAGGTATGGATCAGCATTTCAGGTATCGTCAATTTTCCATTTTCAATCGTGAAGGTATTCTCCAGGGTTTCAAAACGCAGATCCATGAGCTTTTTCTCAAGTAGTGCAATATTTTCTTTCCCAATGACCATACGTGCGGTATTGGTTTGCAAACTTTCGGTAATTGAACGGAAACTACTAACGTCTTTTAATTTACCATTGCTGATCTTCAAGTAAACCTGCGATTTTATCGCATTGGAAATGATTCCTGACCTCAGATCAAATGGGGCAGAAAAGTAAACTTTTGACTGTGCCTGACCATAAATATTCTCCTCGCCAATGACCTTTTGATTAAAATTATCCCATTCCCTGAAAAGTGGTTTGAATTGGATATTCCCGGATTGCACCTCGGCTGTGATTGTAAAGATCTCAGGAGATTTTTCTTCAATGAGAACACTTCCATCGATATCTGCCTCAGCATTTTGCAATTTTACCGAAGGGAAGAAAAGCCGCCGGTCTGTCATTTCCATGCGTCCACTAACCTGAAGGAAGCGATGTTTTTCGTATTTCAATTCACCGATATCTGTACGCATATTACCCCTGATATTGTCGGGAATCACGAAATGCCGTTCCTCCTGGATCTTTTCCTCTTTTGTGGTCATGCCAAGATCTTGCAGGTCAACGCGTTCACCTGAGATCTCAACATCTGCTTCCAGATTACCTTCACCTTCCAGATAAGGTACAATATGCCTGAAAACGCCATCCAGGATGAGGTCCGTTTCACCAACCTTGAAGGCGACCTGATCGATTCCTGCCTCATCACCTCTGAGGTAAAGAGCGCCATGCACATTTCTAAACGTTCGCTGATCCTCTTTAAGTTTCAGGACGACATTCTCCAAGACAACATTACCGTTACATTGCTCAACCCGATAATCTGATTTTCCTGAATCTTTTCGTATCGTCCTGACATCAAAATCCGATTCAAGGTCCACCCGACCGGATATTTTTTCGACCATAGGGAGACTAAAAAGTGCGTGCAGCATCCGTAAATCAACAATTCCTCTGGCACTACCTTCATAAGCAGGCTCGTTGAAATGAGTAATGCGCAGATTTCCTCTAAACGGACCGCCCGGTGTTACAAATCGGAGTTTTTTCAGATCAAGGAATTCATTCGCTTTTCCATCCACATTGGCATATCTGCCTTCCATGCTGATCTTGCTCAATCGTATGCCACTTGAAGGCTCTGTAAGTTCGCCATCACGAATACCAAAATCGCATAAGATTCGTGCAGGCTCATCGTTTTCATTTGCTGATCTCACGAAAATATCGGCAAAAGCGATTCCTGCACCATTGTATTTTTTGATGTCATCGGTTCCTGAAACAGCGAATTTTTGTGCGAAGTCGGTAAGCGGAATATCTTTGGAATGCAATTCGAAGAGCGTGCTGTCTTTCCGGAATGTCCCGCTGATGACAAAGGGAAGTTCGGCAATGGAAATCGTAGCTTCAGGCAGCGATACAATATCCTTCAGTTTGTCCACGCTCACCTTCACATTGATGGATGCGGGCTGATCGGAAATGAGTGTGACTTTTCCGCTCTTGATCTTTTCGATGGTCAACTCGGCATTTGTTGCAAGATCGAATCTGTCCTGATCAAAATTTCCTTGCAGTTCGAGTTGCGAGAGTCGTGTAGAATAGGATTGTCCGGTGAGTTTATTCCTGTAGCTTAGGCGAACTTTTTCCAGTTCAACGGATTCAAGTGCCAGCTCGAAAGTTGATTTCGTGGTATCTCCTGTCGGTTTGAGAATGTCGTAATTAACTTCACCTCTGCGATTTACTTTAAGCTGAAGCGTTCCCGGTGCGATTTCAATAGAATGTACTTTGTAATTCTCTTCCCAGATATCGAGCGGATTGAATTTCATGCGGATTCTGTCCGAGTAAAGTAAGGTGTCCTTGACACTCGCGTACGAATAGGAATCCTGAATGAAAACGTGATTAAAATCGACGGACATACTCGGAAACGAGCCCCAGAATGTGAGGTCAACATCGGAAACGGATACTTTGGCTTTCAGGTGTTTGTTCACTTCACCCACGGCATAGCCACAAATCTCATCCTTGAAAAAGTAGAGCAGTCCGGAAATAAGCAGCATCAGCCCAATCAGTGAGCCGAAAAACCACAGACTTATGCGAATGAGACGTCTTTTCATTTATGTCAACTAAAATTACGCGAAGCAAAGCCGTTTGTAACAAGTAGACAATTCAACTTTTCAACCTCGGTGTGTTAGGCCAGGAGTATTGGGAAGACCGCCGGCCTTCAATAGAATTTATAATCCTTGAAACCGAGGATCATGATGTAATTTGTTGCTACATCCCTCGTGAGCACATAGGTGAGCAACTTGCTTTTTTCGTTGTAGATCATTTCCGTTTCGGTGATGTATTTTCCACCCCGGTAATATTGCTTCTCTGTCAGGTTGCCATGATTGTCGTACATGAATACCTGCTCCTCGTAGGGTGTTGTTTCCTCCTGTCGGATTTGTTTGATGGAGGAGAGTAAACCACGTTCATTGTAGCCGTAAGTGTACGTTGTCACGCCAGTGGTCATAATGAGCCGTTCCTGTCGCTCCTTCAGGTAGCCGATCGCACTGAAATAGGAGTAGACGTGCATGTAGGGCAGGTCATAACTGTTGTAAATGGTTTTCCGCAACGATGAATCACCTGTTTCATAGCGCATCGACTCCGTGTTCAATACCGTTCGATGTGCTACCCGAAACGTGTCGATGTAATCACGGGCGTAATATTCTTTTACGATACGGCCATTGGTGTCATAATCGTAATTGGTTACGGTAAACCCTTTGCCATCGCCTTTCCGGTGCTCAATGAGCTTCCCTTTCTCGGAATATTTGTACAAGTTCCATGTGGTATCCTTCGTGCCATCGTCTTTTCGGGTTTCAAAAGAAGAGATTAATCTGCCCAGGGTATCAAACTGATACACTTGTTTGTATTGAGTATTCTTCATGGTTTCACCCGGCTTCTTGTAGGTGTAAAACCCCGTAAGCATTTTGATCTTGTTCAGCCGAATGAATTCAGGACTGAAGAATGGTTTATCCGAAAATGCATTTCCTTCGCGATTATCTAGCATTTGCCCAAAGGAGATCAGAGGAACAAGAAAGATGAAAAACAGGTGAACTTTCACAGTACAAAAAACGCTATTCAACGGATGTGTTTCAAGTCAACTTCGGGATTGTTATCCATAGTGTTTTATGAATAACTGTCATACTCATGTCTTTTTTTCCGGATCAGTACCTTGACGTCATCCATGGAATCCATGGGCAAAGAACAGGATTCACCAACACAGAGGTAAAAACTTCGCGAATGGTTACGTCCTTTTCCTTCGGTAAGCGGGAGTGAATCGTTCGTTTTAATGGCGAGCAGGATATTCGGCATAAACTCTTGTTGCCATTGTTCAGCCTCGTTTTTTGCGCCATCACCGGTAACGACAAGTTGCATGAATGGCCCGGTTTTTTTCAGAAGCAGAATTCCCCAATTGGAATACCCTGAACCATAGTGCTCCATCCCGTCGTACATATTGGCCAGCATCTGTGTGGCACGTTCGATATGCGCCGGTTTGCCCATAAAATGGCCGAGTTCAAAAAGAACATTCGCCATCACTGAATTGCCCGAAGGTATAACGTTGTCATTCAATTCCATTTTTCTGGCGATCAGTTCGGTATCAGCGGCGGTAAAAAAACACATCCTACTTTCAGGATCTCCAAAAAGGTCAAGCGTTCTTGTTGCAAGCTGATCTGCTTTGTGAAGCCATGAAGCATCGAAGGTCACCCCGTAAAGTGCCAGAAAAGCTTCTAGCGTATGCACGTGATCTTCAAGGAATCCCGGAATTTTTTTCCCATTTGCGCCAGATGATCGATAAAGCATTCCATCTTCGCCAAATTGCGATGACTCCAGCCATCGCATGATCTTCAATGCCATGTGCAGGAATTCCTCTTCACGAAAAACGGCATAACACGTACACAGTCCTTTGATTGCCATGGCATTCCAGGATGTAAGTTTCTTGGTGTCAGTTCCCGGACGCACACGTTGCGCTCGTTCGCTCAAGAGACGTTCATTTAAAACTCCCAGCTTATATTCAAATTCTTCTTGCGGTATACCTTCCTCTCTGATCCAGATTGCATCCGGTATCCGTCGCAATGGAATATAGGCATCCTGTTCGTCCCAATAACCACGCTGATCGATGGAGTAAAAGCGTTTCACCCAACCAAAGTTTTCACCTAAAACTTCTTTAAGTTCTTGTTCCGACCAGCAATAGAACTTACCTTCTTCCCCTTCGCTGTCTGCATCGAGCGCTGAGAACAAAGCACCTTCTTTACTCATCAGTTCACGCTCCATCCATGCGATCGTTTGAAATACAACCCGTTTATACAAAGGCTTTTTGAATACCTTGTACGCCGAAGCATAGGTATGGAGCAACTGTGCATTGTCGTAGAGCATCTTTTCAAAATGCGGTACTTTCCAGAGCATATCAACGGAATAGCGGGCAAAACCGCCGCCGATCTGATCGTAGATGCCACCCATAGCCATTTTATCGAGGGTGAGTTCCACATGATCCTTCACTTTTTGATCTTCAAAATGCAGGGCATAATGCAGCAAAAAATCGAGGTTATTGGGCAATGGGAACTTTGGTGCGTGCGTGCCACCGCCCTCCATTCGGTCGAAGTTTCGTGACCACCGCAGAACCATTTCATGCAGTTTTTCTTGAGAAAGAACGACACCTTCAGCGGGGCGTTCGATCAATTCACTGTTTTTCACTCCTTCTGAGAGCGCATGGGCATATTCAAGGGTACGTTGCCGGTCGTTTTGATAGGTATGTTCAAGTGATCTCAACACATGCATCCACTGCGCTTTTGGAAAATAGGTGCCGCCGAATACTGGTCGGCCGTCGGGCAGTGTGAAGCAATTCAATGGCCAACCGCCTTTCTGTGTCATGAGTTGCACTGCCGTCATATACACCTGGTCCACATCCGGGCGCTCTTCGCGGTCGACCTTCACACAGATGAAATGCCGATTCATTAACTCGGCGACCTCTTGATCCTCAAAACTTTCATGTTCCATGACGTGGCACCAATGGCAAGCTGAATATCCGACACTGATGAGCACCAGTTTATCTTCTCGCTTCGCCTGCTCAAAAACATCCTTCGACCACGGCACCCAATGCACCGGATTATGTGCGTGTTGCAGCAAATAAGGTGAGGTTTCGTTGATCAGGGCATTCGCATGTTGTTCCATGTGGTAAAGGTACGTGTTCTTGAATTTTGGATTCGTGATTTTGGATTCGTGATTTGGAATTTTATTTCGTTTAGCGCAACACCTTAATCCCTCCTCCGCAGGGAAAAATGCTTCCTCCCTTGAGGGAGGACTGAGGAGGGTGAAACTTGCACTTGTTTGAGGGATGGATGGTAGAATTATCACCTCACCTCCCTTAATCCCTCCTCAAGGAGGGGAAAAATGCTTCCTCCCTTGAGGGAGGACTGAGGAGGGTGAAACTTGCAATTCATGATTAAATTCACTAAATTCAACTATGCACTCCAACAACTATTACAACAAAAATCTCAAAGAATTTGCTAGAGAGTTAAGAACGAACACAGTGTCCAAAGCTGAAAGATATATATGGAAGTCGGTTCTATCAAGAAAACAAACGGGTGAACGATTTTTGAGACAAAGACCCATTAATAACTTTATTGTTGATTTTTTCGCTCCTGAACTTGGTTTGATCATCGAAATAGATGGTTCGTCTCATTTCGCTAAAGGCAATTATGATCGTTATCGACAAGTAAGATTAGAAAGTTTAGGTTACGTCTTTTTAAGGTTTTCAGAGGGCGAAGTCATTCACAATATTCGTTTGGTAAAAGAGCATATTGACTATGCCATCTATTGTTTGAGGAATGGATGATACAAATATCACCTCACCTCCCTTAATCCCTCCTCAAGGAGGGAAAAAACGCTTCCTCCCTTGAGGGAGGACTGAGGAGGGTGAAACTTGCAATTGTATGAGGGCTGGATGGTAGAATTATCATGTCATCTCCCTTAATCCCTCCTCAAGGAGGGAAAAAACGCTTCCTCCCTTGAGGGAGGACTGAGGAGGGTGAAACTTGCAATTGTATGAGGGCTGGATGGTAGAATTATCATGTCACCTCCCTTAATCCCTCCTCAAGGAGGGAAAGAACGCTTCCTCCCTTGAGGGAGGACTAAGGAGGGTGAAACTTGCCTTCGTTTGAGGGATGGATGGTAGAATTATCACGTCACCTCCCTTAATCCCTCCTCAAGGAGGGAAAAAAGATAAAAGATTGTTGTGGCACCTTTTTCAACTTCTTCCTGTTACCTTTGAAGGCCCGTTGCTTATAAACGATATTCCGATATCATCAATGAAATACGTTTCCATTATATTCTTGCTTTTCACTTCGTTCGTTTTCGGGCAGATCGAGTTTGATAAAACGAAATTCGATTTTGGGAGTCTCAACAGCTATGATGATCGTTTTGTGGATTTCAAACTGACCAACCGAGGACCGAAAAAGGGTTTTGTGCTGCGGGTGGTTAAGTCGAGCGAAGTCATTTATCTGGCGCGGTCGAACAGCATGGAAAAAGACAGTTCGATCTATTTGAGGTTTCAAGTAAATCCATATTCGAAGGGCCGTTTTTCGTATGAAGTTGAAGTTTTTACTAGCGACAGACAGGAGCCTGTGAAGCTCAAACTAACCGGTGAGATGAAGGATGCTCCTTCCTCAATAGGATTTTTGACGGAATGTCCAGATTTCAACACGCGGCCGGGTGGCAAAGCCTACAATTTTGATCTTACGGTGGTTACTATCGACAAGGAAACACGAAAAGAACTGGACCAGACAAAGATCACGCTTTTGCAGAATGGGTCACCGCAATGGACCGAGGCCACAGACCGATCGGGTTCCATTAAAAAGGAAGCAACGCTGGGATTCATCTACTTGTACGCATCTCATGATGGCTACAAACCCACCGAACTTGGAGCGTATGTGAATTTTCAGCGCAACAAGGTGCTGCTCGAACTTGAACGAGCGCCTGAACCCATTGTTCCGAAAGATACCTTGTCAAATTCTACTACAGTAGTTGTGAAAACAGACACCGTGGCTGTTGCGGCGACGACAGATCTTTCATTCAAGCCTGATGAAGCTCCCTTTTCCGAGAGCACTTATAAGCCGGTGAATGTCGTTTTTGTGCTTGATGTATCGGCTTCAATGAATCAAGGCGACAAGATCGAACTTATGAAATACAGCCTGCTGCAGCTGGTGGATTTAATACGTCCTTGCGACCATATGGCTATTGTAACCTACTCGGACATGGCTCATGTTTTGGTTCCGCCGAGCACAGGAGCCAACAAAACGGATCTCCGCTCTCAGATCACGGACCTGCGTGCCTCCGGATTAACAGCGGGCGGAACCGGCATCAAACTGGGCTACAAAGAGGCACTCAAAAACCTCGATCTGAAACAGCTGAACACCGTCATTGTTGTGACGGATGGTGCCTTCAACAAGGATTCGGAGAATTATCAGAAGACCATCAAAAAATATCGAAAAAAGGGGGTTGAACTCACAATCGTAGGGATCAAGATGAAAGCATCCGATCAGCTTAAGATGACTGAAGTCAGCACGTTAGGAGGAGGCACTTTGGTCACCATCAATTCACTTTCAGAAGCACAGGCCAATTTGGTCAAAGAGATTCGCAGCAGGGCTTTTTTACATTGAAAATGATGTTGAGAGCGCATGGACATGTAACACAACTTTTTTTTCCATCGAAGTTCAAAAGTTTGTTAGCATTTAATCTAAATTTCATTTAGCGAATACATTCAAATGTGTACATTCGCAATGAATCAAACGAACTGCCTACAATTTAACTATGACAGAAGAGATCAAAGTACTTGTTGTGGACGACCATGAGCTAATCAGAGACGCGTGGATCTCCTTGTTGAACGATGCTCCGGGTATTCGCGTAGTCGGAAAATCAGATAATGCGGATGAAGCGTATGACCTTTCCATTCAGCACAAACCTGATATCGTTTTGATGGACATCAACCTGAAAGGGAGTTCAGGATTTGATGCAGCACAGAAGATCTGTAACAGTTTAGCAAAAACCCGTGTGATCGGATTAACGTTGCACGATGAGATCAATTTCGTGAAGCGTTTCTTATCTGTTGGAGGAAAAGGGTATCTAACCAAAAACATCGGTAAGTCTGAACTTATTTCAGCTGTACACTCTGTTTACAATGGCGAAACATACATTGCTAATGAGATCAAAGACCGCTATTTTGCCTCTCTGCTAAACGTAGAGCCTGAAAACACACAGAAGGAGCTTACGATGAAGGAGATCGAGATCGTGAAGCATATTTCTGAAGGACTTACTTCTAAAGAGATCGCGGATAAATTATTCCTGTCACCACGCACGGTTGAAACCCATCGTCATAACATTCTTAAGAAGCTCGGATTCTCAAATGCCGCTCAATTGAGCAGCTGGGCAAAGGATAAAGGATATCTCTAGATCAGTTCGATCTTTCGAGAAACGGTGTTATTACCTCGCGTAACTGTTCTTCCTTCCAGGGTTTGCCTATGAAAGAATACAATAAGTGTTCGCGCTCGAGCTCTTCTACGGCAAGATCATTCGCCTGACCCGATAGCAGAATACAATCGAGTGATGGATCTTTAGATTTTAATTTGCGGATCAAATCGGCACCACTCATTCCGGGCATCTGGTAATCAGTCATAACGAAAAGGGGCTCCAACCCAAAGGATTTGACCTCTTCGATCTTCGCTTCTACTTGCCTCGGATCAGTTGTGGTCTCAACGATCGTTGTTTGTTCGTTCACTAACTTCTTCATCTGAAAGTCGATCAACTGTAGAATGATCGGGTCATCATCCACACAAATCACGGCATATTTGAGCGCTTCCATTTGACGTTTTAGTTTTCTTGAAATTTAGGTAATAATATTTCAAAAGTAGTCCATTCATCATCGGAAGTTACATAGATCTGTCCATTATGATCGGTGACAATACGTTTTACAATGCTCAATCCTAGTCCGGTTCCTTTCTGCTTTTGTTTGGTTGTGTAGAATTTCTTGAACATATTATCCAAGACTTCCTGTTCGATCTTGGGACCATTGTTCCGTATTCTTATGGCATGGAATTCACCTTTGTCTTCATAATTGATCTCAACAGATCCATCCTCATCGATAGCTTCAATAGCATTCTTTATGATATTCGACCAAAGTTGATACAATTTATTCTCGTACGCATAAAGAAAAACCTGAGGAACATCGAAGTGCAATGAGGCTTTGTTCTTCAATTCGTAGCCAAAAACTTTCAGGATCGTTTGAATGTTTGCTGAAAGGTCAACCTCTTTGCGCTCTTCACTGGCACTATTCTGCAAGTAAGTTCGCAGATTGCTCACCACACTCGTTGCCTTGTCGCCCGATGCAAGGATCGTGTCTACCAGCGAACGTATTGTTTGAATATGATACAGTAGATCCAAGTACTCGATAGGGTTAGGCTGATCCAGCACGTTGCCTATGAGCTCGGTTTCGGTTGACTTAATTCTTGCTTTAACAATGGCAGATGAGAGTTGGGCCACATTCTCCTTCCCCTGATAATTTATCTCGGAAAGATAGGTGCTGATAGCCTTCGTTTCTTTCATGACCTGCAAGCCGCCAATGATCAAATCTGATTCTACCAACTGCGCTCTTTCACAGGCGTTATGTAACTGTTCCGGAGAACATTTTTCGATCACCGAGTGGAACAAATTTTCAAGGGTGAAACGGACACTTTCAGTACCCACCTTGATGGATCCTAGTGGTGTATTCAGATCATGGGCTACTCCAGCCGCAATTTCTCCGAGCATGGCAAGTTTCTCATTTTCAGAGAGCATCGTCGTAAGTTTTGAATTTTCACGACGTTTCTCAAACACTTCGATCTCCAGATTTTGATTGATGCGCTCGATCTCCTGTTTCGTAGCTTCCAGTTCATTGATCGATCTCACTCGCGACTGGATATTCACCAGCATCTCGGCAAATAAATTCAGAATGATTATATCTCTGGATTCAAAAGTTTTTATAGATTTTACTGCATCAAAACCAATAAAGCCAGAACATTTTCCTTCAGCGAACATAGGAATTGCAAGCACGCTTTGGATATCCTGCATGGTGAGCATCTGCTTGAATTTCGTGTCAGGCAAATCGTTAACCACAGGAATGTTGATCATTTCATTTTTAAAATGATAAGCCGTCCATCCCTGGATCTCTGAAAAAGGAATGTTCTGAAGATTTTCGATTTGCGGTGATATTTCTTCAGCACACCATTCGTAATCATTCGAACAGAGTTGATTTTTATGGTCATACGTGAAGACATAGACTCTGTCAGATCCTACAAACTGGCCTATTTCTTTAAGCGAATCATTGACCGAATCTTCAAATTTATCCAATGGGATGTTCACGAATCGATTCGAAACCCCAAGTATGAGATTCTGGAATTCAACCGTTTTTTTGAGTTTTTCTTCATGCGCTTTCTCGATAGTGATATCCTGTCTGACGGAAAGATAGCTTACTACGGTTCCCTGTTCGTTCTGAACAGGATAGATTAGAGTCCTTACCCAGTAAAGCCCGCCATCCTTGGCTTTATTGCAGATCTCGCCGGACCAGATCTTATTTTGTTTGATGGCGCTCCAGAAGTCTGACCAGAAATCTTCTGAATGACACCCCGAGTTTACGATTTTATGATTCTTCCCAATGAGTTCTTCTTGCTTATACTGTGATATTTCGCAGAATTTTTCATTCACGTAGGTTATGTTCCCAAAAAGATCGGTCTCTGTCACCAATGATCCTTGGTCAATGGCGAGGTTAAGCACAGTTAGAAACTGATTAGCTTCTTCGATTTCTTGTTCGTATTTTTTGCGTTCAGAAATATCACGAATGGATGCGACCGCAAAAGGTTTGTTGTTGACCTCCAGATATCTCACGCTTATATCTACGGGAATCATTTTCCCAGTTTCAACATTTTTGTTTGTTCCTTCGATAGTTCTCACGCCCACCTTTTTGAGGTAGTTAAGTTCTTCTTGCCATTGTTCTTTGGTTTTGAAGTAACTTTCGATATCAAAGACGGAAAATTGTTTGTAATTCTCACGTGACATGCCTAGTCGCTTACGTGCAACTTCGTTCATGTAGACAAAGTTTCCATCTTTGTCACATATCTGTATCGCCTCAGAGGTTTGCTCGAGGAAACGCTCCATCATGTAAAGCTGCTCGTTCTGGCTATCGGTATGAGATCCCTTCTGGTTAGAATCCGCATTCTTTGCAGCAACTTCATCAACGAGTTGATTACCTATGATCATATGAAGATTCTCATCGATCCGCTGATAACTGCATGTGAAGCGCAAGCCGGATTGCTTTTCCTGAATGGAAATGTTTTTTAGACTTTCACCCCCATCAAGCAGTGATTTGAACGAATCAAATGCCGTAAAACTGAACAGTTCATCTATTGAACTTAAAGATTGTGTGCTACGCAAAAACTGAGAGCCTTCATGATGGCGAAGAATGATCCCTTCCGAATTGAATGCGACAAAACCCTTGTCGGTACAAGATAGTGCCGTATACAGTTTTTCAATGGGAAGTGTTCCGCTCATAAAGGCTTTATCGGTTTAATAGCGGTTGTAAGGTTAATTCGGTTCCTTTGCCCGGTTCACTTACAAATTCACCCGTTAAAAATCCCAGTTGAATGCGGTTCTGAATATTCGACATACCCAAACTTCCTTGTGCTTTTTCGACCTCAAAACCAACGCCATCATCCTTCACCACAATTTTCCAATGGCCGGAAACAACGGAGATCCGAATCCAGATATGTTCAGCTTTTGCGTGCTTCAAGGTATTATTTAAAAATTCCTGTATGATCCGATAAATGTTGAACCGGTCAGATTTTTCAAATAAAGATTCATCTACTTTTTCCATTAATTCGAGCTCGCACGCTGCGCCCTTCAACAGGTTGATGCGGTCAGACAAACTTTTAAGTCCACTGATCAAGCCTTTATCAAGTTCCGGAGGTAAGAGGGAGTAGGAGATCGTTTTAATCTCTTTGATCGAATTACCGAGCAGATCCGTATATGAATTCGCAATATCGTTCTGCGATGGGTCGATCTTGAGCGATTCGAACCATAATTTCAATAGTACAAGGTTTTGTGCCAGACCATCGTGCAGTTCACGGGCAATCTTCTTTTTCTCCCCTTCCTGTGCGGTAGAGATCAATTCGTATTTCTTTGATTGAAATTCAACTTCCTGCGTTTCATCTATGATCAATACAACGTAATGATCTTTAGAGGAGGCCATTCTGTTGCCAATGATCTCTACGTTGATCGGCCGGCCTGAAGTGGAATACTGAACGAGTTTCACAGCAAATGTTTCCTGTTGAAATTCTTTCGTAAGATCACCTGAAGGATTATGACAGAAATTCTTTAACGAATATTGCGCTGCATTTTCTTTATTGACCTCATACAGGTCACAAAAAGCCTGATTTGCCATTTCTATATGAAGATCAGCACTATCAACAGTTAATACCGGCAGGGGCGAAACTTCGAAGATGCTTCGGAACCGTTTTTCAGATTCTAAGATGCGTTGCTGTTGAAGTACACGTTCGCGACTGTATTCAATCGTTTTGGAAAGCAGTTTCGAATTCGCATCACCTTTTAACAAGTAATCCTGAGCTCCTTCTTTGACCAGTGTATTCGCCAATTGCTCATCCTCTGTACCGGTAAGGATGATGATAGCAGCTGCCGAACAAATTTCTTTTGCCTTGTAAAAGGTGTCGATGCCGTTGGAGTCAACAATGTTCAGATCCAGCAAAACGACATCCGGGGTAAAGAACTCCAGAATCTCACGTGTTTCTTCAATGGATTTTACCTGTTGAATGTGACTATCGAGATAACCACCGGAAGAGAGCTGAAAATGGATCAGCTGACCGAAAAAGTAATCGTCTTCAACGATGAGTATTTTGGTTTCTTTGGTCATCTGCAAGCGCTGGTTATCAATTGTTCGAAGGTGCTACACATCCGAGTGGCAAATTTAAAGAGAATATTTATTACACGCTTCTAAACTACGTAGACAGACACTGCGTAGTTCTACGTATTTTCGAAACATTCGTATGTGTGCAGTCGTAAGAGGCTTTAAATGTGGCTTTCTTTGTGGGCCTTTTGAATGAGAAGATGGCTGGTAGAGCAGTAGTAGTAGAAGATTTTGTATTGTTATCACAGGTGTGGTCAGCGCTTTTGACATCCATGGATTATTCCGTGAGTGTCTATCACGATGGCGACAATATTTCTGATATGATCCTTGAACTAGAGCCTGAGATCATCCTTATGGATGTGAACCTCGAGGGGTCCAAAACGGGCATCGAACTTTCTGAAGAATTACTTAAGGAAAATTCAAACCTCAAAATCATTGCCTTAACGCTCCAGAGCGGACAGGATTATGTGCAACGTGCCCTTTCCGTTGGTATGCGCGGTTATGTGACGAAAAACAGCAAAGTTGAGGTGATCAAGGAAGCCATCCAGGAGGTGCTCAAAGGGAACATCTACCTCTGTGAAGATGTCCGAGTGGCTTAAGTGACGGGACTTCGTTTTTTCAGAGATTTCGTAATTTTGACGCACAGATCTTTTCGCATGCGTCTTACCAATCCAATCGTACTTTTTCTTATCATTTTTGTACTTCTTGCCTTGCCACTGTGCACGCTCCCCCTCAATCTTTTTCCCGGCGTAGTGGTGTATGGTTCCGGAGCGGCCGAAGTGAAGATTGATGCTCCTCTCAGTTTATCGTATTTCTTTGGGATAGGCTATGATTCAGAAGAAATGGTTGGCGTCACCGATTTTTACCTCAAACCGCAAGGTTACCTGTTGGCTTTATGTTTTCTGATCGGTCTTCCCGCGCTGGTGACTTATCGATTGAAGATGCCACGTGACTCCAAGGATGATACGTTGCTTGATCGTTGATGCGGGGAGCATGGACTTCAGAGTGAGAGTGAAGAGCGAGAGCGAAAAGTCCTGAATCCTGACTCCGGTCGTCCTTTGTCTTTAAGCAACTTGTGCTTTCCCCTGCCTGTCCTCGGTACATTCCTGACACTTCGGTCAGGAACACTCGGACAGACGGCAGGGATACCACTCACTAAGAATTACCTCAGGGTTCGAGGACCTCACCCTTCGCGGAACTTGGAGAATGGAGCATAGAGTATGGATTCGTTTTTCACCTGCATATCTATGTTCTATCAGCGCAGCGGCCCAAAAATCAGAGTGAGAGTGAAGAGCGAGAGCGAAAAGTCCTGAATCCTGACTCCTGAAGTCTTGAAGTCTCGATTCTATCAGCGTTAGCGATCTAT
>Ga0172367_10005580_pt1 | contig 15134 bp, 18 predicted proteins | sample Lak10m_FD_114542 | JGI IMG/M metagenome (GOLD analysis project Ga0172367, IMG submission 114542) | Freshwater microbial communities from Kabuno Bay, South-Kivu, Congo - kab_022012_10m | ecosystem: Environmental > Aquatic > Freshwater > Lake | place: Democratic Republic of the Congo: South-Kivu... | reverse complement strand
GATCAGCCGTTTCGTCAATCGCGCATCGCCCAGCGCCGCGCCCGAAAATTCTTCCATTGCCCAAGCCATGAGATCGCAAATTCAATAGCTTACGCCATCCTTCGATTTGTGGGTAATGGGCTGAGTCTGAATGGCGCCGTATCAGTGAGAAATAATGACGTTTCAATATGGGGGTGGACTCGAGTCGTCGAGTCGCCTGGAAACACTGGGTTTGCAATGAATTTGGTTGGTGCGAATGGGGAGACTCGAACTCCCACGGGTTACCCCACTGGAACCTAAATCCAGCGCGTCTACCAGTTTCGCCACATTCGCCTGCTATCTGGATTATCTTGACTGCCCACTTCAAGCGCACTGCGTCGTTCAAGCAAGCGATGGTCAACCTGACACTCTCTGCCGAAAAGATGCTCCAGCATGGGACCGGCGGTTGCTGATCACAATACGCCAAAACCATTCCAGCCTTCCATTATAAGCACAACAATTATTTTTTCACCCATTAAAATCCGCACTCGCGCCAAACCGGGGCCGAATGCCCCCAACATTTACCGACATTTCGATGGACCAGGAAACCGAAGGCGTCATCAAATTTTTCCTTGATTTTCGCCAAGATCAACCGCTTCCGTGGGTTAGTTGCGCCGTGCTGGAAAGCTGGCGCGCACTCCTGTTCCAACTTGGACTGATCGGCCACGATCCCGCACGCTATGGCGGTTTGGCTTATGGCAACGTCAGTATCAAACTCGACGATGAGAGATTTCTGGTCAGCGGCACCCAAACCGGGGTTATCCCCCGGCTTCGGTCCGAGCACTATTGCGTGGTGGAACAATGTGATCTTGCCGCCAATCGGATTACCGCCCGCGGGCCACTCAAACCCTCGTCCGAGGCCCTGACCCACGGCGCGGCCTATCAGGCTTCCCCAGCCATACGGAGCGTCCTGCATGTGCATTGCCCGCTGCTCTGGGAAAACGCAGGGAAACTCGGTTTACCGCTCACCGACCCTGACGTTCCCTATGGAACAGCCGCGATGGCGCGGGAAGTCAAGCGGATATTGAAGGAAAATCCCCATTCTGTCGTGGCGATGGGTGGGCACCGCGACGGGCTTATTGCCACGGGTGACTCGCCGGAATCCGCTGCCCTGCTTCTCATCCGGGCGTGGACTCGTCCCCTTCAATTTCTCCCCATCGCCTGATCCTTGCCAGGTCAACACGATGCCGCCCCATTGCTCACCGGCTTGACGAACCGGTGGAAGAGACATCACCCGCAGCCAAGCACTCAAGCGCACCCCCAGATTCCCTAGTTGGGACCACCGTCAAGGGATCACTCGGTAGCGCCCTCCGCTGCTACGAAAATTCTCAGCCGTTTATAATGCCCCCTCCAAAACCATCATAAAAATCAAGGCGGGAATCACCATGTTCAAGATCGACCTGGATGCGATGCTGTCCTATCCCTTGCAAACAAGCCTGTTCGTTGCGTTATTTTCGTTACTCGTCTTCCTGCCACTGATTCGCCCACCCATCTTGCTCACCGCCATCCTGGTCGCTGGGTTGGTCTATCTCTCCATGTTCTTCGGCGCCCTTTTCGCCCGACGAGGCGACTCCTGACGACTGCGGTGCGGCGCAACATGAGGCAGGCCCCGAGCAAGTCGGGTCTCACGAAGATTGAGCAAAGTCCCGCCAGAGGCGCCGTTGGCTTGCTCAGACGGCTGTCGGCGCTGGTTTATGACGGTCTCCTGCTGCTGGCCGTGCTTTTCGTCACCACTTTTCTGTTACTGCTCTTGCGCGGTGGCCAGCCCTTTAGCCCCCGAGATCCGCTCTATTCAACCTGCCTAGTTCTCGTGGGAGGGATTTTTTTTGGATGGTTCTGGGTCCATGGCGGGCAAACGCTGGGCATGCGTGCCTGGACAATCAAACTGGAGACGGTGGACGGTGAACCGGTGACTTGGCGTCACGCCATGGTTCGTGGTGTTACCGCCCTGCTCGGTGCGGCTTGCCTGGGCTTGGGGTATTGGTGGGTGCTGGTCGACCCTCGGCGACGAAGTTTCCAGGACATCGCTTCGGGAACCCGCCTCGTGAGGCATGACCCGAGGCGTGAAACCGGGGCATGATCCCGTTCATCATGCCCCGCGCTTTGATTTTTAGCCTATTCAGACCTGATCCATGACCGCCTGGGCATGATTCTTGACCTCTCCACGCTGAATCCGGACATACTCTTCGAGTTGCCGGGTTGCCGCGGAAAAGGCATCCCGCAGCGCCACGTACATGTCTTCATGCGCCTGCTTGTCGTGATGATCGCGGCTGACCACGATATGCTTGTTCGGAACGCTGATATCGATTCTGATCTTGTAAAGGTTACCCTGATGCTGGTTATGATGTTCCGCTTCGACTGCAACCCTGCAACTGATGATGTTTTGGCAGTATTGTTCGAGTTTAGCGGCCTTCTCACGAATTCGCGCCTCGACGGCGTCGGAATGCGGAATACCCCGAAACGTGATCTCAAGTGGTAATTGCATAGGTCCTTCCAGTGTTATTAATGACCGCCTGCCGTTATGTGTCCTGATCATCAACCAATCGGCCTGATCCGATTGGACTCGGAAGCCTTGACGCGGCTGACACCCTGACACCTTGTATCCCGGCGGAATGATATGGAATGTAGCTTTACTACCCACGGGCGTGGGCATCGGAACGCTCACTGGGCGGGTAGCAATCCGAATGATAAACAAGCCTGTTGCTTTCTGTCGAATAATGATCGAAAAGGGCCCTATCGACCCAGCCTTACATGCGGTCGCCAACGTATCCAACCCCCTGCCGCCCTTGTCTTACCTACAGGAGACCTGATGTGAAGAATCCCCTGACCACGCTGAGCCAAGAAGAGATCGAACCGCGCCTCAAGGCCGAATTGCCTCACTGGGTATACGAAAACGGCTGGATTCGCCGCCGTTACCGAACCAGCGGATGGAAATCAACCCTGATGGTGGTGAATACTGTCGGGCATCTGGCGGAAGCCGCCTGGCACCATCCGGACCTCACGGTGTCCTATGCCTTTGTCATCGTGAAGCTAATGACGCACTCGGCGAAGGGTATCACCGAAAAGGACTTTGCCCTGGCTCGGAAGATCGAAGAAGTCATCCATTGGCAACCCGCGTTGACGGACCCCGACGTCCTTGAAGGTACGCCAAACGATCCGCGCTTCAAATATGTGAACTACGACTAGCCCCCAGAATGGGATGCTCTTCCGTTCAACGACGCATGAAACCTTGGGTATAGCGTGTTGGGAAACAGCCGGGTCAATACAATTCTTGTAACCGACGCAACCGTCTCTGACGGTACGGACCTGGCGTTAAACCCTAGCCATTCGAGCCACTCGTTTGACCGCTTCAGAGCCAGCCTCGCCTATCATCCAGATTTGACTCTTCCGCAATGACCCACACTCAACGCAGTCACCTGTTCAAATGCCCTCCTCACTGGCAGGGCTCCAGACACGGAGGTCTGGATCACGGCGTCCTCCCGCCGGCCGTTGCTTCCTGGCTGTTCGAATCCGGTTCGCTTACACAGCGCTTGCGCGCGATATATGGCACGGAATTCCGGGTTGTGGTGCTGGGGCAGAAATGGGCCAAACCCTGGCGAGAGGAATCCCTGGCCCTGAAATTACGGTCGGGTCAGCGGGCCATTGTTCGGGAAGTGGCTCTGCAGGCCGGAGACCAGCCGCTCGTCATGGCTCGCAGTGTGATTCCGGCACGCACCCTGCGCGGCGCGGATCGCCGACTGGCCAATCTGGGTACGAAACCCTTGGGCCACATCCTGTTCAGTGATCCTCGCCTGCGCCGATTACAGTTGCGCCTGACGCGGGTGAAACCCGCCGACTGGCAATCCGGACTAACTCTCCAGGAGCCTCCCAACGAACCCGTGTGGGGACGCCGATCCTTGTATAGTCTTGGCCCCGGTCACAAACTGCTCGTCGCGGAATTTTTCCTCCCCTTGCTGCTTCATCGTCACGAACCCGCATGAACGATCCCACACGCATCGCCTTGAGCGCGAAAATCAACGCCTACTGGCGACTGATGCGGTTCGACCGGCCCATCGGTATTCTGCTGCTGCTCTGGCCCGGACTCTGGGCGCTGTGGCTAGCGGGTCAGGGTCGACCGGATCCCCTGATTGTCACCGCGATCATACTGGGAACACTGCTGATGCGAGCAGCCGGCTGCGTAATCAACGACTATGCCGACCGCGATTTCGACCCCCACGTCGAACGCACCAGACTGCGGCCCATCGCCGCGGGGGAAGTCAGCCCCCGGGAAGCCTTGTGGTTGTTCATCGCCCTCTGCTTGGCGGCTTTCGCCCTGGTCCTGACCCTCAACTCGCTGACCATCGCCCTCTCGGTACCCGGCGCCTTTCTGGCGGGAAGCTACCCGTTCACCAAGCGCTATACCCACCTGCCACAGGCCTACCTGGGCATTGCCTTTGGCTGGGCGGTGCCGATGAGCTTCGCCGCGCAGACGGCAGCGCTGCCGTGGCTCTGCTGGGAACTGTTCCTCGCTACCGCCATTTGGGCGTTGATTTATGACACCCAGTACGCCATGGTGGACCGGGATGACGACCTCAAGATCGGCGTCAAATCCACGGCCATCCTGTTCGGAACCCATGATCGCCTGATCATCGGCCTGCTCCAACTGCTGATGCTCGCCATCCTGGCCGACGTGGGCCGATCAGCAGGGCTGGGAACCCTCTACCACGCGGGCCTGATTATCGGCGCCGGCTGGTTCGGCTATCAGCAATGGCTGATCCGGAACCGGGATCGAGCCGGCTGCTTCCAGGCGTTTCTCAACAACCACTGGTTCGGCGCCACGATCTTCGTGGCGATAGCGCTGTCCTACGCCCTCCGCTGACCGGACTGGCTGCATAAACTGGACACAGCCCGGGCCCTGTCGGATACTCTCGCCCCACATCAACCCCCCCCGAGGAGAATAACAACATGGGATTCCTGCAGAACAAACGCGCACTGATCGTAGGCGTTGCCAGTAATCGATCCATCGCTTACGGCATTGCCGAGGCGATGGCGCGTGAAGGCGCCGAAATCGCCTTGACCTACCAGAATGAAAAGCTCAAGGAACGAGTGGAAAAGCTGGCTGGCGAATTGGGCGCCAAAATTGTCCTGCCTTGCGATGTGGTCAGCGACGACGAAATCACCACCCTGTTTGCCGAACTGGGTCAGCGTTGGGATGGGCTGGACTGCATCGTCCACTCGGTGGCTTTTGCGCCACGGGACGCCCTGGAGGGCAGCTACCTGGATTCCGTGACCCGCGAAAATTTCCGTATAGCCCATGATGTCAGCTCTTACAGTTTTGCCGCACTGGCCAAGGGCGGCCGGCAACTCATGGCGGGCCGCAAGGGTGCCTTGCTCACCCTGACCTATCTGGGCGCCGAACGCGCCATACCCAATTACAACGTCATGGGTGTCGCCAAGGCCAGTCTGGAAGCCAATGTTCGCTATCTGGCCGCTTCGCTCGGCCCGGAAGGAATCCGCGTCAACGCCGTTTCGGCGGGAGCCATCCGTACCCTGGCCGCGTCCGGCATCGCCAATTTCCGGGAGATGCTGGCCAAGGGCGAGCAGGCGGCTCCGCTCAAGAAGAACGTCACCATCGAGGAAGTGGGTAATGCCGCCGCTTTCCTCTGCTCGGATCTCGCGTCCGGCATCACCGGCGAGATTCTCTATGTCGACGCCGGCTACAACATCGTCGGACTGTCGGGTCTGTGACACCCGCCTGCTGATGCCTGCCAGCCGGCGCATTCGCCCTCCTGGACAGGCTCCCGAGGCAGGCGCCGGTCTCCGGTTGCGCGGCATCCGCCGCGCGTTTGCCGGCCGGGCGGTCCTGGAGAATCTCGACCTCGACATCGGTCCCGGCGAATTCCTGGCCCTCCTCGGCCCCTCGGGCTGCGGCAAATCCACCCTGCTGCGCCTGATCGCCGGCCTGGACCGGCCCGACGCCGGCCAACTGGACTTGAGCAATGATACAGGCCGGCTGGCCTATGTCTTCCAGGACTCCAGCCTGATGCCATGGCGCAGTGTGCTGGCCAATGTCCTGCTGCCCCTGGAGCTGTCCGGAATCCCTGCCGTGGAGCATGAGGCCAGGGCCAAGGACTGGTTGGCGGCGGTGGGCCTGGATGAGGCGACCGGCCGCTATCCCAATGAACTCTCCGGCGGTATGAAGATGCGGGTTTCCCTCGCCCGCGCACTCTCGATCCAGCCGACCCTCTTGCTGCTTGATGAGCCCTTCGCGGCGCTGGATGAATTCACCCGGCAGCATCTGGATGAACTCCTGCAAGAGCTCTGGCTGAATCATGCCGTGACCGTGATCTTCGTGACGCATTCCATCACCGAAGCCGTTTTCCTTGCCGATCGCGTGGTGATGCTGGCGGCCCGGGGCGGCCGCTTACTGGCTGATCGTGCCATCGAACTCGCCCGACCCCGGACCCGCACGACCCGGACCTCGCCGGCATTCAACCGGGCCGTGGAGTCGCTTTCGACGCTGCTGCACGACAGCGGGACCCCACCCTGAGAGCGCTGCGCAACCCCCTGCCGCACGCCTGGCTGCCGCCGCTGCTCAGCCTGGTGCTGCTGGCCGCCAGCCTGGAAATCCTGCTTAGAACCAATGATGTTCCCGCCTATCTCCTGCCGCCCCCTTCGGCCGTGTGGCAGGCGCTCCTCCGGTATGGGTCCGAACTGACTCGGGCCACCCTGCAAACCGCTATCGCCGCCACCTCCGGCCTGCTGGCCAGCGCCGTAATCGGCGGGCTGAGCGCGGTTCTCCTGAGCGCACACCCCTGGATACGGCGGGCCTTCTACCCCTACGCGGTCTTCTTCCAGACCGTACCCATCGTCGCCATCGCGCCCATGTTGGTCATCTGGTTTGGCTATGGCCTGAAGGCGATCATCGCCGCCGCCTTCATCGTGTCGGTGTTCCCCATCATCGCCAACACCCTGACCGGGCTGCTCTCCACCGATCCCGCGCTGCGAGACCTGTTCCGAATCTATCGCGCCAGCCCACTCACCACCCTATTGAAGCTACACATCCCCAGCGCCGTGCCGCATTTCCTCACCGGGCTGCGTATCGCTTCGGGACTGGCGGTGATCGGGGCGATCGTCGGCGAATTCGTGGCGGACACCTTTCAGGATGGCGGCGGTATCGGCACGGCTGTCGAAATCGCCATCAAGGAGCAAAAGACCGACAAGGTCTTCGCCGCCGTGCTCATGGCTTCGCTACTGGGTCTGGGTTTTTTTGCCGTGGTCAATGGCCTCAGCCAATGGGCCCTGCGCCGCTGGCGGATTGCCGAAATTTCGGAGTAACCAATGCGCATCATCCTCACGAGAATCATCCTGGCGTCACTACTGGCATTCCTGGCGGCCTGCTCGGATCAATCCGAGAGTCCGAGCCAGCCTGGTCTCTGGAAAGCCGGGCTGCAACTGAACTGGGTACCGGAACCCGAGTTTGGCGGCTACTACGCGGCTCGCGATGCCGCGGCCTTCCAGGCGGAGGGCCTCGAGATCGACATTCGGCCCGGCGGCCCTGGTGTACCGGGCCTGCAAATGGTGGCGGCCAATCAGGTGGAGTTCGGCATCACCAGCGCCGACAGCCTGCTGGTGGCCCGCGCGCGCGGCGCCGACCTGGTCGCGATCTTTGCCCTCTATCAGACCTTTCCGGAAGGCATCATGGTTCACGCCGAACGCGGGCTGAAATCCATCGCTGAAGTGTTCAATGGCGGCACCCTGGCCATGGAGCCGGGCACCCCTTACTATCGAATGCTGGAACGCCGCTACGGACTCAAACAGGTTCGCGCCGTGCCCTACAGTAACAACCTGGGTCCTTTTCTGCATGACCCTTCCTTCGCTCAGCAATGCTTCATTACGGCGGAGCCTATCGCCGCTCGGCGGGCGGGCGCCACACCCCAGGTCTTTCCCATCAGCGAAATCGGCTATAACCCCTACTCGGGGGTGATATTCACCCGCCGCCAGTTACTCGCCGAACATCCCGAGCGCGTGGCGGCCTTCATCCGCGCCGTGCGCGGCGGCTGGCAGGCCTACCTGGCCGATCCCGAGCCCACCAATCAGGCCATGCATCGCCTCAACCCGACCATGGACCCTGCCACCTTTACGGAAGCCGCCGCCCTCCAGAAACCCCTGATCCTGGGCGATTCCAGTCCGGCGCGACCGCTGGGAACCATGGAACTGGAACGCTGGCGCACACTGGCCGAGCAGTTACGTGACCTGGGCCTGATCGAACGGGTGGAGCCGGAACAGGCTTTCGTCAACCCCGAATAAGGCGGATGCAGGCATGGTAAATGCTTGTTTCGCATGTGCTCGTGACTCATACGCGGTAGAATTTACAATTAACGACAACTCATCACGCCAAACCCTGTCATCATGACCGCATGACGTACCTTGGCCTGATGTCCGCTTGATCTCACCTCGGCGCGTGGCCAACACCATCGAGCCGGATGGGTCACGTATACCGCTATCCGGAACATGCCTGAATTTCAAAAATCCGCCACTCTGCCTGGAAAATTCGTGTTACGAGAAGTATTGGGAGACACTCTGCTGAAGGGGCTGCGTGAGTCCATGCTGATCGTTTATCTCGCCCTTTCGCTCCTGTTGCTACTCTCGCTCTACAGTTTCGACCCCCAGGATCCGGGCTGGAGCCATGGTGGCCATGGGCCGCTGCATAATGTAGCCGGGTCCGCCGGGGCCTGGCTGGCGGACTTCTTCCTGTCCGTCTTTGGCGTCTCGGCCTACCTCTTCCCCTTCCTGCTGGGCGGCTATGGCTACCTGATCTATCGCAGTGGCACCGAGGCACCGCGACCGACACCCCTGGATGGCGCCTTGCGCTGGCTGGGTTTCATTCTGGCGCTGATTGCCGCCACCGGCATCACCGAACGCTTCATGATCCGACCACGTCTGACCCTGCCAGAAGGGTATGGCGGCATCCTGGGAGCCGAGGTATCGGAATGGTTTTACCAGGGTTTTGGCGCCACCGGCATGGCCATCGTGCTGGTGACGATGCTGCTGGCGGGTGTCTCGCTTTCGACCGGACTCTCCTGGCTATGGCTGTTGGATGGCGCCGGTCATGGGGCCATCAAGCTCACGCAAATCCTGCGATCCCTCCTGGCTTTATTGGCTGGGCGTTTGCGTTTCAAACGCAGCGGGGTCGCCGCGGACGCCTCCTTGAACATTGATGAACCCGGCCAAGAGAAGGCCATTGCCGTCAAGACCCGCACCCGCCCGACGAATCCAGAGCCGCCCTCCCCCCCCACAGCGGAACCCCCTCCGAACAAAACCCGTAAACCGGGCAAATCCGCGGCGCTACCCGCCGCTCATGCAGGGGAACTCCCCACCCTGGAACTCCTGAACACCCGGGCGCCGCGCATCCGTGGTTACACGAATGCCCAACTGGAAGACATGTCGCGCCAGTTGGAAGCCATCCTGGAGGATTTTGGCGTCAGCGTGCAGGTCGTGGAAGTCCACCCCGGCCCGGTGATCACCCGTTTCGAAGTCCAACCCGCCCCCGGCGTCAAGGTCAGCCGCATCAGCGGTTTGGCCAAGGATCTGGCGCGGACGCTGTCCGTCACCAGCGTCCGCGTGGTCGAGATCATTCCCGGCAAGACTGTCATCGGCCTCGAAATCCCGAACGAGGAACGGGAAATGGTTCTGCTGCATTCGGTGCTGTGTTCGGATGCCTATAACAATAGCCACTCACCCCTCACCCTGACCCTGGGCAAGGACATCAGCGGCAACCCCGTAGTGGCCAATCTGGCGCGCATGCCGCATCTGCTGGTGGCCGGCACCACCGGCTCGGGCAAATCCGTGGCCGTCAACGTGATGATTCTCAGCATGCTGTACAAGGCGCGGCCCGAGGATGTCCGGCTGATCATGATCGACCCCAAGATGCTGGAACTCTCGATCTACGAGGGCATCCCGCATTTGCTGACTCCGGTCGTCACCGATATGAAGGAGGCCGCCAACGCGCTGCGCTGGTGCGTGGCCGAGATGGAGCGGCGCTACAAGCTGATGTCACTGATGGGCGTGCGCAACCTGGCGGGTTACAACCAGAAGATCAACGAAGCCATCAAGGCGGGCACGCCCATACCCGACCCCTTGTGGTCGCCGGATATCCTCACCGGGAACGAGACGCCCCCCCATCTGGAGCCCCTGCCCTGCATCGTCATTGTCATCGACGAACTGGCGGACATGATGATGATCGTCGGGAAAAAGGTCGAGGAACTGATCGCCCGCCTGGCCCAGAAGGCCCGCGCGGCCGGGCTGCATCTGATCCTGGCCACCCAGCGGCCCTCGGTGGACGTCATCACCGGCCTGATCAAGGCCAACATCCCGACACGTCTCGCCTTCCAGGTCTCGTCCAAGATCGACTCCCGCACCATCCTCGATCAGGGCGGCGCCGAATCCCTCCTGGGCAACGGCGACATGCTCTACTTGCCGCCGGGCACGGGTTTGCCCATGCGCGCGCACGGCGCCTTTGTCTCCGACGAGGAGGTGCATAGCGTGGTGGAATTCCTCAAGCGCACCGGACCGGCCAATTACATCACCGATATCACCCGCTTCACTGAAGATGGCAACGGCGGCGGCGAATATTCCGGCTATCGGTCTTCGGGCGAGGGCGATGAAGAGTCGGACGCGCTCTACGACGAGGCGGTGCGCTTCGTCACCGAATCCCGCAAGGCCTCCATCTCCAGCGTCCAGCGCCGTTTCAAGATCGGTTACAACCGCGCCGCCCGCATGGTCGAAGACATGGAAAACGCCGGTATCGTCGGCCCCGCGGAAACCAATGGCAGCCGCGCCGTACTAGCGCCGCCCCCGCCCGCGGATTGAATTTGTGTAGAGCCCCCTGTCTGCTGATTTGCGATGTTTGCCATGAAACACAGTCCCTTGCTGACCTTGAGTCTGCTCTGTATCACCCTGGTCGGCTGTAGTGACAAGGAAACCGGGCCACCGCCCGGCAAGTCGGAGGTATCCGCCCCGCCCTCGGCCACCGTCGAAGTCAGCCCCGTGACCCAGCGCGATGTCCCGATATACCAGGAATGGGTCGGGTCGCTGGATGGCATGGTCAACGCCCAGATTCATGCACAGGTCACGGGCTACCTGATTCACCGGCTCTATGAAGAAGGCCAGTTGGTCAAGAAGGGGCAGCTTCTCTATGAAATCGATCCCCGCACCTTCCAGGCGGCGCTGGACGGCGCCATCAGCACCCTGGCTCGCGAGGAGGCGGAGGTGAAGACGGCGAAGCTGGATCTCGACCGTATCCAGCGCCTGTTACCCGAGCGCGCCGTCAGCGTCCGTGACCGTGACAACGCCCTGGGCCGGGTCACCGCGGGCGAGGCGGAGGTACTGACGGCGAAGGCCGCCGTTCATTCCGCCGAACTGGACCTCAGTTTCACCAAGATTCGCTCGCCGATTACCGGCATCATCGGTTTGTCCACGACCCAGCTCGGCGACCTGGTGGGTCCCGGCAGCGCCGGCAAGGCCGCGCTGACCACCGTGTCCCAGGTCGATCCGATCCGGGCCTATATCAACATCAGCGAGCAGGATTACATGCGCTACGCGACCCGGCGCGGGGAAAGCGTGCCCTCCCCCACCCTGGAATTGATCCTGGCGGACGGCGACACCTATCCCCGATCCGGAAAATTCTATGTCTCCGACCGGCAGGTGGATGCCACGACCGGCACCATCAAGGTCGCCGCCCTCTTTCCCAACCCCGGCAACGTGCTGCGGCCCGGCCAGTTCGCCAGAATTCGCGCCAAGGTCCGGATCAAGCATGACGCCTTGCTGGTACCCCAGCGGGCGGTCACCGAATTGCAGGGCGGCTATCAGGTCGCCGTGGTCAAGGCCGACAATACCGTGGACATCCGCAAGGTCCAACCCGCCGAGCGTATCGAATCGTTCTGGGTCATCGCCGAGGGGCTCTTCCCGGGGGATCGGGTGGTGACCGAAGGCGTGCAGAAAATCCGTCAGGGCATGAAGGTCAATCCCGTGTCCGCCACGGCCCCCGCCACCGGGGCGGCGCCCGGCAATAACCCTGGCAGACCTTAGTCCACCATGGCCAAATTCTTCGTCAACCGGCCCATCGTGGCCATCGTCATCGCCATCCTGATGGTGATGATCGGTCTGGTTTCCATGCTGGGATTGCCGACCGCGCAATTCCCGGACATCGTCCCGCCGGAAATCCAGATCAGCACGACCTACACCGGCGCCGACGCCGTGACCGTGGAGCAGTCGGTCGCCACCCCCATCGAGCAGCAAATGTCGGGCGTCGACAACATGAACTACATGTATTCGATCAACGCCAACGACGGCTCCATGATGCTGCGCGTGAATTTCGGCGTCGAGACCGACCCGAACACCGATCAGGTCCTGGCGCAGATGCGCAAGTCTCAGGCCGAATCCCAAATCCCCAGCGATGTTCGGAACTACGGCGTCAACGTCCAGAAATCGACGTCCTCGCCGTTGCTTCTGTTCGCGCTGTATTCGCCGAATGACAGCTACGACAATATCTTTCTGGCCAACTACGCCTACATCAACATCAACGACCAGATGACCCGGGTACCGGGTATCGCCAGCGTGACCGTGTTCGGCGCGGGCAAATACGCCATGCGCATCTGGGTGAAGCCGGATCAACTGGCCAAGCTGAACATCACCATTCCGCAGATTGCCGATGCCATCCAGAACCAGAACCGGGTCAACCCCGCCGGCCAGATCGGCAGCGAGCCCGTGCCGCCTGGCCAGGAATACACCTACTCCGTGCGCGCCCAGGGCCGGCTGGAAACCGAACAGGAATTTGGTGACATCGTCCTGCGAGCGAATCCGGACGGCTCGATGGTGCGGATCAAGGATGTCGGACGGGTGGAACTGGGGGCGCAGACCTACAACATGATTGGCCGGCTGAATGGCAAGCCGGCGGCCGTCATCGCCCTCTACCAGTTGCCCGGCACCAACGCCCTGGCCGCCGCCGAAGGCGCCAAACAGATGATGGAGGAACTGAAGCAGCGCTTTCCGCCGGGTCTGGACTACCTCGTCGCGCTGGACACGACCCTGGCGGTCAGCGAAGGCATCGAGGAAATCGTCCACACCCTGTTCGAGGCGCTGGTCCTGGTCATTCTCGTCGTGTTCCTGTTTCTGCAGGGCTGGCGCGCGACGCTGATCCCCCTGCTGGCAGTCCCCGTTTCGTTGATCGGCACCTTCGCCTTTTTCCCGATGCTGGATTTTTCCATCAACACGCTATCGTTATTCGGACTGGTGCTGGCCATCGGCCTGGTGGTGGACGACCCCATCGTGGTCGTGGAATCGGTCGAGCATCACATCGAGAAAGGCCTGAGCCCCAAGGAAGCCACGCTGCAAACCATGCGGGAAGTGACTGGCCCCATTTTCGCAACCTCGCTGGCCCTGATTGCCGTCTTCCTGCCGACGGTGTTCATCCCCGGTATCACCGGGCGACTTTATCAGCAGTTCGCGGTGACGGTCTGCGTCTCCGTCGCCATTTCCACGCTCAACTCCCTCACCCTGAGTCCGGCCCTCTCCGCCCTGCTGCTGCGCCCCAAGACCCGGGGTTCCGGGTTATTACAGCGGTTTTACGACGGTTTCAACCGGATCTTCGGCCGGGCCATCGAAGGCTATGTCGGCATCTGCGCGGTCCTGATAAGGTGTATCCATGGGACCGCTCCAAGGCCATCGACTATCAGGTGGTGGTGAAGGTGTTGCGCTTCGACCGCAGTCAAGGCGGGGACGCGGTATTGAAAGCCCGTTGGACTCTCAAAAGCCCCACCAACGACAAAGAGCTACTGGCTCGTGAAACCCGCTACACCAGGAGACCGGCGGGCGAGGATTACCAAGCCACGGTGGAATCCATGAACCTGCTGCTGGCGGATTTCAGCCGGGACGTGGCAGCGGCACTGCGTGGCATCAAGGGCGGCGGTTTGTAATTAGGGACTGTCCAACAATTGGAAAAACCGCCATCCTTTCCAAAACTTGCTGTTGGCAGACGATTAATCGCCAAGCCGGTGCTTGCGCGACACCGCGCCACCCGCGGCGGGTGAAAGCAAATGTTATGGAAAATGAGCAGGTAAAGAGACATCGACTCCTCTCCGCCTCCGGGGAGAGGGCTGGGGTGAGGGGATTTCAAATGAACCTTTATCTGCTCATCCATCCATAATGATCGTTCCTACGGCTCAGCGTCGCTGCCATAAAAAACCTCTGAACCAGTCCTTCGAGATGAACGAAATCAATTTGAGTCAGAGCGCCTTCAACGCAAACTGATTTCCAAACGCTTGCCGCAGGCCGCGGCATATTTGCGCAGGGTGGCTAAAGTGGGCGAGTGCTTTTTGTCGGTCAGGCTGGATTCGATGCGGGCCAGGGCCGATTGTTTGATGCCCATGCGCTCGGCGACTTCGGCTTGCGTCAAACCGGCCTCCTTGCGGGCGCGCAGCAACACATCCAAGGCGGCGAATTCGTCTTGCAGCGCCTCGTAAGCGGTTTGGAAATCACTGTCTTCCAAGGCTTTGGCTAGTTCGGCTTCCACATCGAAAGGAACGGGTTGGTAATCAAGTTCGGCCATGTTTCACCTCGTTCAGGCGTTTTTGGGCAAGGGCAAGCTCGCGTTTGGGGGTGGCTTGGGGGTTTTTGATGAAGCTATGTAGGATCACGATACGCTGGCCGACTTGGGTGCAAAAAAAGCCCGGCCTATGCCTTCCGTCCCCTTCGCCCGAATCTCCAACAATCCGCCACACAAAGCTTTTGTGTAAGGCGTCCCAAGGTTGGGGCCAAATTCCCCCATGCGCCCGGCTATCTGGAAAAAGTTGGCGCGAATGCCCACCGGCCAAGCCAATACATCGGCTTTGACTTGGGGAGCGTAGAATTCGAGGGTATAGCTCATGGTTTGAATATAACACGCATGTTATCAAAGGGCAAGGGAGAACTAAAGGGTGCAAATCCGGCGCCCCCGCCTTTGGGTTAGCCTCTCCCTAAGAGCGTGTTTAATAACCTAAGTCATTGATTTGCATTAGATGCGTATGCGGGGGACACCCTAAAGAACCGAGCAATTGGGGAAAATGGCATTTCATGGTTTTTATTTGCCCTATTTCCGG
>Ga0172367_10005574_pt1 | contig 15141 bp, 25 predicted proteins | sample Lak10m_FD_114542 | JGI IMG/M metagenome (GOLD analysis project Ga0172367, IMG submission 114542) | Freshwater microbial communities from Kabuno Bay, South-Kivu, Congo - kab_022012_10m | ecosystem: Environmental > Aquatic > Freshwater > Lake | place: Democratic Republic of the Congo: South-Kivu... | reverse complement strand
GAAACAGATGAACTGTTCCCGTAAATAGCTGTGACGTTAACTATATTTGGCGCTGCCATTATGAATTCCTCTTAAATACTGAAAACTAAATCAAATGCGATCGACTGACCTGCTGTGATACCAGCGCTGCTAGGACTAATCTCTTCAAAGTCAGCGCCGTTCCACACAACCACCGCAGTATAGTACGGCTGAATAGTAGCCCCTGTAGTCGCTGCGCCTTTTACAACAACCGTCGCATCAGACTGATTCACAACTATATAGGCTTTACTACTACTCGGCGCTACTATGTTTCTGCTAACTCCGGGTGTTCCTGTCGGTATAAGAATAGCTTTTCGCGCTTGATTATCTACCCCAAGCCCTGTGGTTGTCAGTGTCCAGTTACCTGATGTTACATCAGCTGTTGCTACCCCTGCAATAGAGTCTTCAACGAGCTGAGTGATACTGTCATTAACTACATCGCCCCAAGTACCTGATAACTCTCCTGTTACAGGTAAGGCGAAACCTAATAATGATGTATAGGAAGTTGTCATGTTTTTACCTATGTTGTCTCAATCACAGTCCAGTTAGGGTTCTGTGTGTTAACTATATTCTGCCAGTTAGCTGTCTGTGTGTCATTAATTAATTCCCATAATAATCGGGCAGTTACAGGATCTGTTAAAACAATAGACTCAATGATCGAAGCTACAAACGCGACATTATTTGTCACAACATCTGAAAGCCCAATCGTTTCGATAAGATCAGCAACGAACGCCCCAGCAACTGACACGGAATCTGTTAATCCTAATGCTTCTTCAACCAAAGCAGGAATTGTAAGCGTTACTTCTTGAGCGTCTGTTAACCCGACCGTTTCAGTCACCACCGGATACATAGTGAGCAAGCCCGTTTCTGTATCACTTAGTGTTATGGTTTCTGTTAAATCACCGCCCGCGTACAAGACAGAAGTTTCGGTGTCTGTCGTTACAATAGTCTCGGTGACATCGGTATTTAAGTACAGCTCGCAGGTTTCTGTGTCAGTAAGTGCCAGCGTTTCTGTTATGCTTTTTACTGTTGGAATGCCCGCTGACTCTGTATCCGTAAGCGCTAAAGACTCAGACAAATCAAACGTCATAGTCAGATTGGCTACTTCAGCATCAGTAAGCCCTAGCGTTTCTGTCAGCGCGACTATATAGGTGCTACTACCTAATGTGGCAAAAGGCGCTTTAGCGAAAGGCGTAAAGCCAAACATTACAACCCTCGAAGGATCGTCATAGCATTCACATAGCCTTTAGCAGCAGCAGTGGATATTTGCCATGTTGGAGCTGTACCAGTACCGTTTGATGTCAGAATTTGACCTGACACTTGGGAGGAATTATTAGACGCGTAAGCCGCAATCTCAGCAGGATAAGTCACGAAGACATTCTGAGTACCAGAGCTAAAATTGACAGGGGTAGCGGCACTGCCTGATAACGGAGTGGTACGCGCGAGCGTGTTGCCCGAAGAGGAATATGTCCCTAGCCCAACTTCCCAGTTGGCGCCTGATTGGTCAGCAATAGTGTAGTAACAGGTGTTACCGTTACCGATAGCCGCTGAGAATGTTTGAAACCCTGTTGCTGCCCCCAGCAAGGTAACTGAGCCTGTACCGGGAGCTGTGCATGTTTCTTGTACACGATCTGCTAATACTAGGCCCATGATATTCCTTAAACTTTAGTCAACTCTTCTTCTTTAAACCAGCGTTCTTGTACAGCGCCTTCTGCATCGGTCCACTCTACTAAATACTGGATGTCGCCATCTTGGTTAACCGCTAAATGCTTAACAGGACCTTGAGGAACGATAGCAATCAATTTAACTTGTTCGCCTACTTTAAAACTTGCAGCCATGTTATTCCCCTTAAGATGTCGCAGCGGTGTAAGTCACTAACAGTGTGTCACCTGACACAACCGCACGAGAGCCGCCTGTAAAGCTACCGGCTGAGTACAGAATACCCGCACCACCATTAGACGCTGTACCTTTAGCTTGGGTTGTACACATAAGAGCGCCTAACACAGTACCCGCACCGTTGATGCTGAATGAAGTTGATGTAGTGGCTTTACTACCCGCAGATGCAGCGTTCCACGCAGCCGTAATACGGTTAGCACCTGTATAGCTTAAAAACTCTAACCAGCCCGCATGTGATGCCAAAGTGTCACCCGCCGCATAAGCCGAGAATGAGTCGTTATCTACCAAACCCATGTACCACGCGGCCGTATACGAAGAGCCTGCGAAATATTTGTCCAATAAGTCATTACGACCTACGGTCACTACCAAGTTCTTAATAGTGTCTTCCCATTTAACCTGACCGTCAGCGCCTAAGCATTTAACGTCGTAGTAGCCTGAAAGACCTAAACCCTCGCCTATACCTGCGTTTTGCAGTACAGCGGCGTCTTGTGAGTCTGTAAATTGTAAAGATTCAGCTTGCATGTATATCTCCTAAGCAAAGCATAATAACGCTGTATTTGGCCCTGCTACGGGCATTTGGACGGTAAATACTCCGTCTGTAGATGAAACATCTAAACCAAAATCTAACACCATAACGGCTTTGTCACCTTTGGAACTATTATAAATCAATGCGCCTCTAGCGACTATATCAGCTGGCCATGAAGCATTATCAAACGTGATATATGTTTGTGGCCCTGTTTGAGGCTGTGTGACTACAACAGTCTGCCCATTCAATACTTCCCCCGTTGTGGTGTACCCTGATGCTACAACCTCACCAGCCGATGAATATACAGTAGTAGTCGCACCTAATTGCGCTGAATTCGTATACAAGGCTATTTTAAAAACGTCTCCCCCGACAGAGGCGAAGTTATGCACGCCTTCAAATACTTCCTGTCTAAAACTATTGCATATGCATTGGGTAATCATTGCTTATCTCTATGATACGGGGTTGCGTACTTGACCAGAACGATATGCATCTTGTCGTTGTTTACCGTCGCCTAATTGTTTCAGGATAGCCAGAGCTTCCATGTATTTGCTGTTGTACAACTGGATAAGGTCTTGCTCGCCTTTCATATATGTGTAGGCCTCTACAAGCGAACCGTACAGCAGTACAGGATCAAAGTTATCCCCAAGCCATGTAGTGCCAGCAGTAACAATAGATTCTGGATAGTAGAAATAATGCAGCTCTACGGTGTATTCAGCACCGGGTGTAGGTCCTAAAATAAACGCTAACTCCGTTTCGTTAGTCGATTGCGGGCCAAACAGCGCGTAGTATTTAGGAACACCCGTAGTTGCGGGTGTGGGGTACGCCGCTCTAATAAAGTTAACATCCTTATCCAACAGATACTGATACTCGCCCGTACCGTCAACAACAGCTAATGAATACACAGATAGGAAGTCATTAGGGCATGATAAATACTTATTATTTATCGTAGTTACACCTGTTACGTTCTTACGCAGGGAAGTTAATTGAACAGTGTTATATATCCTTTTCTCCGCTTGTTGCACAAACGTAGGGATATTATCCGCAAAGTCTTGCCCTGTATTCTCTGTGTATGCGACTAGCGCTGCTGACAGCTCGGTATAGTTCAAGGTATTCCCCTATTAACCCATTGGGCCTCTGGCAGTGAAACCTTTTTTAGCTGCTCCAGCACCACGTACTTTAATACCAGTCGTCTTAACGTCTTTCATTTGGTCTTGATAGCCGTTTGCTTGTGGTACTGGTACAGACTTAATATTGTCGAATGCAACTTTAGATTTAGCCACGACGCGCTGCTCCATAACCACGTTTGGTTTTACCAATGACGCTACCGCCTTTTACAACAGGCGCGCTTGGGGCTTTAGAAGGCTTAGTACTCGATTTTTGGTTGTTCGCACGAGCTACGTTACGGCCTACTTTTTTAGCTTCTGCGGATACTACACCGCCTTTTTTCATACATTTCACGGAGCCCCCTGATTTCATTTGAGGTTGTTGCTGTTGCTGTTGTTGTTGTGGTTGAGCAGTCGGATTAAGAGGTCCGCTAGTCATTGGGTTTTTAGGGGTGTTAACATTCTGTTGCCACTGCTGTGCTTGAGTAATAGGCATAGATGTTTTAGTCGGTGGAATTCGTAATCTTGGGTCTGGTAATGGCATATTAGCCCCCTGTAATTTTTACACTGTTAACAGTAGTTTGTATCGTTTGTGAGGCTACTGGATTCCATCCGCAAAGCCCGCGTGTTCCCGGTATAGTATTATCAGGACGTGGAAATTGCAATGCCTGTGGGTCCCAAATAGGCTGTTCGCCTACATGTAATTGTGGCTGATCCAATTCATAGCATTCTTCGCACACTTTTATATCGACTAGCTGCCCTTTTACTACCAGCTTACGCATGCGATCCAGCTTGCATCGGAAATTACACCTATCACAAAATCCGTACGATTTGCGGCCTCTAGCGTATGGAACGCTCATTATCTATAATCCATATATCTAGGCACCATACGTATAGGCGCGCGCTCTCTGTCTTCTGCCGCCGCTAAATCAAACGCTTCGTCAGCCATCTGCTTGAGCATAGGTACCATTTCTGGGTTTTTCTTAACGCCTAATCTATAAGCCAGCCCTGCTATCAACGCTTCGTAAAATCTGAACGGTACATCCACAGTGTTTGTTGCAGGGGAACCCGCATCATCCATACGACGCAAACGCCAATATACAAATGTATATGTGTCAGAAGTTTGTGGTAAGGGCCACACGGTAATAGTAGGTGTAGGAGATTGTCTATCCACATAAACTTGAATCGGACGCCCTGTTGTTAGCTTGTTTGGGATCGTAGAATACGTAGCCACAGAGATACGATTAATCGTAATATCCGTTTGGTTTTGCGTACCGTCATATTGGCGGATAACATGTTCAATAATATCAACTGTGTCGCTGGGTAGGTTGTACGTGGCTTGATTAGCCACCATAGGGATTTCTCCAGAATCTATCGTCCAGAGGTTAATACCCTTGTTTGCCCATTCTGCAATGAGTAAATTTAAACTACGACGTGCTGTTTTATAGTCGTAACCTGTCCGTAACTCAAACGGCATGCCGTTCTTATCTGTGCCAAGACGCTCAAACGCTTCTTCAAATATCTCAGATAAGTCTGGGTTAAATACTGTTGTGCCTGATGTAGTCATACGTTACCACACTGGGTTAGTTTGTCCGGGTACAGGCACACCGCCTACACCACCATCGTCTGTATCTTGCGTAGGGGCAGTGATCCCGGGGTTGTTACCGTAATTGGTGTACTGCGTCATGTTAGGTATAGCGCCTAGACCTAAGGAATACTGCGCCTGAGGTGCTTGCAGTTGTTGGTTTTGCTGACCTATTGTCTGTGCATCTAAGTAGCCACCTGCTGCCGCACCAGTTACATTCTGTGGGGATTGACTAGGATCATACGCATTCTGGAACCCAAACCCTTGGAACGGTGAAGCCGTTAGAGGACCTGCTTTAAACACCCCTGTGACAGGATCAGCTAAATTCTGTTGTCCCGGCTGTAGCACTGGTGTATTGGCTCTCCCCATCATGAACCCACTGTAAAGCGGATCAAACTGCCCCGGTGCATACATATTAGGGTTTTTCTCCGCGTTGCTCACCATCCTGTCCTGAATGGCCATACGTGTGCCGTAGTCTTGCGGTAACTGCACCTGTACATTAGTCGGTTTAGCCGCTGGCACTTGGGTAGTATCCGTTCTCCCCGCCGCTATGTAGTCTAATAACTGGTTGTACAGAGGGGCGCTTACGCGTCTATCAGGCAACAAACCTTGTCTACCGTAGTCTTTAAGAGCCCCCGCCAGATCCGTAGCGGTTGAGAAAATAGGTGCTTTAGGCGCCGCAGGTGCTTCTGTCCCGCTTGCCACACCCAGTGCTTTGTTTTTAAGCACGTCATAGGCCGCTTTAGCGTCCACTGTCAGGTTGGCAGGGTCTAACCCTGTGCGTCTCCATTCGTCAAACGCGTTCTGCGCTGCTGCGTTATTGCTCTGCGTCGCTTGGTAGTCTGCCACCAACTTATTAGCCGCCGTAGACACGGCGGATGTGAGCCCTTCTGGTAATTTACCTGTCGCTTTATACGCGGCATACGCATCCTGCGCCGCTTTGTCTACATCTGTTTGCGTGGCGTTAGCCGCCGAGGAGTAAGCACTCTGTGCATTTAAAGCCGCATCTTCCGCGATATATAGGGCTGTGTTTAGCTTTGTTGTGAACTCGCTATTAACCGATTTCTTAGCCGCTGTCGTCTTAGCTGTTTTTAGCGCCGTCGCCCAGTCTGAGTCTATCGCGCTTAACGATTTTGTTTGATTATCCAGCACGGTTTGCGCGTTAGCCGCTAGCCCACTAAGCTCTGATTTAGATAGCTGACTTGTAGATGTACCTATGGAATGTGTTTTTTTCCACTCGTTCCATGCAGCTTGATACCGAGTAAGCGTGTCTTTTTCAATAGTGTTGCCCGCTTTTGTAGCGATAGCTATGGCCGTTTTGAAGTAATCGGCATAATTAACACCCGGGATAAATTGGCTCCCAAATGTTTTAACGTCTTCCAATACTTGTTTAGTCGCCATAGCTTACTCGCTCACTCTTAGGTTTTAATGTCTTTCTTTTTAGTTTTTACAGGCGTTGTTCCCTTAGCATTTTGATGCGGTGGGAAGCCTTTTGCTGGGTTGTTTTTAGCTTGTGTCATATGAATCGACCTTTGGTTTTACCGCGAATCGCTTTACCGTTCGCTTTAGCCAGACCGCCACGCGCCATTTTACAGCAACCGCCTTTACTATATGGAGGCGCATCAATGTCTTCACCGACAACGGTTTTAGGGGGCAACTTATAGGTTTTTTCGACTGTGGTTTCTGGTTTAGGCTGCATAGCTTTGTCTTTACGCGCTTTCTCAACCATCTCCGCTTGCAGTTTAGCATTGCTAAACGCGTCTTTGCCTGCATTGTATTGCTTCACTTTAGCTGCTGCATCACCGCCGTCTTTTAAACCCAGCGAACCCATAGCTTTAGCTTTAGGAAGTGCTTTGCCACCTACATTGACAGCACCGCCTGTCGCCATACATTTGGTTTTAACTTGGGTTTTACCGCCGCGTTTAAGGCCGTGAATGCCTTCCATCTTTTCGCCTTTAGCATACTCTTTTGGAGTGATTTTGCCAGACTTAATGGCTTTAGCTTCTTTCAATTCTTCTTTATAAGCGTCTTTACCTTTGAAGAGCTTTTTCAGTTTAGATTTATCGGCCATGTTGCCTCCTGATTTGAATTTTTTACCTTTATCAGCCGCGTTAAACTCTTTAGCCACGCTAACTGGAACACCTGCTTTCTTGGCAAACTCAGGGTTATGAGCTGCTGCTGCCATAAAATTTCTTTGTTTTTTACTAACGCTTGGCATTACTACTTCCAGAAATGATTAGCTATCCACGCAACTGCGGCACCTATACTCGATGCAACACCGCCAACAACCACTAGCGTTTTCCAACCGCCTTTCGCTTCAGATAGCGTACGATCAATAGCATATAAAGCTTTCTTAATCTCTGCCATCTCTTTAATCATTCGCTCCATATCGTCCTGCAGGTGTTTGATTTCTACATCATGCGCGGCGACATCTTTAATCATTTCTATTTGGTCGGTCATGGATTACTCCACCTCTGTAGTACGTCTAATATATTCAGCGGCCTTTAGCATTTAACCCGCCTATCGTTTCAGACAATGTACGATCAATAGCATTTAAGGTTTTCTTAATCTCTGCCATCTCTTTAATCATTCGCTCCATATCGTCCTGCAGGTGTTTGATTTCTACATCATGCGCGGCAACATCTCTAATCATTTCTATTTGGTCATTCATATCAGCAATTCCAAGCTCTTAAACTTTTGTTAATCCTGCTATCTGGATCATTCGCTGTCTTACTGCTTGCCAGCTTTTTCATCACCCCTTCCATTCTCGAACAGAATGACTTACGTCTTCCTGCATCTTTCTTGGTTTTGGGGTGGGGTGCAGGGGGTTTTAAATCATGTCTTTCTTTCTTAGCGGACGCGCGGCCTTTAGCATTTAAACCGCCTTTAGGATTCTTACCTTCTTTGCGTTGCCATGCTGGAGGCTTAGCCATAAAACACTGATACGTAACAGTTAGTTAAGGTCGCATACACACTTGTTTCAAACAAGACCCCTTCTTGAGGGATAACCACACTATGAAACGCAGTAGTAGCTGGTACATCAATCTCAATCTTAACCGTGCCAGATGAACCGCCGTCTTTAAGCTGAACAGTACCTGCGCCAGCACCAGTAGATGTGAGAATCATACCTTTGACACGCGCTCTTGAAGACACCAACGAGCCAGACGCATTAGCATGCACGTTTTTTACATCGCTTTGCATTGCCATATTAATCTCCTATGTTTAAGTTAAAAGGGAGCCGAAGCTCCCCGAGACTAATTAAGCAGTTGCTGCGCCGTTAGTTGGTACATAGTATGTGATACGACCTGAGATTGAACCACCAGTAGCAGCAGAAGCACCAACAGAACCTGTGATATACACCAACTCAGAAGTAGACAATACCGCACCTAAGCTTGCACCGGGAACAGTAGCAGTAGCCCAGTTAAATATTTGTTTGCCTGCGTCAGCATCCGCTTCGTTCAGTAAGGAAGCGTTGTTAGTAGTACCAGAAGAATAGAGAGTAAAACCCATGTCAAAAGTAGGATTAGTGCCGCCAGTACCTGCCGCATTGGCTTGGATCTCCGTGATAACTGCGCCGATAGGCAGAATGACATTTGCTGTGTCAGTAGAAGATTTTTGGACTTTGTTACCTGCAGCTGCAGTAGGGACAAAATAGAAGTCCGCAGCCATCAGCATAGAACCAGCATATGCAGTTTTAGTTGTATCGCCGCCGAATGAGCGCCAGATTGCTTGAGTAGTTGATGTAGCCATAGATGCCTCGCACGTGTGTCATACCGTCTTGTGCAGAGTCCGCTAGGCCGGTCGGTATGAAGAAAAATAGATACCTAGGTTTGGCCCGATCATATCAACTAAGTCGTTAGGGTGCAAGGGTTTATTTGCTTCTCCACACCCAACGCTTTTTACCACAATCGTATACACGTCTAGCCCCCATCAAATAAGTCATATCACGTTCTGTTCTGGGATCATTATCTGGATCAAAAGTTTCATTTGACTTGTGGTCTATTAACCTAGCAGGTAAATATTTTCGCTGATATTGCGCTTTAGATCTAAGTCCTGTTCTCATGCTCCATACTTGATAATCAGGTGGTATTTCTTTATCTAACTCAAACCCAAGTTGTTTATACATATCCCCAGAAAAATATCTATTATCAGAAAATGATTTAACTTCAGAAGGCGCATGTTCCCCTACAAAAGCGCTAAACAGTCTTGACGCGCCGCCTATTACTGCAACGCGTGTTGCATATCTGCTTAATGTCCATACTCTGTTAGCCGCAGCTCCTCTATCATTAGCCCCATACGTAAACCGCATACATGCTACTAACTTGTTTTTCCAATATAGCCCGTAATACTCACCTGTGCCTGCTCCTCCTTGCGGGTGATATTTTTCGTAAAACTCCACCGCTTCTTGATGTGTTACTTTCTTTAGATCACATTTTCTAGCCATTAGTTTACCTCTGGCTTTCCCAATTGCGTTACGCAACAGGCGCTTTATAGCGTGTCGGCGTTCTAACCATTCAGTTTCGTATATAGTTATCAGTCGGATACCTTTTGCCGCGCACTGCGTATACTTATAATGATGGTCGTTTTTACACGCATCTTCTTCTTCAATTGACCCGTGGCTATGCCAGAACATCCCGCTGTATTCCACTGCTATACCAAGTTCTGGAATGCACACATCCAACTCTTTTGGTTTTAGAGTGTTTCTATCGTGTTGTTGCACATTGGCGAAAATGCTTAAATAATTGGCTATAACCCGCTCTTGTTCTGACTTCATATGGTTACATCTACTGCACGGATTACATCCAGCGACCAACCAACTTGGTTTTGTTTGGCATACTTTATTATGTTTTGTGCATACGACTTCTATGTCCTGTTGGCTGTTAACGTACTCAATACCTGACAAATCAAAGTTATCTCCGTGCGCCAGCTGCACTTTTTTTATAAAAGATTCTGTTGTGTCCCTTTGCGTTGCCCCTCTACGGTTCTCATGAAAACATTGAGGGCATCCTGACCCCCTCCAATGATCCTCAGGCCGTTGCATAAAAACACCGTGTGTTAAACACCTAATAGCTACCGGTGTTTCTTGCCCTTTATATTCACATAGAGAGTAGTCGTACAGTCCGCCATGTTTCTCATAAAACTTTGTCAGCATTTTCTTTTTAGTGAGTCTATTTCTACCAACGCGAGCTTCTAATGCGCATTTATTGCACGTTGCGCCATTAATCATGTTTTTCGCATCGGACGTGACAGCGCCGTGGGAGGGACAAATAAACGTCACCTTTTGGTTCATCCCTGCATAAACAGAGTTTGAAAAATCATACGGTCCAGTGTATGCACTGACATAGGCTTCCCATTTAGTCTTTCCTTGGTTAAACAATGGGCTGTTTTGCTTATTTATCTTCATAATTAATCTCCTAAAGTCTGTACACAATATACAATAAAAAACCAAGTATACAAATAAAGAAACCAATTATTTTATTATCGCCAAAAGAAAACCCGCCGAAGCGGGTTTCCAATAGCACATAAGTACTTGATTTTTATGAAGTACCAGGCGAGCCGTACACGCCTAACGGATCAGAGTACCCGAAAGAATAACGCTCTCTTGCGCGGTAACGTAAGTTGCCGGTGTCGAAATCGCCATCAGAAGATGTCTGAAGTGGGGTGCGGATGAAGTGCTTCAACCCATTTGGGACATCGGTTAACAAGAACCACGCGTTGCTATCTGTCAACCAGTGGTTAACAGTGTAACCTTCTGGGATAGAACCGTTGTTTTTGATAGCGTTGATGTCGTTATCAGTTGTGCCTACACGCAGTTCGGTTTCCAGCAAACGAGTTGCTACGAATTGCAGTGAAGGAGGAACAACCAACTTTTTAGGTTTGGAAGCAATCAACAGACCACGCTCGTCAGTCCATGCAGCGATTTGGATAACAGCCGCTTCCAAAGAAGTTTCGTTTAAATCCGCAGCAGTTGATGGACGGTTGCTAACGGTAGAACCGTTAACCAGAGGATGGTTGGTCACAGAACCAGCACTGTTAGTACCGAACAATGATACACCGTCACCACCTACGTAGTTTTGGTTGAAACCGTTGTTCAATACGTTAGCACCTTTAACCTGTTTGGTGTAAGCCATACCACGAGCCAAAGCTTTGGTGTAACGAGCAGACAGTGAGTCATACAGGTTATCTTCCATTGCTTCTTCAGTGATAGCAAAACCATACACGATTGTTTCGTGGGTATAACGAGTTGACCAAGCTTCTTGGGCCACATCGTAGCTCATTGCTTGACCTTCGTTTTTAACTGGCGCTGCGCCGAAACCTGACAGTTTCAATTCTTCTTCGAATGAACGATCAGAGCTTTCGATTTCAAAGAGCTCTTTATGCTCTTCGCCGTAGCGGTCATATTCCAAACCGAAGAGGGCGTTAAGGCCCGGAATCAGTTCTTTAAGCTGTTGTGAACGAGAAATAGCAGCCATTGATTATGCTCCTGTAGTTTGACGGTAGAAGTGAACGCCCAACTGATAGCTAACTAATACTTGCGCAAAAGTGCCGTCAGACAAAGCAGATTCTTTAACTACATCAACAATACGGAAAGGCAGAGTAGCAGTGGTAGCCGCAGACGCGAAGTTTGCAGAAACCGCACTGTTGCCAGTCGACGTGTTGACTGCTGTAGCAGGCTGATAGTAACCAATGTTTTTACCAACAGCAGCGACAGTAGCAGCACTAGAAGTATAAGCTGTACCAGCGTTAGTCAGAGTGACTTGTAATACTGCTTCTGGGTCTTCGCAGATCAGCGCTTGCGCGTCTGAAGCTACAGTGCCTGTAGGCCAGTATTGTTTGTTCACAAAATATTTCAAGTTAGGGTCTGTGTAAGAACAACCCAAGAAAATACCTACTGGTTTAACAGTTGGGAAAGTGCTTTGTGTCACAGCGCCTGAACCAGTGCCGTTTACACGAACAATGTAACCACCTGAGATACCAACTAAGTCGCCAAAACCGATGTTTTCTGCATATGCAGATGCGATTGGTAATTGACGTACAGCACCAGCATAAACTTGACCACCGATCAAATTAACTGGGGTGAAGCCAGAGACTCCAACTGCCATATTAACCTCCAAAAATTTTAATTAGCGGTATTACCTACCGCTGCCAAATGATGTACTCGATTTACGATCTGAGAATAAAGGCATTCTAGGATCGTTTTCTCTCATATAGTTTCTATCAACGGACTCAGTTTGCATTTTGGTTGCATTTTGGAAGTAAGCGTCACGTTGGTTAGCTACTTCTGCGGGCAACTTGCACAGCATAAGACCGCCGATCTCGATGTTCTGATTACTACCTTGTGAAGCGGCGCGGCTGTCAAATGACAAGTCGATCTCTGGGTGGTCCTTAGCTAAGCAAGGTACCCAACCTTCACGTCGTGCGGTACTCACATTTCGAGGATCTGGAGCATTCATGTATGAAGTACGAATCCATCTAAATACCCAGCCCGGTTGAGGGGTAGGCTCGGGTAGATCACTTGCTGGGCGCCATGTAGCTGCAATTCGTTCAGCACTTTGACGAGTATCTTGCGATCTTGGTTTTGTAGTTTCAGTCATAAAATGTTCCTTATTGTTGTTTAGCGACTTGTCTAGCGTACGCTTCAAGAGGTACGTTCAAGCGTTTGGCGATGGCTACTTGCGTAGGAGTAAGCGTGACTTTTTTGGAAGGCGTCGATCTCGCCGCCGGTGCTACAACGGTCCCGTTGCGTGTGGCACTCTTAAATTTTTCAGGAAATACTTCCCGCATCCGTTTGTCTATTTGCGCATAATAGTCATCGGATCGTGGGTCTACCCCCTGACTAACCAGATTCTCGTGAACCGCATAAGCCAGATTAGTCATCTCTCGATCTTGTCTGAACCATGTGTTCTTTGCCGCCCACGATTCGGCTTTTTCATCGCGTGGTGTTTGTTGAACTGGTTGTTGTGGCGCAGTATAAGCAGGAACTGGCGAAGATTGCAAGTTTTGTTGTATAGGTTTGTACTGACGAAGTTGTTCAGCTTCTTGTTGTACTTTATACAAGCTTCTTTGCGCGTCTACTAACGCCTCAGAATCGCCTTCTTCATAGGCTCTTTTATACTGAGCTTCCGCAATAGCAGTGTCGTATACCAGCTTCTGTTGCGCTTGTTCAATAAGCGCTTTTTCACCCCAAGAAAGTGTCTCTTTAAGGCGGTTATTTTCTTCCAAAATATGCTGCGCGTACTGGATAGCTTCTGCTTGTTGTTTAGCAAATGTTTCTTTAGCTCGACGCTCGTCATGGTATTTACGATTCATCTCGTTAATACGTTTTTGGACTTTGGTCGAATATTGGTTGAGCTCGTCATCATCAACATCTGCGGAGTTTTCTAAAGGTTTTTTGCCTTTATCCTCCTCTGGGGTGTCATCAACGATTTCAATCTCAATATCACCATCGTCTACAGTAATATCTACGGGTTCTTCAATACCGTCAATTTTGTCTTCTTCTGCCATATATCCTCCTAGTACGCGCGTCCGTAGCCTTCAACAGTAGGTGCTACGCCGTCAATTTGATCGTCATAAATGATTCTAAACTCTTTACCTTTAACAGAGCCTCTAGTGCCTGAATAGGCGCGTGTGATGACAAAATCACCCACTTTACACCAAGGACCACTAGGAAAACGCTTTTCGTCTTTGAACGCATCAGGGCCAATCTTAACCACCATACCGACAGTAGACGCCACTTCTTCGCGGTGTACAGCTGATACAGGCTTAATAATGCCCCCTGTTGTTTTCTCTTCGATTGTTGGTGTGACAATCAAAATTTTAGGGCCTACAGGCTCTGGTAAAATATCTAAAAGTTCTTCCAGTACCGCTTGTGTTGCGTCTGAATCAATAGCATCAACTATGCTAGTCATCTTCTTGCTCCCTATGTTTTTTGGCGAGGCTCTTAAAGGTATTAAGCGCAAGCGTCAGCCCCGATATAACGCCTACGATATGCCGATATTCGGCATAATCTTGCACGGAATTGCCAGAGGCAACCGCTTCCTTGCGGTTGTTAATCTGTTCTCCGAGTTCTTTTTCAAACCAATCTTCAAAGCTAAACGGTTTCATTAGACTCCGCTAGGTGGTTGTGGTTGTTGTGCAGCTTGCTGTGCCAGCTGTGCTTGTTGTGCCGCTTGTTGCGCTTGCTGCTCGAATTGTCTTTCTTTAAGGTCTTGACTGACCTGCATCTGCGCCATTGCTTGCTCCGCACCCATCATAGCGATCGAGTGTTTAGCCGCCGCGTCGTCTGATTTAAGCCCTGCGTTAAGCGCAGCGATACGCTCTTGCAGCTCAAGTTTTTGTTTCTCGATGTCCAGCTTGCCTGTGACCTCCATCTCTTTAATCTGTAGCTCTTTCTGCTGCATCTGAATGACAGGGTCTTGGGCTTGCTGTTGCGCTTGCTGTTGTTGCACTTCCGCTTGATCTTTCTGTAACAGCATATCTGACGCTTGCGCCAGCAGTCTGCTCAGTTTTGTCTCCATTTCTGGTGGGATCTCTTCGTCGGGTTTAGGCAACTCGACACCCATCATCTGCTCCATCTCTTGTCTGTATTGGAACGCCGCATGCTCCATGACGTGCGCCTGAATAGCCGCCTGAATCTGCTGACCGTTCGTCATGTTTTGGAACGCCTGCGCCATTTTCGGATCATTTAACAGGTTAGTATGGATAGTCATATGCGCCATGTGGTCTTGGAAGATAAAGGCTTTTGCCTTAGTTCCCTTCATCAAGTTCATGTTTTCTGACACAGGATCAACAGGTTTAGCTTCTTTAGCTGCAGGAATCAAATCATCCACGTCCTCTATACCCATCGCTTCTAGCATTTGACGGTGCAAGTTAGGTAGGTTGTAGATCTGTGGGTTTTGTTGGGCCAACTGAATAGCTGCTTGATACTGCATAACCCGTTGGGCCATAGTAGAGGCGTTAGGGTTACTAACAGGAGAGACTTCCACGTTACCGTAGTCTTCCGCGCGGCTGTG
>Ga0172367_10005573_pt1 | contig 15142 bp, 11 predicted proteins | sample Lak10m_FD_114542 | JGI IMG/M metagenome (GOLD analysis project Ga0172367, IMG submission 114542) | Freshwater microbial communities from Kabuno Bay, South-Kivu, Congo - kab_022012_10m | ecosystem: Environmental > Aquatic > Freshwater > Lake | place: Democratic Republic of the Congo: South-Kivu... | reverse complement strand
CCGGCTTCGCCTTGGCCCCGGCGGCCATCCATCGGACCAAGTCCCTTGCCCGTAGCGCTGCTACGGGCGGCGGGCCTTGATCTCGATGGACTGGCTCGCCGGATGCCATTGGAATCATGAATAGACTTTCGGGACAGGCTCTCATGGAATCCGGTGCGATCGCCCCATCGTCCACCTTGATTCGACGTCCTCATGAGGAAAGAATATGCCCCTTCAGACCATCGGCATGGCCTTCGCCGGCTTCCTCGTGTTCACCCTGGTGTTCGGGGGCGGTTTCGGTGCGATCGAGACCGGGAACGTCGGGGTTCAGAGCCGGTGGGGTACAGTGTTCATGAAGGAAGTTGAACCCGGCATCTTTGTGACGCCGTTTTCAACTATCAAGGAATTTTCCGCTAAGGAAATATCGGTCCAGCTCAACAATCTAACTCCGGTGGCAGCCGATAAGCTGTTCATCAAGGACCTTGACCTCACGGTCACCTACCGGGTGGAGCCAAACCGGATCGCCGAGGTCGAGGTGAAGTACGCCAACCGAAGCGAGATGCTGCCGAATTCCGAGATCTGGGCGCCGGCCTATAGCCTGGTGCGCGACCTCGGGCGCGACGCTGCCTACTTCGAGGTCGCCAGCCGCGAGAGTCCGGCGGTCCACTACGATCGGGAGAACTTGGCCGAGGGCATCCGCAAGCGTCTTCAGGAAGATCTGGACCAGCACGATCCGCAGACCTTTCGCGTGACCCGGGTCATCATCCGCAACGTGGTGACCGACCCCTCGGTGGAGAAGGCGATCGTCAAGGCGATCAACAACCAGCGGGCGCTGGAAGAGGCCGAGAATCGCATCCGCATTGCCGAGATGGAGGCCCATCTGCGGGTCAAGGAGGCGGAAGGCATTGCCCGCGCCAATCAAGCGCTCAACAGCACCCTCACCCCCGCCTACCTCCAGCACGAGGCCAACAAGGCGCTGATGGCGTTTGCCGAAAAAGGCGGTGTCACCACCGTCATCCTGCCGGCCAACATGTCCGCCACCCCGCTAATCAACATTGGGTCTCCGTTGCCCGCAGCGGCTGAGCCGGCGAGCACCGGCGCCGGCGCCACAAACGGCGCGGCCGGCCCCGGCAACGGCGGCAACCGGCCCGCCGGCCAACCGGCGCCGCTGCCGGGACGCGCCGGACAGAACGAGGAGGGGCCGCTGGCCCCCGCCCTGGCCCCACCGCCCAGCGGGCGCACTCCCCCCCGGACCGCGCCTGCGGATGCCGAGTTCCGCCAGTTGCTGCCGCTGGACTGAGGCCGAAAAGAGGGGGGGGGGCCGGGGCCGGTCAGGCCCCGGGTCAGGGGGCCTTTCGGGGGGCGGAAGCCCCCCGACAATTGGACGCACCACCGATCGGGGGGCTTTCGCCCCCCCGAAGCCCCCCAACCGGGGGGCCTGACCGGCCCCCCGGCCCCCCCTCCTTCTTTCAATGACTTTCAGATCAGGTTGCCATGGCACCGGGAGGCCCGGTCGACAAGATTGCGCCCGAAATGCTCGCACTGGCCGCGGCCGCCCGCCGTGCGGGAAGCATCCGCGAGTTGGCCTTCGTCATGGTCAATCGCAGCCAAGCGGTCCTGCCGGCAACGCTGGTCCTCTTTTGGCGCCGTCGGGGCGGGCGCGGCAACGGCGTTTTGACGGCAGCCTCCGGCGTGCTGGCGATCAACCGCGAGGCGCCGTTCGTTGCCGACGTCGAGCAGTTTCTGGTTGATCGCATCGGCGGCGCGGATCGCCCCCCCGGGACCGCCCAGCGGCTTGATCCTGGCGCGGCGGATGCGGCGGATGCGGCGGGTGCGACGGGAGCAGGAGCGGGAGCCCCGGACGGCGATGCCTGCGCACCGGCAAGATTGGCGGCCCAGCTCCCCCCCCGTGGCCTACTGCTGCCTCTGGCGGTCCGGGGCGGGCGCCTGCTGGGCGGACTTTGGCTGCTGCGCGCGACGGCGTGGTCGCAGGACGAACTTGCGGCCGCGAACGACCTTGCCGACATGTACGGTCACGCGCTGGGTGCGCTTGAGCCGGCCGATCTGGGCGCCATCACTTGGCGGATGGACCGGCGCCGGCTGCTGGCGGGGATTGGGCTTGGGATCGCCCTGTCTCTGGTGCCGTTCGAGCAGACTGTGCTGGCCCCGGCCACGGTGATCCCGCGCGATCCGGTGGTGATTACGGCGCCGATGGACGGCGTGGTCGAGCGGGTGATGGTTGAGCCGAACGAGCGCGTGGTTGCCGGGCGGGAACTGGTGCGACTCGATGCCACCACCGTACGCAGCCGCCATGAGCTTGCGCTGCGCTCGCTGGCGGTTTCACAGGCCGAGTTGCTGCGGCTCCAGCAGATGTCATTTTCCGACCCCGAGGCCAAGGCAAGGCTGGGCCTGCTGCAACCTATGGTTGATCAGCGGATGGTTGAGGCCGCGTATACGGAGGAGTTGTTCCGGCGGGCGACGGTGACGGCGCCGGCGGCCGGCTTGGCGATGCTGGGGGATCCGGCGGCTTGGCGGGGGCGGCCGGTGGTGACGGGGGAGCGGATCATGGTGATCGCAGATCCCGGCCGGGTGGCGCTGGAGATTCAACTCCCGATTGGCGACGCGATCACGCTGGAGGAGCACGCGCGGGTGGTGTTTTTTCCCAATGGCGCGCCGCTGGCGGCGCTGGAGGGTGCTGTGCTGCATCAAGGATTCGAGGCGGTGCTGACGCCGGAGGGCTTGCTGGCCTACCGATTGGTTGCGACTCTGGGGGAGGGGGAGGCGCCACCGCGAATCGGGATCAAGGGCACCGCCCGCCTGCACGGCGAAGCGGCGCCGCTGTTGCTGCACCTCATCCGTCGGCCGATGTCATGGCTGCGCCAAGCGGTGGGTTGGTAGAGGGGAGGAGCTGCCTAAAGTCCTGGTTTCCAAAGGCCCGCCGGCCTTTGGTAGGGGGTGTCGGGGGACAAAGTCCCCTGACGTAACTTAAAAAATCTTCTTGTCCTAAGTTAAGAGACAACAAGTCAGGGGACTTTGTCCCCCGACACCCCCTACCAAAGGCCAGCGGGCCTTTGGAAACCATATACTTAAGGGTTCTGGATGATGACTCCGGACAGCGGCGACGTGCTGCCGGCGCTGCGGCCGGAGCTTAGCCTGCATCCCGGTCCGGCACGGGCCGACGGCTCACCGACCTGGACACTGCTGGACCCGCTGCGCCACCAGTTCTTCCAAATCGGCTGGATCGAGCACGAAATCCTATGCCGCTGGTCGCTCGGCTCGGTCCGCCGGATCGTCGCCGCGCTGGAAGCCGACCGCAACTGCCCGGTTGGCGCCGACCATATCCGGGCCATGATCGGCATGATGGTCCGATTCCAGGGCGAAAGCGGCTTGCACCAGATCGACACCACAGCGGACGCGGACCGGCTCGAGCAACTCGCCCGCGCCGGCAGCCCAAACGTGGCGATGACGCTGCTGCACCACGCCATCATGATCCGCATCCCGTTGCTAAGCCCCGAGCCGCTGCTCCGGCAAACCGCGGCATGGGTCGAGCCCCTCTTTGGGCGAACGGCCCGCCGGCTGGCGCTGGCAGTCGGCACACTTGGCGGCCTTCTCACCATGCGTCACTGGGATGCCGTCCAAGGCGCGCTCCTGGACCTGGCGGCGCCCGAGCACGCCGCCGCCCTGATCCTGGCGCTGCTGATCGCCAAGACGGTGCATGAGCTGGGCCACGCCTATGCCGCGCATCGCTGCGGCTGCCGGGTGCCGACGCTCGGCGTCGCCTTCATCGTCGGCCTGCCGATGCTCTATACCGACACAACCGACACGTGGCGGCTGACCGATCGCCGCCGGCGACTCGGAGTCGCCATGGCCGGCATGGGGGCCGAACTCGGACTCGGCCTGGTGGCACTGCTCGCCTGGCACCTGATGGCCGACGGCCCGGTGCGCACCGCCGCCCTGCTGCTGGCGACCGTCTCCCTGATCGGCACCATCCTCGTCAACATCAACCCGCTGATGCGCTTTGATGGCTATTTTCTGCTCTGCGACTGGCTGGATCTGCCCAATCTCCAGACCCGCGCCAGCGCCATGGCCCGCTGGCATCTGCGCAAGAACCTGATCGGCCTCTGCGATCTTGCACCTGAGGCGGCAGCGCCCACGGCCCGCCGGTGGCTGATCGCGTTCGGCTACGCAAGCTGGCTCTGGCGTCAGGCCGTCGTGCTGGGCATCGCCTTCGCGGTCTATCAGTGGGCGTTCAAACTCATGGGGGTGGCTCTGATGGCGCTTGAGATCGTCTGGTTCATCGGCCGCCCGATCGTAAGTGAGCTCCGGGGATGGTGGACCAGACGGCACGAGTTGGGCTGGAACCGCAGGACGGCCACCACCACCGGTGCTGTACTGGTGGTGGGCGCAGTGCTGGCGCTGCCCTGGCCGTCGAGTCTTTATGTGCCGGCCCTGCTGGTCGCGAGTCGCAGCCTGGACCTCTACCCACCCGGCCCGTGCCGGATCGAGAGCGTTGCCATCACCGCCGGCCAAACGGTGGAGGCCGGCGCCCCGCTGCTGACCTGCGCTTCGCCCGATCTCAGTTTCGCCCACCAGCAAGCGCTGGGTACGGTCGCGCGTCTGCACTGGCAACTTGACCACGCGGTCGAGTCGGCGGAGGCCGCCGGCCAGGCAGACCGCCTGCTGGTCCTGCGGGAGGAATTGGCCGCTGCCCGGGCCGCGGCCGACGGCACCCGCGCCGAGCTGGAACAACTCGACCTGCGCGCGCCCTTCCCGGCCCAGATCGCCGCCCTTGCCGACGGCCTCACGCAAGGCCGCTGGCTTGCCCGCAACGAGTGGCTGGCCGCCATCATCGACCCCACCAGCCTGGCGATCGAAGCCTACATCCCGGAGGCCGACCTCGGCCACCTCGCGCCCGGCCAGCGCGGCACCTTCGTGCCCGAGTCGCTCGACCAGCCGACCCGCAAGGCCACGCTAGCCAACTTCGAGGCCGCCACCCTCGGCGTCCTCGCCCGCCCCCACCTCGCCGCCCGCCACGGCGGCCCGATCGCGGTCCGGGTCGACAGCGAGCAACGCTTGATCCCGACCACGGCAGTCTTCCGTGCCACCTTCACCCTCGACCAAGGCACCCTCGACCTAGGCACCCTCGACCAAGGCACCCCCGACCAAGGCCAAGCGGCCGGGACACTCGCCCCGACCCACGAGCTGCGCGGGACCCTGATTCTCCCCACCAGCGGTCGCAGCCTGCTGGGTCAGGCGCTCCGGACGCTGCTCACCATCATGATTCGCGAGAGCGGGTTGAGCTGAGCGGGGCCTGGGCCGGGGCCTGGGCCTGGGCGCTGGAGGCGAGACCGCCGGTTTCCCTGGAAACACGGATACCCTGATCAGGGTATGATGACCGCCGGAGGAGAGAGGATACGTCCTCCGAGCGCTGGCTACGGAGCGCGCGCGCTGCTAGTGTGCCTGTCGATTGTCATTCTCGTCCGACCGCAAGCCCGCCCAAGGAGCCAGGCGCGATGATCTTCACCGCCCTGAGTTTGGTGCTGATTATATTTTTCGGCACCTTGTTCGATGAATTTTCCCGCTCGCTGTTGTCGCTCGTTTTTGCGGCCGTGTTTTTGTATGTGTTCGAGCGGCTGATCGGGCTTCGGTACAACCGCTTTCTTGTACTTTCGGTTGCGAGCCTGGTGCCGTACGTGATCTGGACGATTTTTGACGGCTTTGTCCAGACGCCGTACGAGCAGCGGTTTGACATTACAGCCTTAATGAAGGTGCTGCCGCTGGCTGCCGCTGCGGTGGTTGGGCTGGAGCTGTTGTTCCGTTATTCCCGCAACCGGGAGGCGCCGGCGACGCTGCGGCGGGCGCGGGATCAACGGGAGCTGGCGCGGGCGCTGAGGCGTTCGCGCCCGGCAGCACGGTGAGCCCCGCTTCCTCTTTTCCGTCCCCAAAAAAGCCGGGGTTCGGGGGGGGCACCCCCCCCGAGCGGGTCTGGGCGGCAGCCCAGTCGCGCAGCGATACGGCAGCCCGTTCGCGCGGCGACACGCCAACCCGTTCGCGCAACGACGGCGATTGCCCCCGCAAGCCGGCATACACTTACCCCTCATGACGTCCCGCCTGCGCCTGCGTGTCCGCGGCACTGTCCAGGGTGTCGGCTTCCGCCCCTTTGTTTACGGCCTTGCGACTCGTCTCGGCCTGACCGGCTGGATCTGCAACGATTCGGCCGGCGTTTTGATCGAGGCGCAAGGGGCCGCGGCATTGGCGCTGGCGGCCGCGATTCGGGCCGAGGCGCCGCCGCTGGCCCGCATTGACGCCCTTGAGTCCGAGTCGGTGGCCTTGGTTGACGGTGAGCGCGGATTCGCCATTCTGGCCAGCCGGCGGGACGGTGCCGTCTCCACCTTGGTCGGCGCCGATGGCGCGGTGTGTGCAGAGTGCCTTGCGGAGCTGTTCGACCCCGCGGCCCGGCGCTATCGCTATCCTTTCCTTAATTGCACGCGGTGCGGTCCGCGCTACACCATCACCCGCCGGCTGCCCTATGACCGGCCGCAGACGGCGATGGCGGGTTTTTCGCTCTGTGGCGCCTGTGCCGGCGAATATCACGATCCGGCCGACCGCCGTTTTCATGCCCAGCCGATTGCCTGCCCCGCCTGTGGCCCGCGGCTTTCAATGGCGATCGAGGAGCTATTGGCCCGCCTGCGCGGGGGCGAGATTGTGGCGCTGAAGGGGCTTGGCGGCTTTCATCTGGTCTGCGATGCCGCCAATCCCCGGGTGGTTGAAGCGTTGCGGCGGCGCAAAGAGCGGGACGGCAAGCCGTTTGCGGTGATGGTCGCCAACGTGATGAGCGCCGCCAGGCTCGCGCGACTCGAGGCGGCCGAGGCGGCACTGTTGTCGTCTTCCGGCCGGCCGATCGTACTGCTGCACCGTCACCCGCCCGGCAGCGGTCGCGGCGGTGACGCGCCGATGCCTGTTCCGGCCGCCGGGGTTGCGCCTGACCTTGCTTGGCTGGGGGTGATGCTGCCCTACACGCCGCTTCACTACCTGCTGTTTCATGAAGCGGCCGGGCGGCCGGCGGGGACCGGCTGGCTTGGCGAGACGCAACCCCTGGTGCTGGTGATGACCAGCGCCAATCCGGGCGGTGAGCCGCTGGTGATCGGCAACGCCGAGGCGCGCACCCGCCTCGCCGGGATTGCCGATGCGATTGTCGATCATGACCGCGACATCGTGGTCCGCTGCGACGACTCGGTGCTGCGGCTGGCGGCAGGGGGACCGGTGGTACTGCGCCGGGGCCGCGGCCAGGTGCCGACCACGATTCGGCTGAAGGACTCTTTGCCGACGGTGCTGGGGCTGGGCGGACAACTCAAGGGCGCGGTCTGCGTCATCCGGGACGATGAGGCCTGCCTTTCTCAGCACCTGGGGGACCTGGACCGCCCGGCCACGCTGGGGTTTCTGGAAGAGAGCGTCGACCATCTGTTAGGGCTGCTTGAGGTTACGCCGGAGGCGATCGCCCACGACGGCCACCCCGACTTCGCCACCACCCGACTCAGCGTGCGTTTGGCTGAGCGTTGGGGGGTGCCGGCGCTGGCGGTGCAGCACCACCACGCCCACGTCGCCGCCGTGGCGGCCGAGCACGGACTGGCGCTGCCTGTGATCGGCCTGGCGCTCGACGGCTTCGGCCTTGGTGACGACGGCGGCGCCTGGGGCGGTGAGGCGTTGTTGCTGACCGCGGATGGCGGCGCGCGGCGCCTTGGGCACCTGGCGCCGCTGGCGCTGCCGGGCGGCGACCGCGCGGCGCTGGCCCCCTGGCGGATGGCGGCGGCCGCCCTGCATCGTCTGGCCGCGCAATGCCGATCGCCGGCGCGCGAGGGAGAGTATCGGGACGCGTTGCGGGCGCTGGTCGCCCGCAACGCCGGGGACGGCGCTGTGACGCCGTTCCTCACCATGCTTGAACGCGGCGTCGCCTGCCCGCCCTCGAGCGCCCTGGGGCGTTGGTTTGACGCCGCTTGCGGCCTGCTCGGCGTGCGTCCGACCGCCGGATTTGAGGGTGAGGCGCCGATGGTGCTTGAGTCCCTGGTCAGTCGGCCGACGGTGGACGCGAGTGGGTGGGTGATTGACGGTCATCAGCTCGATCTTCTGCCGCTGCTTGATCGCCTGCGCAAATGCACGCCAGCCGCCGGCGCCGACCTCTTCCACGGCACACTCGCCGCCGCGCTGGTCGCTTGGACTGTGCCACTGTTGCAAGCGCACGCGCTCGCGCGCATAGTCCTCGCTGGCGGTTGTCTTGCCAACCGGCCGCTGCTGGAGGGGCTGGTTGAGCGATTCGCAGCGGTCGGAGTTTTGGCGGTTACGGCGCGGTCGGTGCCGGCCGGCGACGGAGGTCTGGCGCTGGGGCAAGCCTGGGTGGCCGCGCAACATATTGAAAAGAAGGGGGGGCCTGGGGGGCCGGTCAGGCCCCCCAGTTGGGGGGATCGGGGGGCGAAAGCCCCCCGACGAATCGTACAGCCAGTTCCCAGAGCCTGACCGCCCCCCCCCTTTTTTGATTATGAGACCGGAAGATGACGGGGCCATGAAAACGCCGCAACGGGAGCCAGGGGACGGTTCCTGCGCCGGCTGAAGACGGTGTAATGGGGAGAACATCGATGTGTCTGGCGGTACCGGCCCGCATCGTCAGCCTGGACGGTGACGACCTTGCCACCGTGTCGCTTGACGGGGTGCGGGTGCGGATCAGCGTTGCTTTGATCGATGAGCCACAGGTCGGTGACTATGTAATCGTCCACGTCGGTTACGCCCTGAATAAGCTTGACCCCGAGGAGGCCGATCGTACCCTTGCCCTGATGGCCGAAATGGGCGTGATCCGCGGCAACAACGTGGTTCACGCCTGAGTTTTACCGGACGTGACGCCGCCGCTGGATGTGCGGATTTGTCGCGGTTGCGTTGCGGCCGTTCCCTTCTTTTTTTTTCGTTCTAGTATGACGTTCGCGAACAAGCGGCGACCGCCCGCGCGCGAGGGCGGCCACTCTGGCCGGCGGGACCCGCCGCTTCAGAGCCTGTTGGAATCATGGATAGACTTTCGGGACAGGCTCTCAGACACCGGCAAGGCACCAAAGCAGTCGTAACGGAAACAAAGGATTCCACTCGTGAGCATAGCGACCATCTGTGTATTGGACGGGGATGAGACCGGGCAGGAGTTGCTCGAGGAATCGCTGCGGGTCCTCGACCCCTCCCTGATCGGCTGCGATCTCGCTTTCGAGCGCTTCGATTTGTCGTTGGAGAACCGGCGCAAGACCAACAATGAGGTGGTCTTTGCGGCGGCCAACCGAATCAAGCAGACCGGGCTCGGCATCAAGGCCGCCACCATCACCCCAACGGGCCAGACCGATGTCGGCAGCCCGAACGCCATCCTGCGCGAGGCCCTGGAAGCCCAGGTGATTCTGCGCACCGGACGCCGCATTCCGGGCGTGCGCCCGATCATCGGCGTCTACGCGCCGATCGCGGTCATGCGGATGGCGGTTGAAGATGCTTACGGCGCCAAGGAGTGGCGGGAAGGCGAAGGGCTGGATGAGATTGCGTACAGCACGCGCAAGCTTTCCCGGCGCACCTGCCGGGCGGCAGCCGAGTACACCTTCCTGTATGCAAGGCGTAACAACGCCAAGGTGTTCGGCGGTCCCAAGTATACCGTCAGCCCGATTTACGAGGGTATCTTCAAGGAGGAGATGGACCTCGCCGCCAAGCGCTATCCGGACGTGCGTTACGACCCGCAGTTGATCGACGCCACATACGCCCTGCTGCTCGAGGCGAGCGGCGAGGCCCTGGTGATTCCGGCGCTCAACCGCGATGGCGACACCTTGAGCGACCTCGTACTTAAGATGTTCGGCAGCATCGCCGGTGCCGAGTCGATGATTCTGCACCTGGACGAGAACTTTGAGGTCCGCCGCGTGCTGGCGGAGGCCCCGCACGGGACCGCGCCGAGCCTCTATGGCAAGAATATCGCCAACCCGATGGCGATGATCCTGGCCGCTGCCGGCCTCATGCGCTACGTCCCCGGGGAGATGGCGTCCAAGGCCAGCCGGGCTATCTACATGGCGGTGTTCGAGGCGGTTTACGACGGTGTCAAGACCTCGGACCTGCGCGGCAGCGCCTCGACCACCGAGTTTACCGCCGAGGTAATCCGGCGGGTGCGCGGCAAGCTTGAAGTGTTCAACACCCTGGGCCGTTGACGCCCCGGACATGAGAAGAGAGGGCGGGCCTGGGGGGGCGGTCAGGCCCCCCAGTTGGGGGGGGCGGGGGGCCAAGGCCCCCTGACGTGGTGTGTGCCCAGTTTTCGGGGGGCTTCCGCCCCCCGATCCCCCTGATCCGGGGCCTGACCGGCCCCGGAACCCCCTCTTTTTTATTAGGGGAGACGTACCTGGGTAGTTGGAAGCGTTGACGCAGACGTTGGTTTCGGTTCAGGATCGGTGATCCCGCATGACGAGTTATAGGGGAACTACCGATGCCTGAGAACACGAGCTGGGGATGACGGCCGGGGAACGCCAATACCACCTTCGCTACTGGCCTGAAGAGGACCGGGTGTCGCTGTCGGTCGACGTCGATGACGGCCACGAAGCCCGATTCATGGTCACCCGGCGGCTGGTTCGGGGACTGATCGGCCTGCTGGCTGAGATCATCGCCCGTCGCGCCGGACCGGAAAAGGGCGACCCGCCCACCAGTGTGGAGCGGGTCAACGAGTGTCTGCGCTTTGCCCATGAAGCGGCGGTCGCGCGCAGCCGGGCCGGTGGCCGGATTGGGACCGGAAGTCCGGCCAAGGAGCCGGCGGCACCGCCGATTTTGATCAATCGAGTCGATGTCCGCGGTCGCCCGGGTGGCGAAATTTCGGTTCAGCTCTCCCGGGACGAGCAGGTGCTGACGCTCAGCTTTTCCCAAGAAGCGTTGCACGTCTTTATCGACTCGGTGCTGCGCGTTGCCGCCCACGCCCAGTGGGACATCACGCTTGGCCAGCGCTGGCTGCAACCATCCGCCCATCCGTTTGCGGCGGGCTCGGGCATCGTTTTTCACTAACCGCCGCGTTCTCCCATGGCGATTGACCGGCTGGCCACGCTTGCCGCGGTGGCGGAACGCTTTGCGGTCGCGATCACCCCGGCGATGGCCGAGTTGATCGACCCGGACGACTCCACCGACCCGATCGCCCGCCAGTTCCTGCCCGACCCGGCCGAGTTGACCCGTGGGACGGAGGAGCGGGATGACCCGATCGGCGATGGCGCCCATGCCCCTGTGGCCGGCATCGTTCACCGCTATCCCGATCGGGTGCTGCTACTGCCGGTGCAGGTCTGCCCCGTTCATTGCCGCTTCTGCTTTCGCCGCACGCGAGTCGGCCGCCGGGGCGGTGGCCCGCTGGCCCCGGAGGTCCTGGAGACGGCGCTCGGCTATATCGCCGCCCACCCGGATATCTGGGAGGTCATCGTCACCGGCGGCGATCCGTTGGTTCTCTCGGACCGGCGGCTGGCCACGATCGTGACCCGGCTGGCAGCGATCGACCATGTCCGGGTGCTGCGCTTCCATACAAGGGTGCCGACCGTTGTGCCGGAGCGAGTGAGCGAATCACTCGCAGAGTGTCTGCGCGTCGCCGGCAAGGCGAGTTACGTGGTGCTTCACGCCAACCACCCGCGCGAGTTGACGGCACGCGCCCGCGCGGCTTGCGCGCGCCTGGTGGATGCGGGCATCCCGATGCTTGGGCACACCGTTCTGTTGCGCGGCGTCAACGATGATCCCGACACGCTGGGCGCCTTGATGCGGGCGCTGGTCGAGACCCGGATCAAGCCCTACTATCTTCATCATGGTGACCTCGCGCCCGGCACCGGGCATCTGCGGACGACGATCGACGAAGGCCAGGCGCTGATGCGGGCGCTGCGGGGGCGGTTCTCCGGTCTGTGCCAGCCGACCTATGTGCTGGACATCCCGGATGGTCACGGCAAGGTCCCGATCGGCCCCAACTATCTTTGGGACACCGGCGAGCACGACGAACACGGGGAGGTCTTGAAGGTTGAGGACTATCGTGGTTGCCGCCATCGCTACCCGCCAACTTTGCCGGCGGTCCCCCTAACTGATTAGCTGGTTTCCAAAGGCCCGCTGGCCTTTGGTTGGGGGTGTCGGGGGACAAAGTCCCCTGACAAACTTGCGGCGACCGCTTGGGATAGCCGATAGACAGAGGCCCGACGGTTGAGTACTCTTGCGCGGGTGCCCTTAGGGGGGCATATCGTCGCAGCGAGCATAGTGGTCAATCCATTGCCCGCGGCGTTGCCGGCTGACGCCGGCCGTCAGGGGACGCCGTCCCCCGCCCCCCCCAGCCAAAGGCCGAAAGGCCTTTGGAAACCGGTTTTTGGGCAGTCGATCAAGTACTAAGCTTGTTGGAATCAATGGGCTTGGTGACAGACAGCGGTCGCAGGAGGAAAGAGCGGACATGGACTATCAGCGCTTTTTCGAGGACAAGATTTCCGGCCTCAAGCGCGAGGGCCGCTACCGGGTATTCGCCGACCTCGAGCGGCGCGCCGGAGCCTTTCCGCGGGCGGCGATGTACGTCAACGGTGGCGTGCGTGAGGTAACTGTCTGGTGCAGCAACGATTATCTCGGCATGGGCCAGCATCCTGCCGTGCTGGCGGCAATGCACGAGGCCATCGATCACTGCGGCGCCGGCGCCGGCGGCACCCGCAATATCTCCGGCACCAACCATTACCATGTCCTGCTGGAGCGCGAACTTGCCGACCTCCACCATAAGGAGGCTGCGCTGCTGTTTACGTCCGGGTATATCTCGAACCTCGCCGGGCTCGGGGTGCTGGCCAAGCTTTTGCCCGAGTGCGCGATCTTCTCCGATGCCTTCAACCACAACTCGATGATCGCCGGCATCCGCGACAGCGGGGCGGAGAAGTTTATTTTCCGCCACAACGATCCCGTGGACCTTGACCGCATGTTGGCGCAAGTGCCGCGCGAGCGGCCCAAGCTGGTCGCCTTCGAGTCCGTCTACTCGATGGACGGGGATATCGCGCCGATCGCCGCTCTGTGCGACGTGGCCGAGCGCCACAACGCGATCACCTATCTCGATGAGGTGCACGCGGTCGGCCTTTATGGCGAGCGCGGAGCCGGGGTGGCCGAGCGCGATGGCTGCATGGCGCGGCTGACGGTGATCGAAGGCACGCTGGGCAAGGCGATCGGAGTCATGGGCGGCTACATCGCCGGTCTGGAGGCGCTGGTGGATTGCGTGCGCAGTTTCGGCCATAGTTTCATCTTCACCACCTCGCTGCCGCCCACAGTCGCCGCCGGCGCGCTCGCAAGCGTACGCCACCTGAAGGGCAGCCGGAGCGAGCGGGAGCGCCACCAGGAGCGTGCGGCCACTCTCAAGCGGCTGCTGACAGAGGCGGGACTGCCAGTGATGCCGTCGGTCAGCCATATCGTACCGGTATGGGTCGGCGATGCGCGGGCGTGCAAACAGGCGAGCGACGATCTGCTCGCGCAGTACGGCATCTATGTGCAGCCGATCAACTACCCGACCGTACCGCGCGGGGCCGAGCGGTTGCGGTTTACGCCGACGCCACTGCACAGCGATGCCGATATGGCGCATCTGGTGGGGGCGCTGCGGGCGGTGTGGACCCGGCTGGAGCTGAAGTTGGCGGCGTGATGCAGGGGGCTGCCTTCGGCGACCCGAGGGCCTTGCCCCTGGACCCCACTGGGGCCGGCGGGCCCTAGTGGTCTGCGTCACCCAAAATGACGGGGTATGCCGCAGAGATTTTTCGCCGTGACGAACCCAAACAGCTTGTCTGTATGTCCTGATACAGTCTGCGCTGTTTGTCTTCGTCACGTCAAAAAATCTCTGCGGCATACCCCTTCATTTTAGGCGACGCAGACCACTAGACCCCTTGACTTGGCAGTGGGGGCGGGGGCACAGCCCTTGATGTCTGCACGATGAAATATGTCAATGAGTATCGTGATGGGGACTTGGCGGCCGGTCTGGCTTGCGCCATCGCGGCGGCGGTAGAACCGGGCCGCCGTTACTGGTTCATGGAATTTTGCGGCGGCCACACCCATGCCTTGGCCCGCTATGGCATCCCGGGTCTGCTGCCGCCGGCCGTGCGCATGATCCATGGCCCGGGTTGCCCGGTCTGCGTGCTGCCGGTCGGCCGGATCGACGACGCCATTGCACTGGCCCGCCGGCCCGAGGTGATCTTGTGTTCGTACGGGGACGCCATGCGGGTCCCGGGGTCGACGCGCTTGGTCGGGGCTGGCCGGGCCAGCCTTCTTACGGTCAAGGCCGCCGGGGCCGATGTTCGGATGGTGTGGTCGGCCGCCGAGGCGCTGGCGCTGGCCGCGCGCCACCCGGACCGGCAGGTGGTATTTTTCGCCATCGGCTTTGAGACCACCACGCCGCCGACCGCGCTGGTGATCCGCGAGGCAGCCGCCCGCGGGCTGGCCAACTTCTCCGTCTTCTGCAATCACGTCCTGACGCCGTCGGCGATCCAGTCGCTGCTCGAGTCGCCCGAGGTACGCACGCTTGGGACCGTGCCGCTCGATGGCTTCATCGGCCCCGCCCATGTCTCGGTGGTAATCGGCAGCCGGCCCTACGAGTACTTTGCAGAGGAGTACGGCAAGCCGGTGGTGATCGCCGGGTTCGAACCGCTCGATGTGATGCAGGCGATTCTTATGCTGGTCCGCCAGGTCAACGAGGGCCGGGGCGAGGTTGAGACGCAGTTCACCCGGGCGGTCAGCCGGGAAGGCAACCGCAAGGCGCAAGGGATTGTCGCCGAGGTGTTCGAGCTGCGCCGGCGGTTTGAGTGGCGGGGCCTGGGCATGGTTCCCTACAGTGGACTTCGGATCAAGGCCGCTTACGCCGCTTTTGATGCCGAGTGCAGGTTTCCACTGCCGGGCGCGGTGGTGGGCGACCCCCCGGGCTGCGCCTGCGGGGCGATTTTGCGCGGGGTCAAGACCCCTGCCGACTGCCGCCTGTTCGGCACCGCCTGTACCCCGGAGTCACCGGTCGGCGCCTGCATGGTGTCGGGCGAGGGCGCGTGCGCTGCGCACTACACCTATGGACGGTTTACAACGCCCAGATCCCACTGACGGGTTTCCAAAGGCCTTTCGGCCTTTGGCTGGGGGTGTCGGGGGACAGCGTCCCCTGACGGCCGGCGTG
>Ga0172367_10005571_pt1 | contig 15144 bp, 6 predicted proteins | sample Lak10m_FD_114542 | JGI IMG/M metagenome (GOLD analysis project Ga0172367, IMG submission 114542) | Freshwater microbial communities from Kabuno Bay, South-Kivu, Congo - kab_022012_10m | ecosystem: Environmental > Aquatic > Freshwater > Lake | place: Democratic Republic of the Congo: South-Kivu... | reverse complement strand
TTCAACGAACTTACCGCATGTTTTACTGCGTTGAAATTGCGGGTGGTAATATCTGGAAAAACAAACTGAGCGGCCAAGCGTTTCGCGCTAGCCAACACTGGAATTTTTGCGTAGTCTAATGTGATATGTGCTTTCGCTATTCGGTTCATCTCATGGAGGTGACCCAATAGTCCAAATCCTGTTACATCGGTCATGGCGTGAACCTCTTTTAATTGTCCGAGATGTTCTCCAATGGCGTTGGTAAAGGTCATCCAACGAATCACTTCATTCAGCTCTTCTTCGCTCAGCAATCCGCGTTTATTTCCAGTTATGGAAATACCCAATCCCAACGGTTTGGTTAAATACAAGGTGTCGCCGGTTTGCAGGTTGTCGTTCGATTTTAAATGTTCGCGTTTAACAATTCCGTTAACGGCTAGTCCGAAGAACGGCTCTGGACTTTCAACGCTGTGTCCGCCTGCAAGGGGTATGTGATGTTGATTGCAAATTTCCTTCGCGCCAGCCAATACTTTCGCCGCTTCAGATGCGGGTAATTTCTCTATTGGCCATCCTAAAATTCCAAGAGCTAAAATGGGTTTGCCCCCCTTGGCAAAGACATCCGATATGGCATTAGCCGCGGCTATTTTTCCAAACTCAAAGGCATCGTCCACCATGGGCATGAAAAAATCGGTTGTGGCCAAGAGTACTTCCTCTTCGTTCCATAACCAAGCAGCTGCATCTTCGTTTCCTTCGTTACCTAAAAGCAATTGCAGATGGGGTGCGCTCTTGCCACAGGTGCTTAGAATTTCTTCTAAGGCCTCTGGACCAATCTTACATCCGCATCCGGCGGCTTTGCTGTATTGTGTAAGTTTAAAACTGTCCATCAAGTTTGAATTTCATTTCTACAAAATCATCCACACGAGTCGTTTCATCGACCGCCATTCGCTGAAATTTCCCAGTAATCTTTGCGCGTTCATTGCTATGTGTATAGGCATCATCATAATAACGCAACAGCAGTTTAATCCACTCTCTTTTATTACCATTGCTAAGAAAATCGCAGGCCTTATTCACGTGTTCTAATCCCATTCTTTTAGATAAAGTTCGCGTACGATCAATCAGAATTTCTTGGTTAAAATCTCCGTAGTCTCGAATAATATGCTCTATGCGTTTTTCAATATCAAGTTCAATTTCTACAAAAGGAGATGTAGGAAATTGATTGAAAAATGCATCTGGTAACCGCAAGCGACCAATGAATCTACTTTCGTTTTCCACCCAAAAATATTCTCCTAAATGCTGAACAACACCGAGCTCAATAGCTAACAAATTTTCAAAATGTTCTTGCGAAGGTTGTTCACCTTTTCCAATGCCACCAAAGGCACTGCCCATATGGTTAGCTAAGTTTTCTAAGTCAATAACCGGTTGTCCATGCTCACGCATTTTTTGCAACCAATTGGTTTTGTCACAACCTGTTTTTCCCGACAGAATGATCATTCGGTTTGGAGAAGAAAATCGTTCTAAACACCAATTTCGAAACGATTTGTATCCACCTTCTAGACGCAACACATTCATTCCATTCGATGCCATTAAATCAGAAAAAATCTGACTACGCATTCCGCCGCGCCAGCAATAGACCGCTATGTCTTTTCCTTGCGTAACTTCTTTTGCACGTTCAACAATTGAATCGAAGAGTGGACCCACTAAATCATAGCCTAATTTAACCGCAGCGTCATGTCCCACTTCCTTGTAACACTTGCCCACCAAATGACGGTGTTCGTTGTTCAGAATAGGAATGTTTATCGCATGCGGAATATGCCCGGCTGCAAATTCATTTTCACTTCTCACATCTATCCAAACCCGGTCGAGGTAAGGAAGAAGTGCTGTGCCTAATGAAAAAGTCGAATGGCTCATTCGCTTACTAAACTATAGTCTAAAGTTCGTTGATCAATATCACCACCTTCCATCTTAATGAAAATGATATCACCTAAGCGGAATTCTCGCTTGCTGCGAGATCCACGAATCACATATTCCTCTGTCAAGAAATCATAATGATCGCCGCGCAAAGTGTCTATGCTAATCAACCCTTCACAGCGACTCTCTGTTACCTCGGCGTAAATTCCCCATTTGGCTAAACCGGTAATTTTCGCTTCAAAGATTTTTCCTTTACGGGCAAGCATGTATTCCACTTGCTTGTATTTGATACTGGCGCGCTCCGCTTCAGCAGCACGTTTTTCCATGGCCGATGATTGACGACATTTCAAATCCAAATCACCCTCGTTCACCGGTTTCCCTTTATCTAAATAATGTTGCAACAAGCGGTGCACCATGACATCAGGAAAACGTCGAATAGGCGAAGTGAAGTGGGTATAGAAATCGAAGGCCAGTCCAAAGTGACCGATGTTGTTCGTGCTGTATTCTGCTTTAGCCATAGCACGCACGGCCATGGTTTTCACTACATGTTCTTCGCTGGTGTCTTTCACCAATTCAAGTAGTGACTTGATAGCGCTTTGCGATTCTGGGTCGTAGGTTTTCGGTGTTTTATATCCGAGGTGCTTCAAAAAAGTGCGAAGCTGATTGATTTTTTCAGGACTTGGTAAATCGTGAATACGATAAACGAACGGAAGGTGAATTCCGTCTTTTTGTTTGCCAATAAACGTGGCAACTTCTTGGTTGGCGAGTAGCATGAAATCTTCAATCAACTGATTCGAATCTTTCATGGTCTTCACATAAACACCTACAGGAACGCCCTTTTCATCGAGTTTGAATTTAACTTCTTCACTATCGAAATCAATGCTTCCTTTTGAGTAACGTTTCTGACGCATCACTTTCGCGAGTTTATCTAACGTTAGGATTTCATTTTCAAAATCGCCTTTGTTTCCTTCAATAATTTCTTGTGCTTCTTCGTACGTGAATCGGCGGTCTGAGTGAATAACTGTTCGTCCAAACCAACGTGAAAGTACTTCCGCTTTATCGTTCATTTCAAACACCGAAGAGAAACACAATTTGTCTTCGTTAGGTCGAAGCGAACAAAGGAAATTCGAAAGTCGTTCGGGCAACATAGGTATGGTGCGGTCAACCAAATACACGCTAGTGGCGCGAATGAGGGCTTCTTTGTCTAATGCAGTGTTGGGTTGTACATAATGACTTACGTCGGCAATGTGAACTCCAATTTCGTAGTTGCCATTTTCTAATGTTCGGAATGAAATCGCGTCATCGAAATCTTTTGCATCGAACGGGTCAATGGTAAAGGTTGGAACATCACGCATATCTCTTCGCGAAGCAATTTCTTCAGCCGTCATATCGTCTGGTATGGCTTCGCTTTCCATGATAACCGTTTCAGGAAATTCGGTAGGAAGATCAAATTCTAAAATGATGGCATTCATCTCTACCGCGTGGTCTCCGGGCTGCCCAAGGACTTGGACAACTTTAGCAAAAGGTTTGTGTTCAGGATTGTCCCATTTGGTAATTTCAACTGCTACTTTATCGTCTTGTTGCGCTTTGTGTAAGTCTTCTTTCGGGATGAAAAAATCGACATGTATTTTTTTATCGGTAGGAATGAAGAACGCGTGTTCTTTGTAACGCTGAATTTTCCCAACGTATAATTTTCTTCTGCGTTCAATCACTCGCACGACCACGCCGGTCATTTTTTTACCGCGTTTGCTTACTGCAATTTCTACGGTATCGCCACTCAGGGCAAATCCTGTTCTTCCTTTATCAATTTCAATATCGCCTTCAACACCTGCAACCGAAACGTATCCTTTGCCGTAGCGATTCACATCTAGAATACCTTCCAAATTCGTGTTGTGAATTTTGGCAGGTAAGAATTTACCGCGTTCTACTTCTTTGATTTCACCTTGTTCAACGGCTTCAATGAGTATTTCGTAAATTAAGGTGCGAATTCCGGTGTCACTAACTTTCAGGGCTGCCGCAATCTGCTTGTGATTCACGGGCTTGTGTGGCGAGGCTTGCAAGACTTCCATGATTTCATGGCGCAAGTCGCGTTTAAAACTTCCAAACTTATTATTCTTCTTTTTTGACATATAGTTCGAAGGTAATACTTATACAAGCAGCCCTCGTTTTTTTGTGGTTATTTTTGAAACATGGAATCGAATCAAAAAGTAATGTTGGGATTGAAGCTTCCCACCGATCCGAGGTGGGTGAGATTAGCGAAAGAGAATGTCGGTGAGATTTTAACCGACCACGCTTATTGCGAGCAGAAGGCTGCTAGCAATGCCATTAGTTGTATTGTTCGTTTTTCGGAATATACCGATGTGGTGGAGGCGTGCGCGCGCATTGCCCAAGAAGAGATGGCCCATTTTGAACTGGTGCACGAAGAGATTAAGCGACGCGGATTTAAGTTGGGAAAGGAACGAAGAGATGATTACGTTTCGGACTTAGCAGATTTTGTTTTGAAGCGAGGAGGGGGGAAGGATCAGCAATTTGTCGATCGAATGCTCTTTGCGGCCATGATTGAAGCGCGCAGTTGTGAGCGGTTCAAAATGCTGTCGGAAAAATTAGATGATGTGGAATTGCGCAATTTTTATCGCGATTTGATGGAAAGCGAGGCAGAGCATTACACCACCTTCATCAAATTAGCTAAGAAATACGCCCAGGGAATTGATGTGGAAAGCCGTTGGAAAGAATTTCTAAGCTTCGAAGCATCGTTAATGGACAAATACGGAAAAGCAGAAACCATTCACGGCTAATGGAACAAGTTAGAAAATTAGAAAAGCACGAGTTGCCGCTCATTCACCAATTGGCCCACCTCATTTGGCCAAAGGTGTACGATTATATGATCTCGAAAGAGCAGATTGCGTACATGTTGAATTGGATGTATGCCCTTCCAAAATTAGAACAACAATGGGAAGAAGGTTATAGCTTTTATGTATTAGAAGTAGATGGAAATCCTGCGGGCTTTTGGTCTACCGAACTGAAAACTAGCGAGTTGTTTTTGCACAAGCTGTATCTAAAACCCGAGTATCACGGACGCGGTTGGGGAAAGTTTATGTTGAATCAGGTGGTGAGCGAAGCCAGAGACAACGATTTGAAAACCATACGTCTTACTGTTAACCGAGGCAATACATCGGTGAAAGTCTATCAATCGTTCGGATTTGAGATAGAGGCGGAAAAGGATTTTGATATAGGAAATGGCTACGTTATGAACGATTTCATGATGACTTTTCGTTGGTGAATTGTTAACATTAAATTGATTTTTGAGGGCTTCCCTTGAAGTAATTTTGTTGCACTTAAATTAATATTTTTATGAAACTGATTTTACGAAATCTGACTTTCTTCTTTTTGTTGGCTTTCAGCTCTTCGCTGGTGGCACAAACAACCATATTCTCGGAGAATGTGGGAACGCCAGTAGGCACTACACTAATTTCTTTACCCTACACGGGTTGGCAGAATTACGGAGTTTTAACGTATGCAGGTACAGCTGATGTTAGAACCTCTACTGCTTCAACCGGTTACACAGGTGTATCAGGAAGTGGAAATGTGTTTTTAACCAATATTGTTGGCAAGGATGTTATTATTGGAGGAATAAATTCTTCTGGTTATTCCTCACTTACCTTGACATTTGGCATTTACAAGTCTACCACAACATCCACAGGAGCTGACTTGGTCATTGAGTATAGCACTAACGGAGGGACAAGTTACACCACCCTTACTACACCAACTTTACCAAGTGGAGTGGGGACTGCAGCATGGACACTACAAAGTATTTCTACAGGAATCCCTGCTAGTACTACGCTTTCCATTCGATTCCGTCAGAATGGTACCGTAACTCAGTACCGTCTTGATGACATTAAGTTGACTGGTTCTGTTCCTCCATCATTGACTACAAGTGGAACTTTATCTGCTTTTTCGACGAATGAGGGTGTCGCCTCAGCCTCACAATCTTTTAGTGTTACTGGTTCGAATTTAACAGCGAATGTGAGCGTTACCGCTCCAAGCGGATTTGCGGTTTCAACTTCAGCAAGTGGTCCTTGGACCTCTTCAGTGAGTTTGACCCCATCATCAGGAGCTGTTTCTCAAACGATTTATGTGATTGTTCCTTCAAGTACAACGCAAGGATCATACAGTGGCGATATTACGGTGTCTTCAACCGGAGCAACAGACCAATTGGTGCCAGTAACAGCTACAGTTGGTGCTGCAACTTTGACCGCACAATCGATTAGCTTTACTTTGGCTTCTCCGGTTACTTATGGTGCTAGTCCAATTACCTTAAACGGTACAGCAACTTCTGCTTTAACTGTTTCATATACTTCTTCAAATACCGCTGTTGCTACCGTAAGTGGTAACACCTTAACCATTGTAGGTGCGGGTTCTACCACCATCACCGCTTCACAAGCAGGTGATGCTAGCTACCAGGCTGCGGCAGATGTGACTCAAACTTTAGTAGTTGATCCGGCTGCTTTGACCATTACAGGTGCGGCAGTAACTGACCACGTGTATGACAACACAACCAACGCAGTAATTACTGGAACTCTTTCAGGTGTTATCGGAGCTGACGTGGTTACTTTCTCAGGTACTGGAACCTTCGCTCAGACCACTGTAGGTACTGGTATTGCGGTTACTTCAACAAGTACCTTAGGTGGTGCTAACGCAGGAAATTACACATTGACTCAACCAACAGGATTAACTGGAAATATTACTCCAGCTTCTCAGACGGTATTTTTCTCGTTCCCTTCAAGTGTATTCTTGGGTGATGGTCCGTTTACCTTAACCGCCACTGTTTCGCCAGCTGGTGGAACCATTACTTTCAGCAATTCTAATGGCGTGGTAGCGGATTTAGTTGGTGCTACGTTAACTTTATTAACGGAAGGAACCACCACTTTAACGGCTTCTGTTCCAGCTGACGCGAACCATACCGCAGGTTCAACCTCGGTAACTGTGCTTGTTCGCAGTCCAATTGCAAAATGGAAATTCGACACATTATCAGGAAGTTTAGGAACCAGTGCTACCTATACGGGAACTGCTGCAACTCTTGGTGTTTCGGCTAACGTTTCTTCAAGCTCTTCTAGCGGGGTACATGCAAGTGCTACTACCGCATGGAATGGTGTGGGAGGTAACGGAAGTGCTGGCTCTTTGAGTTCAAGCGCTTGGGCAATAGGTGATTATTATGCTTTCAGTGTTCCAACCTATGGCTTCCACAATATTCACGTATCATGTGACCAGACCGGTAGCAATACAGGTCCGAAGGATTTCAAACTAGAATACAGTATTGACGGCACCAACTTCACAACGGTAGGAACTTATAGTATTACAAACGATAGCTGGTCACCTACTGTTTACAAGTCTATCTCTAGTCGCGAATTTGATTTATCATCATACACCAATGTGAATGGCGCGGGGATGGTTTATTTCCGAGTGACCAATACTTCAACTTTAGCTATTAATGGTACAACCACTGCTTCAGGTGGAACAAGCCGTATCGATAATTTCACTGTTTTTGGTGATGCATGTCCAGCAGAAATTTGTGCTAACGGCATTGACGATAACTGTAATGGTCAAATTGACGAAGGTTGTCCAGCTGTAACTGCTGTAAACGGATTGGTTGATTGGTGTCCAAGCTTCACAGGAAACGTAAACTTCACCACAGCGAACTTAAGCACACCTTATGATGTAAGTGTTTATTTGACTGCTGCTGGTAATACATCTTATACTCTTGCAGATTTAATTGGAAGCACTACAGGAGTGACTTCAACAACGGGTTCAGTTGCGGTGTCGTTACCATCTGGTGTTACTGCGGCTACAGATTACGTAGTTACTGTTGTAGCCAACGACGGCAGTGTAACCGTTTCGAACGTTACAATGAACGTCCCAATTTCTGCAATTTGTTTAGTATCGGGTTGTACTGATAATACAGCGTGTAACTATAACGCGTTAGCAAATAACAACGATGGGTCTTGTACCTATCCAACCACTTGGTATTTAGATGCTGACTTAGATTCATACGCGGTATCATCGACTTCGGCGTGTGTTTCTCCAGGAGTAGCTTATGTAGCTTCGGTAACTGGTTCAGGTGACTGTGATGATACGAATTCTGCTATTCACCCTGGCGCTACTGAAGTAGCTTGTAACAATATTGATGACAACTGTAACTCTTCGATTGATGAAGGTTCAGTGTACGGATGTAACAATAGCAATGCAACTAACTACAATGCGGCAGCGACTTGTGACGATGGTTCATGTACGTATTCAGCATTTGGAAACGGAAACGTTGTTGCACTTCGTGTAGGAGATGGCAGTGCCACCTTAGGGTCAGGCGGAACCGTAGCTTACTTAGAAGAGTTTTCTACTACAGGTTTCGTTAACTCATTCGCTCTTCCAACAACAGGTTCAACTCGTTCGGTTGTAGCAGGAAGTTCAACTTCTGAAGGCTTTATGTCTTTAACGCCTGATTTCTCTAAATTGGTAATTCCAGGATATGATGCGGCTGTAGGTACTATTACAGTAGCTACTACGGGTAGTAATCCACGTGTGGTATCTACCCTTGGTAATTCATACGGTTCATTCGCACGCGTTGCATCTAACTCAAGTTTCTTCGCGGGTAGTAACTTCAGAAGTGCTACAGGTGATGGATCAAATTATTGGGGTGCTGGTAATGCTGCAGTAGCAGCGAATGGTGGAGTAAATTACTTCGGTACCGCAAGCACTGCTTCGGGCATCTATAGTGCTATTTCTAACACACGTGTAGTTAGCGCTCAGCACGGAAATTTATTCTTCTCAACTGCGTCTGGTTCTTCACGTGGTATTTATCAAGTGGGTTCAGGATTGCCAACATCAAGTGCTACAGCAACAGCGTTAATTAATACAGGTGCTACTGGTGATGCATTTGGATTTGCTTTCAACAGCGATATGACTGTTTGTTATGTTGCAGACAACACTGCTGGTATTCAAAAATGGACCAACAGTGGTTCAGGATGGACGTTAGCATATACCATTGGTGTAGGAGCAAGCACAGGTGCAAGAGGTATTACGGTTGATTTTCACTACGGACCATCACCTCGTATTTATGCTGTAACTGCTAGTTCAACTTCAACGCAAGTAATTTATTTCGATGATAACGGAACTACTTCACCAAGTATTCTAACCCTTTCTACCTTATTGAGCACCACTAACTCGGCTTACCGCTCGGTGGCATTTGCGCCATGTACGGCTACAGCTTGGTATGCCGATGCTGATGGTGATGGATACGGTAATCCGAGTGCGTTATTGAACTATTGTGTTCAACCATACGGTTACGTTTCAAACAGTGGTGATTGTGATGATGCTTTTGCGGATACTTATCCAAGTGCTACTGAACTTTGCGATGGTCGTGATAACGATTGTGATGGTACAGCTGATGACGGATTGACATTCTCTAACTACTATGCCGATGCTGATGCTGATGGCTATGGAACAGGAACTGCATCAAACTTGTGTTCAAATCCAGGTGCAGGTTATGCAACAAACAATACCGACTGTGACGATGGCAATACTGCTGTTCATCCTGGCGCTATTGAGAGCTGTGCAAACACCATCGATGACAACTGTAATGGTACCATCAACGAAGGTTGTAACGGTGCTAATACACCAGGTGAAAATCCAACAAATGCTACTTACTCTCCAATCTCTTTCTGGCCAACATGTAGCAGTACGTTGCACACATTAGCAGGGTTCAACCCTTCTAACTTCGGACAAAGTACCTGCTTAACAGGGGAAGATAAATGGCATTATTTCACTGCTACTTCGGAAGCAGTAAGTATTCAAGTGAGTTCAACCGCGAATGACATTGTAATAGAATTACAAACCGTTTCTGGAACCTTATTAGCTGCAGAAAATGCGGTTGCAGGTTTAGGCGGTGAGATTATGAACTACAGTGGCTTGACCAGTGGAACAATTTATCGCATAGGTGTAAGAAACTACGATAGCTCATTAGGTATTGGTACGTACACGCTGTGCGTTAAATCATTGAAACGTGGAGGATGTGATACAGGTACGAATCCATCTTTCTCAAGTACGTTGAATTTGTGTAAACTATTCAAAGCAACATGGGCAGGAACAGGTGCTTCATACCGCTATGAATTCACCGGAACCAGTGGAATTGCAACAGGTAATACCTATACACGCACTCAGAACTCGGACTATTTGGCTATGGTGAACGTAGCTCCTACCATGCCATTGGGATGTGCTTACAATGTTTTGGTGACTAATATTTACACCGTTGTTGACGGTGCTGGTAACAGTGAAGTAATTGAGGTTCCTGCCTTGGCTTCTTGCACCATCACAATGGAAAATGAACCAGCTACTAATTTGCGCGCGGCCGATCGTTGTACAGCTGGTCCTCGTTTCAGAGGTGCAATCGTGGCTTCATTGCCATGGGTTTGTGGAGTAACAAACTGGAAATGGGAATTCACGGAAGTGAACGTTTCTCTGAATCCAGTGGGTATTCCAATTTACAAATACCGCGGTGCAGCTTCTAACTACTTGAATTTATCTACCGTTACTGCCTTGCAATACGGTAAAACCTATGCGGTAAGAACGGCTCCTATCTTCAGCTATGGCGAAGGCGCTTGGGGACCAACGCAATACTTGTGTATCATTGGTACTGCTGGTATGGTGTTAGACGGAAACGCTGCCCAAGAAGGAATTGTGGTTGATCCACGTAGCGAAATAGCTAATGAGGCGGCTATGGCTATCTATCCTAATCCATCAACAGGTGAAGTGACCTTGAATGTTTCAGGTATCACTGCAAGCCAAGTACAGGTTCGTATGGTAGATGCAATGGGCCGACAATTAATGAATAAACAAGTTGCTATGGATGGATTCTATAGTGCTGAATTAAATTTAAATGACCTAGCAAACGGGTTGTATTTGGTTGAAATCGTTTACAACGGTGAAGCACTTACACAGCGTTTGATGATTCAGAAATAATTGGGTTATACGCAATTAGAAAGAGGGAGCTTCGGCTCCCTTTTTTTGTATATTATTTTTATGATAAATGTCAATGTTTAATAGAATATTAACTACTTTCGCCACATCCTTAACAAAACAAAATGAAAAGATTTTTATTCCATGCGTTGATGGCATTGGCTTTGGCGAGTGTCTCGTTTGCAAGTTTTGCCCAAAATTTTGGTTACGCCAATCCGTTGTATTTTGACAGCAATGTGACCTATAATCCTAATGGATTGTCTTCGAATCCAGGTTCGCCTAAATCTCTCATAGATGTCGGAGACATTGATGCCGATGGGGATATGGATATTGTTCGTAGTCCTCAAGACTATGCCGCCACTAATATGGATTTTTTCATCAATGATGGGTCTAATAATTTTACGTCAATTAACGCTATCAACTATGGGTTAGATTTGGTTACCTCGATTGGTTTCGCAGATTTCTACATGTGCCCTAGCTTAGGCGACTTAGATGGGGATTTAGATTTAGATATGGTGATGGTTGGAAGCACAGGTAGTACCTTATATTATTTTGAAAATACAGGGACCCCTTCAAGCCCTTCATTTGCTAGTCCAGTGGTTGCACCATTTGGTATATCTACCCCAGCTATATCATCTATTCAGTTAATCGACTTAAGTGGCGATGGATTACTTGACATTGTAGGTGGTTCTTCTGAATATGGATTCCATTATTGGGTGTATTATGAGAATACTGGGTCAGTAAATACTCCAGCTTTTGCTTCACCGTTGTTTAATCCGTTTGGCTTACAGGTTGCATCTTCTACTGATTATTACCCAGGAGACGCTGTTTATTTAAACTTTTACGATTACGATTCAGATGGTGACTATGATTTGACATATTCCAATTTAGACTATGTGTATTATCAAGAGAATATGGGGAACTCGACTAATCCTGCATTTATTAGTTTAAATTTTCAATTCAATTGGGTTGGCCAAGGAAATTATCAATACTTCCAATGGGATGCAGACGCGGAGATAGAGATGATAGGTACTAGTAATATGGGAGATTTTGCCATTTTTAATGATCCAGAAATTTCTATATCTCAGCAACCAGTTGATGTTACCTTGTGCGACGGGCAATATACAAGTATCTATGTAAGCGCATCGAACGTAATGACTTATTATTGGCAGGTATATTATCCTGGAACAGGTTGGGTGGCTGCGCCTAATGATTGGTACCATTCAGGTCAAGGCAGCTATGCGTTTTATTTTAGTCCGGCAACATCCACCGATAATAACACCAGTTACCGTTGCATACTTAGTGACATGCTGGGCAATCAAGTTATCAGTGATTCTGTGCATATCACTGTAACCCCTTATCAATATTGGTATCAAGATTTGGACGGTGACGGCTTGGGAAATTATTCAACAGCCATCTATTCTTGTCAAGCTCCAGGATCTAATTACGTCACCAATTCTAGCGATTGTGACGACACAAATCCAGTTGTAATTCCGGTTCCAGGTGACCCAACAGTATTTCCAACCGGAGAATGGAATATCTATGGTTTCGATGGAACTAATTTGGAAGCATATCGTGGTTATTACACCCGTCAAGGATTAACTTTTAACTCTGCTGGGGATTACGATAGCTTCGCTTCACCTTCTTCTGCCACAGGATGGCAAGGATGCACTGTGTCTAATGATTATTTTTCAATAAGTGCCAAGCGACATGGTTTTGTAAACAATGGATTGGCGTACGCCATTCGCATAGACTCATGGGATGAAACAGTTTATGTTTACGTGAACGGGGTATATGTCGCGGGCGCTGGTTGTTGCGGAGTCAATTTAGTGGCTTGGACTGGGATGTTAGACGAAACTAGTGATGTAGAAATTCGCTCTTTGGATTATAGTGGAAGTCAGAATTTGGCTTTCACAATCTATGAAGTAACTCCATTATATTTAAGTTATTCAGGATCTTCAAATGCGTCGGCTGTTTCATGTGGTCAATTGGCCGTGTCATTGTATCCAACTTCGAACCTTGGTTATTCATCTCAAGACATCACTTACACTGTCACGGTTGATGATCCTTCAATTGTAAATCCGATTATTACATACGTTGACAATTGGTGGAGTACGACTACGATTTACTTTAACATGGCTGGAACAGTAGGTACTACAACCCTACATTTAGTTGGAACGGATCCAGCAGGGAATAGCGATACCTTGGATTATGTCGTTACTTCAACCCCTTGTCCGCCTACCTTAATTTCGAATTACGTGAACACGTATTGCGGTGCAACGACAGATACTACAACATTCATGGTTTTTGATACACCAGTTGCTAACACCTATACGGTTCAAGATTTATATTCAGACAATCCAAATGCTATTTTGAACTCTGATTTGCAAATTGTGTCTACCCTTCCTATAGATTCTACCTTCTCGAATGGCATAACCTACCACGGAACTGCCTTTGTCGTTCAATTTACGTATAGCGGACCAGACACGTGGGCGTATATATATCTTACTATTCAAAGTAGCGATGGATCGACTTACCAAATGTCATCTGCCGTTCAACGAATCATTGATTACACATCGCCAACTATCTTTGCTGACTTTTCTACCATTAACCTAGAAGCGAATGCTGAAACATGCACCGCTCAAGCAGATTGGACAGTGGCTAGCTCCCTTCCACAATCATATTTTGGTACTGGTTCGGATTACATCACCAATTTCACCGGATCTGGAATTTTCTATGTTGCTGCAAACTCTCCAATGGGTGTAACTCGTTTTGGATTAAATGGAAATGCAGGAGCTGATGGAAATGGTCACGTTGATTACGGCAGCCAAACCTACATTGCGCCTTCCGGAAGATCCTATATTCTTTTCTACGAAATGGCACAAGAATATTCAGGTGATCCGGGGATTAACAATATCCTTATTGTAGAAGGTTCTGAAACGGGTGCTTATTTGAATTATGACTCATGGTTGTCTAATGCGACTGCTGTTATTGAAGGCCTTTCTGGTTCAGGAAAAGTAATGTTTGCGGCAACCATTGGTTCTACTCCAGTTGGTTGGAATGGTGGCTCGACAAGTGTATACTCTAGCGCTACCATGATTGCGGTGGGTGAACGTTTTGCCGATGCAATTGACGCCACTCGTACAGCGGCTGCAGGCAATCCAATGGATTTGTCTTTGATCGATGCGAGTATGCAAGTAGAAACGGCTTACATGACTTCAGTGATGTTAACTGATTTTTATGCTTTGAATCCAATTCCATACGATATTATAATGAATCTTGCAGGTCAAATAATCGGAATCAGCGATGGTGGTTATGACATGTATGATGGAGGTAACTATATCGTGACCAATTACAATGATTACTACACCAATGGCAATTCAGGAATACCATATACCAATGGGGTTGTTACAGCTGGTGGCCCTGCTTCAAACAGTGCGGCATCAACCATTGCTGTAGTTGATGATTGTCCGTTCTCACTAACATTTAGCCATGCAAGCGGATCTCAATTCCCAGTAGGAACAACCCAAGTGTTGGTTACTGCAGCTGATTCAAGTGGACATGTGGTCACATTCACTTTTGATGTTGTTGTAACAGGCACCACGCAAAGTTATTATGTAGATGCTGATTTAGACGGATTTGGAACTGGCAGCTTAGTGCAATTGTGTCAAATCCCAACTTCTGGCTATTCTCTCGATAATACGGATTGTGATGATGCTGATGCTGCTGTGCATCCTAATGCCACTGAAGTTTGTAATTCAGTCGATGACGATTGCGATGGATTGGCAGATGATGGCTTGACCTTTACCAATTATTATTTAGATACCGATGCCGATGGATTTGGTGCTGGTGCGCCATTCAATTTATGTGCGAATCCGGGGTCTGCTTATGCATTAACCAATACAGATTGTAACAACACCAATGCAAACGCGCATCCAGGTGCCTCAGAAGTATGCGGAAATAACGTCGATGAGGATTGCAATGGAATCGCTGATAACGGTTGTTTTGTTTCTGGTATTGGTGAAAACCCAAGCAACGCTGTATCATGTACAACTAGCTTGTGGCCAAACTGTAGCTCCATTAGTGGAACCTTAGTAGGTGCCGCCTCATCATCAGCTGCACAAACGCTTTGTTTGTAATACTCCCTGAATCTTGGACCATGAGTTTAGTTAAAGAAATACAATTAAATTTACTAAATCATGACAAAAAGAACGCGAAGAAAATTCAGCCCGGAATTCAAGGCCAAGGTGGCTT
>Ga0172367_10005569_pt1 | contig 15145 bp, 13 predicted proteins | sample Lak10m_FD_114542 | JGI IMG/M metagenome (GOLD analysis project Ga0172367, IMG submission 114542) | Freshwater microbial communities from Kabuno Bay, South-Kivu, Congo - kab_022012_10m | ecosystem: Environmental > Aquatic > Freshwater > Lake | place: Democratic Republic of the Congo: South-Kivu... | reverse complement strand
TCGGTGGCCGCACCCGGCTGGTCGCGCTCACCCACGGCTCCAACGTGCTCGGCACGATCACACCGGCGGCCGAGCTTGCGCGCCTCGCCCACGAACGCGGCATTCCGATCCTGTTCGACGGCTCACAGGCTGCCGTGCACCAGCCGGTCGACGTCCAAGCGATCGCCGCCGATTTCTACGTCTGCACCGGTCACAAGCTCTATGGGCCGACTGCGATCGGCCTGCTCTACGGAAGGCGCGAATGGCTCGCGCGGCTGCCGCCCTATCAGGGCGGCGGCGACATGATTGCCTCGGTCAGCTTTGCCGGCACCCGGTTCCGCGATCCGCCGCAGCGCTTCGAGGCCGGCACGCCGCCGATCCTCGAGGCAGTCGGGCTGGCGGCGGCCCTGCGCTACATCGAAAACCTCGGCCGTCCGGCGATCGCTGCCCATGAACAGCGACTGCTGGCCCGTGCCACGTCCGGCCTGATGGAGATCGACGGCATCCGCCTGATCGGGACCGCGCCCGGCAAGGCGGCTATCCTCTCCTTCCTGGTCGACGGCGTCCATGCCCATGATGTCGGCATGCTGCTCGATCAGGCCGGCATTGCGGTCCGGGTTGGGTTGCACTGCGCCGAGCCGCTGGCCGAGCGTTTCGGGGTTGGCGCGACGGTGCGAGCCTCGTTTGCGCTTTATACGACGGAGGGTGAGGTTGATGCGTTGGTTCAAGGAGTGAAGGCGGTTATTGGTTTTTTTCGGTGAGAGAAAATGGCGCTTCACGCGCGGGCTGCCGCCCGCACCCGCCAGGGGCGTTGCACCCCCCTGACCCCTGGCTTTTTCGTGAAATAGCGGGGGCATTGGGGGCGGCACGCCCCCAAGCGGGTTTGGGCGGCAGCCCAATCACACGAGTGACACCCCGTCTTTAGGAGCCCCGAAAGGTGATGTTCGACGACCTCCGCGACCTCTATCAAGAAGTGATCCTGGATCACAGCAAACACCCGCGCAATTTCCGCCATCCTGTCGGGGCCAATTGCGAGGCCAAGGGCGACAATCCGCTGTGCGGTGACCGCCTGATGGTCTACCTGACCGTGGACGGGCAAGGCATCATCCGCGACGCCGCTTTTCTTGGCCAGGGCTGCGCGATCTCGACCGCCTCGGCATCACTGATGACAGAACTGGTCCGCGGCAAGCGGACCGACGAGGCGAGAGCGCTGTTCGAACGCTTTCATCATCTCTGCACCCACGACGAGGAAGACGCCAGCGCCGGAGCCGAAGCAGCCACAGCGGCAGCGGACGGAAGCGACGACGGCGATAGCGATGATTTGGAGCGGCTCCAGGTTCTGGCCGGCGTTCGCCAATATCCCGTGCGGGTCAAGTGTGCGACCCTGGCATGGCACGCCATGGTGGCGGCCATGGCCGGCACCGCGGCTACGACGACGGAGGGGACATCGTGATGCCCGACGAAGGGAGGATGGTGAGCGATCAGGGAGCGCCGGTCGACAGCGCGCCGCTCGGCCTGCCCCTGGCGTCACAGGCCGAAGAGCGCTTGGCCGAAGAGCGCTTGGCCGGAGGGCGCTTGGCCGGAGGGCAGCACGCGGCCGACGATGGACTGCCGGTGGAGGGGCCGCCGTTTGCGCTGATCGACGATCACCCGCTGTTGCATGATGTGATTAATGCCATCAAGCAGGTCTACGCCCCCGAGATTCCGGTGGACGTTTGGGAGCTGGGGCTGATCTACCGGATCGAGATCGACGCCGACCAGATCGTCCACATCGAGATGAGCCTGACCTCGCCGATGTGCCCGAGCGCCCAGGACCTGCCACCGGCGATTGAGTATCGGGTGTGCGAGGTTGAGGGCGTGCGGGATTGCCTGGTCGAGGTGATCTGGGAGCCGCCCTGGGGGCCGGAACGGATGTCGGAAATCGCCCGTCTGCGCCTGGACATGTTCTGACGCCGGGGGCAGAGTGGTTCCGTCGCCCCCCCCTTGGCGGGCCTGATGACAATGCGGAGGAGACGTATATGACCCAGTCGATATCAGCAATCAGCATTACCGAAGCGGCCGCCGTCCGTATGCGGGCGCTGCTGGCCGCCGCGCCGCAGCCGGCGGCAGCCTTGCGCCTCAGCGTACGCCCCCGCGGCTGCTCGGGCCTGAGCTACGACCTGGCCTTCGCGGCGGAGCGTACACCGGCCGATGACGTGGTTGAGGACAAGGGAATAACGCTCTTGATCGATCAATCCGCCCTGATGTTCCTGATCGGCACCGAGATGGACTACGTCGAGGACCAGATGCGAGCCGGCTTCGTTTTCCGCAACCCCAACGAAAAGGGCCGGTGCGGGTGCGGCGAAAGTTTCAATGTCTAAGCTCCCAACCCGAACCCGGGCGAGGCGCGGGCGTTCGGCGCACGAACACACCAAACCGGCGGCGCAGACCGCCGCGGCACCATCGAGAGCGGTCCTGACGGCCGAAAACCCGACTGGGGGGGGGAGCAGGCGCCCAACTTTGCCCGTGCCGTCGGTCAGGAATCAGTCGGGGCCGTTACCGAGCATTACGTTGAAAGACGTGACGATCGAGTTTCCGGTCTATGGGGCATGGAATCGTTCGATCCTGGGCGGCTGGCGGCACGGGAGCGAGGTTCGGACGCCGGCCTTGCGCGACGTGACGGTTTCGTTCGCGGCAGGCGACCGGGTCGCAGTGTTGGGCCCCAACGGTGCCGGCAAGACCACGCTGCTGAGGGCCTGCGCCGGCCTGCTCTCCCCACTACGTGGGACGGTCGAGGTCATGGGGCGGCCGAGCGTTACGTTGAGTCTTGGCTGCGACTGCTACCCCGGCGCCTCGGTACTGGAGACCGCGGTGCTGATGGCACTGCTCGATGGCCGGCCGCTCGCCGAGGCGCGCCTGCTGGCGGACGAAATCCTGGCCTTTGCCGGGGTAACCCGCATCGCCAGCCAACGTGCCGATACTCTGCTTTCGGGCCCCTTGTTTCGGCTTGGCATCAGTGCCGCGCTCTTCCTTGGTAACGATATCATCATTCTTGATGAGGTGATGGAGACGGCCGATCCCGAATTCGTCGCCACCGTCAAGCGCCGGCTGGCGACCGAACAGGTCGAGACTCGCATCCTGCTGGTGATCGAGCGCGCGCGGGCAATTATCAACGGACTGTGCACCAAGGCACTGGTGGTCGAAAACGGACAGGTGATCGCCTTCGGCGCCTTCGACGACATTATGGCCCGACACGGCGCCCGGCTGACGTTCTGATACCGGCGAGCTTATAGCTTGATCCATTGCTTCTATAACCGGTTTCCAAAGGCCTTTCGGCCTTTGGCTGGGGGTGTCGGGGGACAGCGTCCCCTGACGGCCGGCGTAAGCCGGCAACGCCTTGCATCCTTTGCTCGCCGGAGCGCGCGACCTTAGCGCCGCGCCTCGCGGCGCGGCGATGAGCCTGACAATGAGTCAGGCTCATCGCACACTGGTATTATGTTTAATCCTTTGCCTGCGGCGTTGCCGGCTTGCGCCGGCCGTCGGGGGACGCTGTCCCCCGACACCCCCAGCCAAAGGCCGTAAGGCCTTTGGAAACCGGTTATTAGGGCAATGGATCAGACTTAAAGCTCGTTGGTATTACTCCCATTGCTTATGGATAGAAGCGGCCAGCGCGCGGCAGCGATAATCGCGTTGGCGCAGGTATTCCTCACGCACCGACTGATAGCCCTCGTCCACCTTGGCGGCCGCCGCGCTGCGGTCCATCTGCTTCATGGTTGCCAACTGAGCCGCCCACAAGGCGTTCTTGGCAGCGATGAACAGAAGAATCGGCGGAGATGGTCCGGTAATGAGTGAGGCGATATAAACATAAAGTGTGTAGGCGACCACATAGTCCATGATGAAATCGCGCATCGTCCGCGGCCCGATAAAGGGCAGGAACACATAGGGGCCGGATGCCACCCCGTGAACGCACAGCGCCAGCCCCATGTCGACATGCGGGGCCTGAAGACCGAGCGCGGAGGCGATATCCAGAAAACCGCCGAGACCGACCGTGGTGTTGATAACCAGACGCTGGAGCGAGACGAAGGCGCTGTGGAAATCTCCGGCGATCAAATTTCCCGTCAGGGTCAACGGCTCGTTGACTAGATTTGTTAAAGCGTTGTTGAGACCGGTGCTAAGGTATTCCGGCAGTGCAACCGACGGGCTGTGTCCGCGCAAGGATTGCCATTGATCGACCAGCGCCCGTTCCAGCTCAAACATCGACTGATTGAAACCTTCCAGGCCGGAGGTGATCCGCTGGGTGCCAGGAACCGGCATCTCGGCCGCCCAGGACAGCCATGGCGTCCCGAGCGTCAGGCAAATCGTCAGAAGGAAAGTCAACAACCGTGAAGACAGTCCGCCGCCAAGGCTCGCACGGTAGCTGAAAGTTGGGGGAAACGAATCGGCATCAGCCCTTGCAGGCAGCGCGCGAGACCCTGTGACGGCGGCGGACGTCTGCAAGGCCATCAAGTGAACCGACTCCTGTGCGGCCAATAATACCAACGAGCATAGCGTTTTATCCATTGCCCATAACCGGTTTCCAAAGGCCAATCGGCCTTTGGCTGGGGGTGTCGGGGGACAGCGTCCCCCGACGGCCGGCGAGAAGCCGGCAACGCCGCAACCAATAGGTCAAACATTCTGCTCGTCGGTATAAGATTGGGGGGGGACCGACCGTCAAAAATCGTCCGGCACCGGCAGGCCGCTGGCGACAAGCTGCTCCTTAAGGAGAGCCACCAGGCGGCTCAGACCGTCGCCGGAGAATGCCTCGGCACGGGCGACCAGAACATCCTGAGTGTTGGAGGCCCGCAGCAGCCACCAGCCATCGGCGGTCGAAACCCGAACCCCATCGATATCGTTGACCTCGGCGCCTGCCGCCCGAAGCCGATCGCGGACCTCGTCAACCACCGCAAACTTGCGTGCCTCACTGACCTGGAAACGAATCTCGGGCGTGTTGATGACCGTCGGCAGACGATCGCGCAGGGTTCCGAGTGAGGTCCCCGCCCGCCCGATCAGCCGCAGCAACCGCACCGCGCAATAGAGGGCGTCGTCGAAGCCGTACCACTCATGGGCGAAGAAAATATGCCCGCTCATTTCACCGGCCAACGGCGAGCCGGTCTCCTTCATCTTGGCCTTGAGCAGAGAATGCCCGGTCAGCCACATCAGCGGCGTGCCGCCCAAACGGGCAATTTCGTCGAACAGTACCTGAGACGCTTTCACATCGCCGATGATGGTCGCCCCGGGATGAGCGGCCAGGACCTCGGCGGCATAGAGCGCCACAAGCTGGTCGCCCCAGACCACCCGCCCGTGCTCGTCGATGGCACCGATGCGATCGCCATCGCCATCAAAGCCAACCCCGAAGTCGCAGCCGTTTTCGGCCACCGCCCGTTTGAGGTCGACCAGATTCTTTTCAACCGTCGGGTCGGGGTGATGATTGGGAAAGGTGCCGTCGATGGTGTCGAACAGCAGGATATGCCGCCCGGGCAGCCGCGCCGTCAGCCGGCGCATCATCTCGCCGGTTGCGCCGTTGCCGGCATCCCAGGCAACAGTCAACGGACGAACGCCGTCGAGATCACGCAAGAGCCGCTCGAGATAGGCATCGCGCACATCAATGGTCTGCGATGACCCGGTCCCGTTGTCATAGTCGGCCGCCGCAGCACGCGGCCCAAGCGCCAGAATCTCCTGCCCGTAAACCGGGCCGGAGCGCTTCATCATCTTGATGCCGTTGTACTCGGGCGGATTGTGCGAGCCGGTGATCATCACCCCAGCATCGGCTTCCAGATGATAGGTGGCAAAATAGAGCATCGGGGTGGGGCCAAGCCCGATGCGGTCGACCGCCAGACCAGTCGCGACCAGCCCCTCGACCAGCGCCGCTTCCAGCGCCGGGGAACTCTCACGGCCATCGTAGCCGATACACACCCTGGTGCCGCCGCTGCGCCGCACCACGGTGCCGAAGGCGCGTCCGACCGCGCGGGCATCGGCAAGATTGAGCGTTTCGCCGACAATACCCCGGATATCGTATTCCCGCAGGATGGTCGGATTAAAGACGTGCTGTTCCGTCATGGTGCGCCCCGTGCTGGCGGCCCGGGCAACCGCCGGTCCCCCGATCGGCAAGTGGAGGAAACCGGCCGGCCCCCCGCTGATTCGACACGATCACTATCATTCCGGCATCGGCTGCGTCGAGTGCTTCCTGCCGCCAGCGGCACCACGCCACGCCACGAGTAGTAGAAAAAAAGGGGGGGGCCTGGGGGGCCGGTCAGGCTCCCCGGTTAGGGGGTTCGGGGGGCGAAAGCCCCCTGACTGCATGTCTTGCCCCAATCTCGGGGGGCTTCCGCCCCTAGGAAAGGCCCCCTGATCCAGGGCCTGACCGGCCCCGGAACCCCCTCTTTTTCAATAGACGCCCCCCACCATCACGCGGCCCGGTCGGCGCCGCGCAGCCCCTGAAGGAAAACGGTGACCTCCCCGATCAGGGACCCGGTCGGCCGGGCAATATCCTTGGCCCGCCAGATCACCTGAATCGCCGAGGCATAGGAGCGCGCCGAGGTCTGGGCGACCATGCTGAAACGATTGGAGAAAACGGAAGCATCGGAAAGAATTTCTTGGACCCGCCCGGTCATCTCGCGAGTGATATCGCCCTGAACCCCGATCGCCTGTGAGACTCCACCCGCGATTTCGTTAAGGCTGTTGATCGTCCGCCAGATTTGGGCTATCGCCTCGTTGGCCCGGCGAGTCGAGTCTTGAATGCCGGAAACCAGCGAAGCGATTTCCTCTGTCGCCTTGGCGGTCTGGCCGGCCAAGCTCTTGACCTCGGTCGCGACCACGGCAAACCCCCGACCGGCTTCCCCGGCACGCGCCGCCTCGATGGTGGCGTTGAGCGCAAGCAGGTTGGTCTGCGAGGCGATGCTGTTGATGATGCCGACCACCTGGCCGATCTTATCGGCCGCGCTGGCCAGCGTCGCCACCTGCTGGTTGGTCGCCTCGGCGTCGGTCATCGCCTGCCTGGCAATGCTTGCCGACTGTTCGACATGGCGGCTGGTCTCGCCAAAAGTCGCCGACATCTTTTCGGCGGCACCGGCCAAGCTTTGAATATTGGCAATCGTCCGTTCCGAGGCGTCCGCCGCCATCATCGACTGCTCGGAGGAGGTGCCCATCTTCTTGCCCATTCGCATCGCCGTGGCGACGATGCGTTCCGATCCGTCGGTTACTTCCCTTACCGCGCTGCGAACATTGGCTTCCAGCGAATCGGCCATCTCCACGAGTTGCCGGCGCTGGTTGCTCTCGGTGTCCAGGCGAATCTGTTCAGTCTCTGCATGGAGACGCCGCATCTCCAGCGCATTATCCTTAAACACGGCGAGGGCGGCGCCCATCTCCGCCACCTCGTCCTTGATTTTCGGGACCGGGATTTCCACCGACAGATCACCACCGGCGATTTGGCGCATCGCCCGGGTCATCGCCTTGATCGGGCGGGTCACCGTCCGCGAGATTGCCACCGACAGGACGACCACGACGCTCAGCACCACCAGAATGATGCCGCCGATCAAAGCGGCCTTGGTGGCAAAAATCTCGTCGACGTCGTCGAGATAGACGCCGCTGCCGACCACCCAGCCCCATGGCTTGAAGAGCTTGATGTACGAGGTTTTGGCCACCGGCGGACCGCCGGCAGCCTTCGGCCACAGATAGGGCACGAATCCCTCGCCCGCACTGGTGGCCAGCCGGACGAACTCTCTGAATAAATATTGACCACCCTTCTCCTTGAAATCGGTCATGTCCTTGCCAATCAGAGCGGCATTGGGATGAACGATCATGGTCGGGCTTGTATCATTGATCCAGAAGTAGTCATCCACGCCATACCGCAGCCGCCCGAGCATGGCCTTGGCCTGTTCCTGCGCCTCGCGCTCTTCGAGTCGACCCTTGGCTGCCAACCCATGGTAATGGCCGATGATCTGATGGGCGATCACCACCACTTCTTTTGCCTTGTCCTGCCGATCCCGCAGGAGATTTTCGCGTAAGGCCAGAACCCCGACCGTTCCTGCAACCAGCATCCCGACAACGGCGGCGATGACGATCAGAAAAACTCGCTTTCCGATGCTGAGCGTTGGCATGACCACCTCCCTATCCTTAACCGCCCATTGATTTATTGTTATATGGGCTGTCACCATCTCGTACGGCCTAACCCCGGCACCCTACGCCGTCATCAGGCCGCTCGCAGCCAATTCCATGCTCAGGGGGCTGCGACATTACGACGCCAAACCGATCGACCCGTATTTCTCTTACGGGCAAAGACGTTGCCGCCTCGGTACGGATTCTTGGTTTCATTGCCGCACGATGCGATGCTCCCTCTGCCTCTCCGACCAAGCCCTTGCCGCTATGACGGCCTAGCCGCGGCGCGCCGACTCGAGGTCGCCTGCCCGGCTCGGGAAATCGCTTCTTGGGCCGGCGGATGCCCGCCCTTCAGACGCCGCCCGTCCGTCAGCGCCAGCGCCGCGTGCCGATGGGATGCCGGTCGGGCCGGCAGCGAAGTCATATGTGCCGCCCCGCTCCCGGCAGCCCCGCCGCGCTCCTGAGTCGCCGCCCGCTCGTCACCCTGATCGCCGGCAATCCGAAAGATCGCCATCTGTTGGCGCAGGGCCCCCGCCTGTTCATCCATGGCGCGAGCGGCGACGGCGGTCTGTTCGACCATGGCGGTATTTTTCTGGTTGGTCTCGTCCATGGCCGCCAGTGCCGCGTTGATCTCATCGAGCGCATGGGCCTGCTCGCTGCTGCCGGCAGCGATATCCTCGATCAACTCCGCGACCTGCCGGACGCCATCCCTTATCCCCTCAAGCGCCCGTCCCGCCCGGCCGACCAGATCAACACCTGTCCGGACCTGGCTATCACTGCTGAGAATCAGAGCCTTGATCTCCCGGGAAGCCTGGGCGGAGCGCTGGGCCAGCACCCGCACCTCCTGTGCGACCACGGCAAAACCCCGTCCGGCGTCGCCGGCTCTGGCCGCCTCGACTGCGGCGTTGAGGGCCAGCAGATTGGTCTGGAATGCCATCTCCTCGATCACCGCGATGATGTCGGTGATCTTGTGCGAGGAATCGGCGATCTCGCCCATGGCCTTGATCGCCGAGGCGGAAATGGTTCCGCCTTCCTCGGCGGCAGTACAGGCGCTCGCCACCATCCGGTTCGCACGCTGCGTGTTGTCGGCGACATGACGCACCGAGGCCGACAACTCTTCCATCGACGCGGCCGTTTGCTCCAGCCCGGCAGCCTGCTGCTCGATTCGCTCCGAAAGGTCGCTGCTGCCGGTCGACATATCATGGGCGGCAGTCGCAATCGCATCGCCGGCGGCCCGGATGTTCAACACGATCTCCACCAAGCGGACCGAGGTGGTGTTCAGACTTTCAGTCAGCGCCAGAAACGCTCCCTTATAGTCATTGGTAATGCGTGTCTCAAGATCACCTTCCGCCAGTGCCGTCGCTGTCCGGCAGACGTCGGCGATCGCGGCTTCCAGGGTTTGCGCCAAGTGGTTAACGTTGCCGCACAGACTCAACAGGATACCATCGCGCCCGTCGGTGGCCATGCGGTGGCTGAGGTCGCCAGCCGCGAACGCCTCGGCCAGCGCGGAAATCTCCTGGCCGACCTGCCGCTCGGCCGTGCGGACAGCGTCTTGCATCTGCCGTTCATGGTCGATCCGCTCCTGTTCTCGCGCCTGCAACAAGCGCCGGCTCTCGATCGCGTTAGTCCGGAACACCCCCAGCGCGCCGGCCATCTCCGCCACCTCATCCCGAAACCAGGGGACCGGTATCGCCACCGCCAAGTCCCCCTTGGCCAGCCGCTGCATGGCCTCGGTCATCGCCCGGACCGGAACCGTGATGGTGCGCGAAATCAACCCGGAGAGCGCAGCAACTACCGCCACCACACCAAGGATGACCAGGGCCAGCATGGTTGCCTGCTCGGTAAAGATGTGATCGACGTCGTCCAGGTAGACTCCGCTGCCGACCACCCATCCCCACGGTTCGTACAGTTTGATGAAGGAGGTCTTCTCCACCGGCGGCCCACCGGTCACCTTGGGCCACAAATAGGGTACGTACCCTTCGCCCTTACTTACCGCCAACCGAGCGAATTCCTGGAAAAGAAATTTTCCGCCCTTTTCCTGGAAGTCACTCATATCCTTACCGACCAGGGCGGCATTCGGGTGAGTGATCATACGAGGTTGCGTGTCGTTGATCCAGAAATAGTCGCCGTCGCCATAGCGCAAGCGGGCGATCAGCGTCGCCGCCATCCCTTCCGCGTCGCTCCGGCTCAGCCGGCCGGATGTCGAAAGCTCATGGAAGTAGGCGACGATCTGGTGCGCCAGGAGAACGGTATCGCGCGCTTTTTCCTGCCGGTCATGCAACAGGTTGTCCCGCAAGGCCAGGGTGCCGATGGTCCCGACGGCGGCCATACCGATCACGGCCGCAATCACGATCAGAAGCACTCGCTTCCCGATTCGAAGGTTCGGCATACGCATGACACCGATAAACTCCATAAAATTTGTTGCAAATATTGCAACGAATGGACGGGCTCGTTTCACCCGCCCAGACCATACTCCTTTTGCCGATTTTTCCGGCACTGGACATAGTGCCGTTGCCATTGCGACATTGTGACGCCATTATAACCCGTCGCAGAGTGACGCACCTCCATCATATTAGAGTGTATGTATAAGTATAAACTATAGATTATCAATTTCATCCTGTGCACACATCCGGCATGTCATTCAATAATCAGCCGGTTACTCATCACGCCAATCTTGCATAAGCCAACCAAGTGTCAACAAAATCAGCACTGGTCCTTGCGTCGACGGAGGGCGGCAAAAACCTTGACCGGCACGGCCCCGGAAAGGCCAAGCGCCGATGCCAGGGTTGCGTCGTCGGCACGCAAAAACGGGTTGCATTGGCGCTCGCAGGCAAGAAAAGTCGGCAGACTCGGTCGACCGGCCCGGCGCAGGGCCGCGACCTCGACCAGCCGCGCTTGGAGCGCCCGGTTGCCGGGGTCGACCATGGCAGCAAAGCGACCATTGCTCTCGGTATACTCGTGGCCACAGTAAACGGTCGTCGTATCCGGCAAGGCCCGCAGCCGGCACAAAGACTCCCACATTTGCTCGGGTGTGCCCTCGAACAAACGCCCACAGCCGAGCGAGAACAGGGTGTCGCCACAAAACAGAGCCTCAGCACTGTGCGGCGTCTCGGCCGTGCCGTCGCGACAGATCAGCCGGTAGGCGACATGACCAAGGGTGTGACCGGGGACCGCCAGCACCTCGATCCGAAACCGGCCGATGGTCAGAGTCCCGCCATCGGTGACGCCGTGATCGAGGGCGGGAAGCCGGTGGGCGTCGGCGGTGGCGCCGATCACCCGGGCGCCATGGCGACGCCGAAGGTCGGAGGTGCCGCCGATGTGATCGGCATGATGGTGAGTCAGGAGAATATGGCCGAGCCGCCAGCCGCGCGCCGCCAGCACGGACTCGACCGCAGCCGCCTCGCCCGGATCGATCGCCAGCACCGTATCGGTTGGTTCGTCGTGGACAAGATAGATATAGTTGTCCCGCAACGCGGGAATGATCACGATCTCCAAGATGACGGCTCCCACGCAGGTCTGGGGGCTTCCCCCCCCCCAAAAAGGCTTCGCCATCATCTCCCTCCCGGTCATGTTTTTAAATCCGGATTTTTCGTAACTGCCCAGGCACCTCACCCTTAACAAAGAAAGAGGGTGTTCCGGGGCCGGCCAGGCCCTGGATCAGGGGGCTTCGGGGGGCGGAAGCCCCCCGAAAAACTTTGCTCGGAGTCCTGCCCCGGCGCATTCGCGCGCAAATGTCGCGGACGGTGACAGGATACGCTGGGCGGAGTATATCTACGGAATGAAGATGGTGGGTGGAGGAACCAGATGGGGGATCGTTGCGAGGGTCCCGGGCGGAGCGGTGGCAGCGCCCCCACCTCCACCCAGACAACGGGGGTCAACGGACGTGAGTGATGGCTGAGCTTTCTCTCGACGACAACCGTACCATTCAGGCGATCGGCATTTTGGCGGACGTGCTCGACGGCCTGTCCGGTCCGGGGGTGCTCGACACGCTGCTGGTGTCCCGCGCCCTGCGCCAGGTGATCGCCACGCGGTCCTATCCTGCCTACGACTACGCCTCGAAGGCGTTTTCGTCTCTGGAGGCCGGGATCAAGGAGCGGGTCCAGCACGACGCGGAAAATGCCGCGCGCGACGCGGTTGAACTGCGCGGACGTGTGGCCGGTTTCCTCAGTTCAACGCCCAAGAAGGCGGCCGGTGCCGGTGCTGGCGGCAATCAGCCGACCGGCTTCCTGGCCGCGCTCAACAGTCGTTTCCGCGGCCGGCCGCGTGAACGGCAGGATGGAGGGGCGGCTTAACATGGACGACACTCCCGGAAAGGCGCTCGATCGTGCCCTCACCGATCTGCGTGCCGACATCAGAGCTGACGTAAAGGCCGAGCTGACCGCAGCCAGAAGCGAAAATCGCGCGGTGATGAAGGCTGAACTTTCGACCGCCAGAAAAGAAATGCTGGCCGAAATCAAGTCCGACATGAGAGGCGAACTTTCGACCGCCAAAAAAGGAATGTTGGCCGAAATCAAGTCCGACATGAGAGCCGAACTTGCCACGGCGAAAAGGGAGATTCGAGACGATCTTAAGGCCGATATGAGAGCCGAACTTGCCACGGTGAAAACTGAGATTCGAGACGATCTTAAGGCCGACATGAGGGCTGAACTCTCCGCCGTCAAGACTGAAATCCTTTCTGCGATCAATGGCGGAATCGAACGATTGCGAGGCGACCTCAACTCTGAGTTCTCTAAACACAGAATCCCGGTCAAGCTTGCCATCAGGCGCTAAAGATTTAAGAAACGTGCCCCTTGGTTGACCTTATTCTTCACCCGCCTGCCCCGGGCCGGGTGATCCAGATGGCGGTCAGATCATCGGTCGGTTTGTTCCCATAGCGCTGACGGAACCGGGTCAGCAGCGCCTCGAGCCGTTGGGAGGCCGGAACCTCGGCGTCAACGCCATCGCTCGTGGCCAGGACCTCGGCGATCAGGTCCCGCAGCCCCTTTTCGCCGAGCATGGCGTCGTCGGCATCCCGCGATTCGGTCACGACGTCACTGTATAAAAACAGCCAGCTTCCGGGGGGAAAAGGGACGGTGATGGCCTGGTAGGCTTCATCCGGGAACGGGCCAAGATAGATGCCGCTCGCGTCGAGAAATCCAAAGGAGCGGCCATGGCCCAGAATGGGATTGGGGGCACCGGCGCCGGCGTAACAAAGCGTATCGGCCGCCGTATCAAGGACAGCATAGATCCCGGTCGCGTACTGACCAATCGGCAAAACGGCGTGAAGGCCATTATTAAGCCGATACAGCAGCCGATCCGGCTCCGGCGGCTCGCTTTCGGTTAAACGAGTCAGCAGCGTATGCAGACGAAAGGCATTGATGGCGGCGGGAATGCCGTGACCGGCGAGGTCGGCGACAAAAATTCCGGCGCGGGTCGGCCCCAGATCAAACAATGTCCAGAAATCGCCGCCGACTTCGTCCGAGCTTTGGAACTCGGCGGCGATGGTGATCCCGAGACGCTCCGCTACCGCCGACAGGACAGGTGGTTCGGGAACCAGCGCCATCTGCATGGCGCCCGCCATCCGCAGGTCGCGCTCGACTCGCTCGCGGAACGCACGCAGTTCCTGGACCAGGGAGCGACGCTCGAGATGATAGCGAACCCGGGCGATGCACTCGCCAGGATTGATTGGCTTACTGATAACATCGGTCGCTCCTGCCTGAAAACACAACGTACGCAAGTGGTCGTTGCGATCGGTGGTCTGGATCAGGACCGGGATGTCATGAAGGATCGGGTGCGCGCGCAGCCGTCGGCAAATATCAAGCGGGTCGAGCCCGGGAATATCGGTCGACAGGATGACCAAATCGGGCACTGTGGTTTCAATTCGGGCGAAGGTGTCGGCACCATCGTCGATAAACGCGATCTCCGAAAGCCCGGCCCATTTCAGGAAGCGCGCAAGAGTCTTGCGGTTGAACGCACTGGTATCGGCAATCAGAATCCGGCGATCGTGAATCGGGATACCGATCTCGAGTCCATAAAGGGTGGCGGGCGGGGCCGGGACGTCCGCCATCATGGCGGGTCGAGGGTAAAGCACAAGGTGGTACAGCGACCGCCTTTCGAGACCGTCACCGCCGACGCCAGCATACGAACGATCGCCATGCCGCGACCGCAGGCGCCACCATTTTCCTCGATTTCGTCTTCTCCCGGTCCCTCTTCTCCCAGTCCCTCTTGTCCCAGCCCCTCTTCTCCCAGTCCCTCTTCTCCGATCCCGTTCCCTTGGGCGATCGCCCCTCGCTCCTTGGGCGTGTAACCCTCGCCCTCGTCGTTGACCGCGATCTCCACCTGATCGGCGTTCCAAGTGGCCGTTATGGTAAGCCAGCGACGGGCGGCTTCGGGGTGGGCAAGCCGGTCATGCAGGCGCTCGCAGAACTGTTGAAAAACCTCCACGTCGGTCGATCCGTCCCTGGAAAGGCCGAGGTTGCCGTGCAGGATGGCGTTGGCAATCGTCTCCTGTAACGCCAATTCGATGCCATCCCGTAACGACGCCGGAACCCCGCCACGCTGGGCGAGGGCGTGACACACCAGACGTGCGGTGTCGACACTGGTGAACGCGGTCGGGGTGGTCAAGGTCAGGCTGAAGCGTCCATCGGCGGTCCGGATTCGCTGGGCCAGGGTTTCGTCTTCCGGCCGCGCCTCAATGAACGCCCGGTAGGGCCGGTCCAGCCTGGCTTCCAGCCGTTCGGACGTCATGTCGGCCAAAATCAGAATGTCCGCCGCCTGCGTCGGTTCGGCCATTACAACGCCGCAGCGGCCAAGCACCTGCCGCAATCGCTCGCTTATAAGTGCTTCGCCGTCGATATGGGCGGTCGCCCGTGCCTCATTCATGTGGTGGGCTGCTTCTATTATGGTTGCGCCACACTGTTATACCAGCAAGCGTAATGGTTGATCCATTGCCTCTCGGCGTCGCCGGCTCGCGCCGGCCGTCAGGGGACGCTGTCCCCCGACACCCCCAGCCAAAGGCCAGTCGGCCTTTGGAAACCGGTTATAAGGGCAATGGATCAGACTCTAGGCTCATTGG
>Ga0172367_10005568_pt1 | contig 15148 bp, 16 predicted proteins | sample Lak10m_FD_114542 | JGI IMG/M metagenome (GOLD analysis project Ga0172367, IMG submission 114542) | Freshwater microbial communities from Kabuno Bay, South-Kivu, Congo - kab_022012_10m | ecosystem: Environmental > Aquatic > Freshwater > Lake | place: Democratic Republic of the Congo: South-Kivu... | reverse complement strand
TTCCCCGATGCGCTCGACCTGGGAGGATATCTCCGCCGGCCAGGCGTTGCCGGCCAGTCCCCCGCACACGACCGTGGCGAACGCCGTGGAGACGGCGGCGCCGCGGGCGCCGAACCACATCGCGGACAGAAGAATGGGGAAGAGGTAGAGTTTCCGGATCATTTCCCGGGACCGGATCCACTCGGACGATTTTTCGGGAAGGGAGTACAGCACGATGGTGATGGCGGTCAGAAGGATGGCGGTGGCCATGACCCGCGCCATCGGTCCGGAAAAACCGAAGATCGACTCTTCCCGGGAATACTCGCCCATGACCGATATGGTACCGCAACCGGTCGATTACGATAAGATCTGAAAATACAGTAAGAAGATCAAGCATTTTGATATGTTATTGTCGACCTTGGGTGACTGAAAATGACACGATATGACTGCACGACGCAACTATCCGCAACTGGTTTCAGGGTGGACAGCGGATCAGGGCACTCATGATGTAGTCGGCTTCCGGGGGATAGGGATTGCAACCCGACAAGCGGGACCCGTACCCGCTTCCCCCGGTTCTCCATACGAGCCACCAGGCGGAGTGGAGCATGGTCAAAGGCAAGAGCGTACCCCCCGAAGGGAAAAATCCTTCACGGCAGACTGAAAATCCTTGGACGCCTCGCCTGTTAAAGCAAGATAAAGATCGTATCGCCAGGGCCCTATATCCGAAATTTTGTCGAGTTGCACGAGGGCTTGGATATGAGGTGGCAGGAGGTTGGATTGATGATGACAGACCCACATCTCCCGACACCTTCTATTTCAAGGGTGAACCACCCGATACCCCAAATTTCACGCTGAGAGTAAAACTGAACCCTTATCTTGATGTCCCATTATTTAAAAAGCAGATGGGAAAGGCAGGCCTTCCTGAGTGGTTTGTCAATTCGTTCACCGAACAATACAGCGGTCAAAGACACGGCGTCGCCACAGGTTTGGAGCGGATTACGGGGAATTGGCGGGAGTGGATTTTGGACCTGAGAAAACGGCCCGGAGCGGAAATCTGGCAGTACCTCACTTCATCCGAGCGTTCAAGTACCCCGTGGAAAAAGCGTCTCAAAAAATCTGGAAGGTCCATAGATGACCTCCAACTCTCGAAAAATGCCGCCATTGAAGTTACCGCACTCCTGTTTGAAAAAACAGGAATCGCTGAGTATCTCACCGCCCTTGAGCGACTTCGGAAATTGATTCTTCGCCCCCTCACGAAGTAGGACATTTTCTGGAAGTAGTGTCCCAAGAACATTACAGCGGAACATCGTCCAATGTCGTAGAACCAGGCATTGGAGGCCGCTATGCGACTGTCGAAGGAGTTTTACACGATTGACGAGGTAGCGACGATTCTCGACTGCCACGTCGATACTCTCCGCCGCGCAATTCGAGAGGGAAGAATCCCCGTAAAAAGGATTTCCGAGAAAAAACGCCACGGATTTATTCGAATCCCCGCAAATTGGATCAGGGAAACGACAGGAGGGGGAAACGCTACATGACGACGACCCCTCTTGCCTCGTTGCCACTTCTCACCTTGTCATCAGTCGCCGAACTCACTGCCCTTTCGGAACGGACGTGGCATCGGATCGTAGCGCGTCGAGAGATAGGCACATGCAGGATTGGAACAGCCATCAGGATTCCGCGAGATGAACTGCTCCGCTACTTAGCCACCCATGGAACCCCTGCCGTTGATCCTCAGCGGAGCAGACCCCCTCAATCGGTTGATCGCATCCTTGCTTCGATCAGGCGTCCAAAGACCGGAGGAGGGGGCTGACATGGGGGACAGTTACTACTCGTGGTTCCCTGGAGATTACATGCGGGACACTTCCGATCTCTCTATGGCGGAAGATGGTGCTTACCGCCGGCTCCTCGATCATTACTACTCCGAACAACACCTGCCGGCGGACAAATCTCGCCTGCATCGAGTCTGCCGTGCATCTTCCTCGGAGGAAATTGCGGCTGTTGATTTCGTTGTCGATAGATATTTCACGGTGGAAGGTGATCGTCTCGTCAATCCGAGGGCGGAAAGGGAACTCGCGAAGCGACGGAAATTCCTCGAAGATCAAAAACGGAAATCGGCACTTGGACACAGCGTCCGGTGGGGAAAGAATATGCCCGGGGGTATGCCCGCGGGCACCGTCCGGGCACCCCTTGGGGTATGCCCGGAGGTATGCCCGGATGATGCCCTACCATCTCCATTTCCATCTCCAAATCAAGATCAACTTCCTTCTGCGGAGGTGCGGGATAAAAAACCTCCCGCACCTCCGCACCTGAAAACGGAGGAGATTTATTTCTCCAAGATCGACGAGTTCTTCAAGACCTTGACGAACGGAAACCTCGACGATTGGAGCAAGGCGTACCCCGCGATACAGATTGGGGACGAACTCCATCGGGCAATGGCGTGGCTGAAGGCGAACCCTGTGAAGCGGAAAAAGAACCTACAACGTTTTGTTGTGAACTGGCTCGCACATGCACAAGAGAAAGGAGGGGGGGCGAATGGACCCAGAACTCGAAGCCACGATGGCGAACATCGTACATCTGGTCTACGAGAAAAATACGCAGGACTCTGACCGGTTGTCGCGCCAAGAGGACGAGGATATCCGCAGGGAGACGTCGTACATCATCCGGGATGCCGGAATCCCACCGCGGTACAAGACTGCGAAGTTGTCGGACTTCGGCGACGAAGTTGTACGCCAGGTTTCCCCCTTCGTCGATGGCAGTTGTCAGGGGGCTCTAATCCACGGGCCGGTTGGCACAGGGAAGACCCATCTCGGGGTCGCAACGTTGAAGGCCGCGGTTGTCGGCGCGGTTCGGGCGCGGAACCGAGCGTCCATGTTGGTCACTTCCGCTCCGGACCTGCTCACAAAAATTCGTTCATCCTTTTGCGACGGTGCCGCACTCTCCGAGGACGACTTGATTCAACGATATTCGAGCGTCGAGTTCCTACTCGTCGATGACCTCGGGGTGGAACGGGGAACGGAGTTCGCCATTCAGACGCTCTACCTCATCGTCGATGCCAGGTACACAGCGATGAGGAGGACGGTCTTTACCTCGAACCTGAATGTCACGGAGATCGCGGAACGCTTGGGCGACCGGATTGCCTCCCGGATCTGCGGCATGGGGTGTGTCATTCACCTCGATGGACGCGACCGGAGGTTGGAAAAGTGAGCGTCCTTGGCCAACTGCCTTGTGAGGTTCTCGCCACGATCCACCTGCCGGAGGGCCGAAGGATCAACATCGACAGGGCGCTTGATTCCATCCTGGATGCCCTCGCGGTTGAGGGTAGCGTCGAGCATGTCAATGCGGGTGTCCGTCATCCACCCCAGAACTCACTCAGGACGTGAGAAAAGTATACACGCGCGCGCGGGGGGTGAACCCGTCTTGCCTGTCGTGTGGAAACCGGTAGAAACCGGATACGCGCGTGTGGGCGCGCGCGCGGGTACGTAAGGGGGGCGCATCTTGGGAAAGGGTAATACTTCGTTCCTGACGCCGGTTAAAGCGATCCGGGAAAAGTGTGTCGAGTGCCAGGGCGGTGCCCGGAAGGCCGTACGGGATTGCGCGGCCGACTGCCCCCTGCACCCCTACCGGATGGGGAGAAATCCGAACCGGGCGGGGATCGGCCCGGGAATGGGGCCGAGGTCCTCATCATTTTCTCCGAAACCCCATAGTAGAGTCGGGCGATCTTCCTCCAGGATCGACTCAGGAGAAGAGGGCCAAGGGGTAGGGTCGGTTTCGAACCTGCCCGCCTCAAAACGCCGTAGAGTTATCCGCGCCGCTGAGGCGTTCCTGCGGGAAATACAGGGGACGGAATTCGTCGACGGCGACGGGAATACGAAGCGGCGATCCGTGGCTCGTCCTGAAAGAGCGGTCCTATCGCACGGGGATAGGTAGAACAGGGCTTTTTATGCGGGAAATGATCCGTGGGGCGAAGAAATAGGGGGAATACTCCCGGATCGCGTTAGTTTGAACCAGAAACACCGCCCTCGGAGTCTACCGCCGACGGATCAGGTAGATTTCACTTCACACGAACAGGTGTCGCTTCAGGTGAAAGAGAAAGGTTTGGATGATTGCTGGAATGATGATGCCCAGGGCGGACTGAGTGAGAGCCGATGGAAGTCGCATGGAAATTGCTGTAGACGAAAGGAGGGTGATGAGTCCAATGGGAATTAGAACCACCCATCTCGTCGATTTGAATGCGGATATTATGACCCAGATCGGAACGATTAGATTCCACAGCGCAAAGGCGGTAAAAATAGATTCGCCGAATCCTTTTCGGAAGATTTCTGGGCGGTTATAGTCGGTCCAACAGTTGTTGAACGAAACCATGAAGATAGGAAAGATAGCGATGGATAGGATTGGTATTAAGTATTCAGCCATTTATTCCGGCGTTCGTTCTTTGGGGGAGCGGAGGTTTACGTGCAAATTCGTGCGCTACGCGAAGTGCCCTGTATTTGAGATCAGCCCCCGAACCGAACCAAACTCTGGAAAGGCGACGATCCGAGCCACGTTCGGTTGAGTGTCGATAATCTTCATCGCGGGTCACGGCATTATAGGCGGCCCATAACGTCCCACGAATCTCGGGAATATCCTTATCGCTTTCTTCAAAGAGTGCAGTGACTCGATCCCATCGCTCAGGACGTTTGTTCTCCAATATCTGTTTCTTTGTACGGGGGAAAACCTTTTCAAGATACTGGTCGAACCGTACTACCCCGAAACGAATCTTGGCAAACTCTCTGAAAAGTTGCTCAGTTTTGTTATAGGCATCGTTGATGATGCCGAGCATTTCTGGAACCTCGGATAAACGCCTCTGCAAACCTACCGTATGCCGAACTCGTACCGATTGATTGCCATCCTGTAGGGCGAAATTCAGCGTGTTTTGGCAGACGACTCGGATTGGGGTAAATTTGATCGTGACGGATTCTTTGCCGGAATGAGTGTTGGACAGGAGTAAATACTTATCGACGATATCGTCGCCGATCACCCGAATTTTCCCGGGCAGTTTCGCCAAGACCCAGACCTTTTCCCCGACGCCCAATGACCCCGCTGTATGAAATACCGCCGCCTTGCTTCCGACAATAGGATCGAAGAAGTTGAAAGCATCGGTATTTTGTAGCGGTGCATAGCCTTTACCAACCAAACCCAACAATACATCCTGTTCCCTTTCGTGCCTGGCTTTACGTACAAGAGAGAACCGCGATGGATCAGGGTTCAGTTTGAAGGTCGGCCCATACAAAGGGTACTTCTCGACTCGCCAGTCCAGTCCTGCGGCCTGAATCATTTGACAGGCAGTCGCACAAACGGGCAATTCCCTTCCAAGTCCGTGCCAGGGTGGGTCGCCGTAGTACGCCATGGAGTCAACGTTATGGGCCATGCGCCCCTCCCCATATCTACCTGGTGGCGAGTTCCCTTATTTTCTTCAAATCCTCGTGTTGAAGCGTAGCACCCCGCAAAATGAATGTCACTGATAGCATGTAGACCGATAATCTGCACGTCCGCAAGATGCGACTATGCGGAAAGAGAAGGCCGGAGGTCGTGATCCTGTCCTGGTGGCATTCGGGCTCGCCATTCAAAAGCGGCGACGGGAAATGGGGATATCGCAGGAAGAAGCGGCTTCACGTGTCGGGATCCACAGAACCTATTTCGCGGATGTGGAGAGAGGGGCCAGGAACGTCGGGCTTAAGAACGTGGTCGCCATCGCGAGGGGGTTGGATGTAACGCCGTCAGATCTCTTGAAGAAGATCCGGTAAGAAGTTCCTCTGTAGTGGGAACCCTCAAATGGTGAAAAGCCCTTCGTCCAGTTGGCTAAAATTTTGGGAGCCGGTAACACTTTGCCTGCCTGCCCATCCCCCCTTTAAGGTCGCATCGGCAACCTTCACGTTCTTGGCGGGATGGTATATTATATGGTAAATATTATTTGACAAGCATATCATATGATATATTGTATCCATTGGTGAGGTGCGGCGTTGAGGGAACAGGTGCGGGCCTTCCTAATTGAGTTTAAGGATGCAATAACGGCCCGCAGTGGGGTTTACCTCATACAAAGGACCGATACTATGGAAACCCTCAGGCATTTAGGTTTAACCAAGAGAAACCTGGAAGAAATTCTCCTTTCTCTATCAATAGTTAACTATTCCAGTGGCCCAGAAGCAGATCGTGACCGAGGCGGAAATATTTGGGTATTTGGAAAAATGATAAAGGGAGAAGAAATATATATTAAAATAAAAGTGGGAGATATAAAAGGAACTAAGATAGCAAAATGCATCTCTTTCCATATATCAGTACATCCTCTTCGGTATTCCTTTGCGGGTGATGACGCAGGTATGTAATTGGGCGAATTAGGTGTATAATGAGGTGATTTATGAATAATATTTGTCCGATTTGCGAAAAAGAAACAAAAATAGAAATTATTAAGGAAGAATCATTTATTAGGGTACGTGAAGATAATGTACCCACCTTAGTTGAATTTAGCAAATGCGATGAATGTGGTGAAACATTTGAGAATACCCGTGGTCATGATGCGCTTGATTTAGCATATAGAGAATATAGGCGTCGTCATGAGATGCTGCAACCGGAAGATATTCGAGATTGGAGAAAAAAATTTGGCTTAACCCAAAAAACACTTTCGGCTTTGCTGGGATGGGGCGAGGCAACCTTGAGTCGCTATGAAAATGGGGCGTTACAAGACGAAGCCCACGAAAAAATGCTGCGTATGGCAATGGAACCACACAACCTCTTGAACCTAATTAGAAAGTCAACAAATGTAATTAGCGAGGAGAAAAAGAAACAATTAATTGTTGAATTGTCAGTAGAAGAAACAATAGCCTGTTCACTCGAACGAATAATAGAGATGCATTATGAGAATAAACTTTCCAACGAATATACAGGTTTTTACAATTTTAATTTATCAAAACTATACAATGCAATACTATTTTTCTGCAAGGGGGGACAACTAAAAACAAAATTAAACAAACTTCTTTTTTATGCTGATTTTAAGCATTTCAAGGAGTATGCCGTTCCGATTACCGGCTCTCAGTATATACATCTAAATTATGGGCCTGTCCCGGACAATTACGAAATGTATTTAATTTCATTAACCGAGAAAGAATGTCTTAATATAGAGGAAATGTATTTTTATGATTATATTGGAGAAAGCCTTGTTTCAGCAAAAGAGCCTGATCTATCTTGTTTCGACACTTCCGAAATTAAAATTCTTGCAGAAATAAAGGAATATTTTAAGGACTATACTGCATCTCAAATAAAGGATTTTTCTCACGAAGAACTGGGGTACACTAACACTAAAAACAGAGAACCTATATCATATAAATTTTCGGAATCACTAAGAATATAGTAATGAAACGATGGAATCTTCGTCCAAAATGGCCGTTTATTACTGCCGCAACGTATCCAATTTTACCCAATCCCCCGGCGCTCGCTCGTAAGACCAGAATGTCCATCCGTTGCATGATCGGCGCTTCTGGGCGGCGGCCCCCGCCATCGAGGGAGAGAGGAACATCTTCCCGTCGAGCCGGATCGACCCGTCCCGGCGCACAAGAGCCTTGATGACCTTCCTCTTGTATGTTGCCTTGAGGATGGTCGGTCGCTTGGCGTATCCGTCGAGGACGGGGGTCTTGCCGTCGGGGATCAACATGGTGGTCTTATCTGCCTTCCGTCCTTTTTTCTTGCCGATCAGGAGAGCCAGTTCCTTCCGGTGGTGTTCTCGAACGTCCCCGGCGAATCGCTTGCGGAGGTCTTCCGACATCATGAATTTTCCGGCCTGCTTGTTTCCGGTCGGCTTGAACATTCGGAGGAATAAAGATTCCAGTTCCTTCATGTGGCTATCGCCGATGGTCAGGTAGATGCTGAACCGGTCCCAGGAGTGGCCGTGGCGGTCAATAAGGTGGTGCCTCAAGCGGTTGCGGAGATTTCTTGCGAGGCCCACGTAGTAGAGTTTGTCCTTGTGGTACAGGGCATATATGCCATGCCTTCCCCGGACGTACTGCCGGACAACGTCCTGATACCTTTCCAGGGCTTCCCGGGAGATCCGTTCGAGGTGCTGCGTGACGAGAGGAGTCCTTTTGGCCATGGCTACAATTCTCCTCGAAATGCTCGATGTAGGAGCGATTGGAATAGGTCGTCGAGGCGGCGGCGCGAGGAGGCTTGGCTCGCTTCCATCGCCCGGATCTCGGCAACGTGTGCGGAAAAATTCTTTTGTAGCGGAAGAGGAGGAAGAAACAAGGGAGCATCGGATAATTGCTGAGAATTCAAATGGGGCTGGGCTGCACGTAGTTTGAGCCCTCCGAAGTAATCCTCTTGAATAAATTTTGAGAGCAAAAAGGACGCTATGAATTCGCCTGTCATATTTTCCCCTGGCGACACAACAAGGTCATATCCTGCCACGGAGCCTTCCCATTCTTTTCCCACTTGGGCTACGTCCCCTGTATATGCTCCGCTCCTAACAACAAGAACGTCGTCACCCGTGAGGAAAGCATTACGTGAAACTGGGACCATGCCTTTTTGGACCCGAATCAAACCAACGGGGGATATTTTCCCCCGCTTTACATTTGTTGCCCGAAGCAAAGGAATTCCATCGCTGCTAATCTTGGGAGGTTGTCCAAGACCATATCTCACTGATCCCGCAGTTGCTCCAAGTTTGGCTTTAGGCCATCCTTTCGGGTTCGTGCCGGGGTCGCCGAACATCAGGTCGAACAACGCCGGGATGAGTTTGGCGGTACGTCGGTCGGCCTCTTCGCGAAGGTGCCGCAGTTCCTCTGCTGCGTCGAGGATCTCGACGATCCGCTTCTGTTCGGGGATAGGAGGCGTCGGCATCGTCAGCCCGAGCAAGGCACTCGGGCTCAATCTTGGCAGATTAGCACCTTGGGTTAGTCCTTCGACCTGTGCCAAGACTATCGGGGAACGAAGAAAATAGGCGACGAACGCTGGAACAGCCGAAGCAACTTTTGGCTTGAGTACCAGAATGTCAGTCGAACAGATACCTTGCCGGTCGGCAAGGTGGACCTTATTCAGGTATGGGCGTAGTTTTCCGTAGAGGATCTCGTCCTTGTGGAAAATATGCTTCGTGCTCTTGAGGTCGTTTCCGTTCGTGTAAGAGCGGGGAAAGACCTTCCCCGTATGTCCTTCTATATGCTCAAGCCCGACGTAGTCGAATGATTTCCCGGGGTGCGCAAAAGGCTCGATCTTCTCCTTGGATATTTCCAACACGGAGCCAAGCGGGCAAGTATGCCACTTTTTCACTTCCCAACCTCGGCCAGCAGCGTCTTTGCCCTTTTCGCAATTTGCTCTTCCAGCGCCAGCACCTCGACCAGGATCTCCTTTGGCGTGTCGTGGTTGACCGTTTCTGCCGCGATAATCTTGTACCGTCCCGCCGCGAGGCTACCGTCGTTCTCGATTATCTTCTGGATCGGCACCCGGAAACTGTTCGGCCCATCCTCCCGGCCGGGCCACTTGGTTATGAGATCGGGGATGTCATTCGCCTCAATCGGAGTCCGCTTGTCGTCAAGGGAATAGCCGTCCGCGGTTATGTCGTAGAACCAGACGCTTTCGGATTTTTTCCCCTTCTCGAAAATGAGTGCTGCGGTGCTCACCCCTGAGTACGGCTTGAAGACGCCAGACGGCATCACGACCACGGCATGAAGAGCGCATTCGGTCAGCAGCAGATCACGCACCTTCTTTGCCGCCTTGTTCGAACCGAATAGGACGCCCGCCGGAACGATGACCCCGGCCCGGCCGCCTTTCGTCAGGTGGTCGATGAACCACTTCACGAAGAGCAACTCGGTGTCGCGCGTTGGAAGATTGATGTCAGCCAAGATGCTTTCCTTCTGAATGGCACCCGCGAAAGGCGGATTGGCGAGGATGACGTCGAACGTCAGTCCCGGATAACTTCCCCCCTTCCCGGTGGTCAGAGGATTGTGGAACTCAATCCTCGCCTTCTCCAATCGGTGGAGGTACAGGTTTAGAATGGCAATCTTGACCATATTGGCGTCGTTGTCATAGCCGGTGAATGCCTGCTCCTCTATGTGTCGCCACTGAGCGGAGGAAAGAGCCGAACCGTCGACGATCCCTTTCGCCAAGTCCGCGGGGCGTGTGTATTTGCGGAGGATGTGGTTAAAAGCACCGATAAGGAATCCCGCTGTCCCACACGCAGGGTCGCAGATCCGCTCACCGGGTTTCGGATCGACCATTGCTACGATCATGTCGATAATGTGGCGGGCAGTCCGAAACTGGCCGTTAGTCCCGGACATGGAGAGTTTGCTTAAAAGGTACTCGTACATGTCGCCTTTGAGGTCACGCCCTTCATGCGGCGTAAGATCCATTGCGTGGATCCCTTGTACGACGGCACGTAGTGTTGGGCGGTCATAGATCTTGAGCGTGGCGCGGGAAAAGAGGAGTTTGCCTGTAGCGGAAAGCCCCGGCAATTCGTGGAATGACTCGATGGCGGAGCGCACGGCATCAAAGAGGGAGTCCCCCGTGAGCGTTACGAAGTTCCCCCAAGCGTATTTCGACCAGGTTCCCGAGAAGACGCGCACGTATTTCTTGTCGAGGGAGGAGAGCATTTCGTCCTTCTCCGAGAGGAGTCGCAGAAAAAGCAGATACGAGATCTGCTCGATGGAATCCATCGGGTTGTTAACACCGCCCCCATAAAGGATGTCCATCAGTTCGTCGACCTTGCCGCGAAGGCCAGAAGAAAAGAAATTCGCGCCGTTTGTCGGCGGAGAGGTTGTCAAGGTACTCATTGGGTCATTCCTCCGAGTTGCGATTGACGAACGAGGGCGGAGTGCCGCAACGCTTCAAAAACCTCCTCGCGTTTCTCGAACCGGGCTACTGCTGGAAACCCCCCGAGTTGGTTGAACTGGCTACGATCAAAAACGGTAATGTCCCCCTGGAGGAACTTCCGCAAAGCCCCCGGATCATCGACGACCAACTCCGTTGTGGCGGAAAGGATCTTCTGATCCCGATACCGCAAATTGAACTGGGCGGCGATGGAATCCACGGTGTCAGATACGATCTGTTCCCGACTGGGGAGGGGCCGGACACCGAGTGCGTTATAGACAAATGCTGTGGTCGGCGCGGGAACACCGTATGACAGCACCAGTTTGTTTGCGGAGTAGTACATTTCCGGCTTGTGAAAGAACCGCTCCTGGAGGATTGTTTCGACCGCGTCGTCGTCCTCCTCCTCGACGGCTTTTTTGAACTCCGAGTCTGCCTGGGCGAAGTCCTGCACATCACGTTCAAAGGAGCCGCGGAAGGTCATCACATCAACCTTTTCCCCGTTGGGTCCGATAATTTTTACTTCCGAGGTCACCACGACGTCCTGGCCGGTCCAAACCGGTATCTCCTTGGGCGGTGGTGGCGGCGGTGGAGGGGGAGGTGGTGGTGGATCGGGGCCCGGGCCACCCTCGGGTCCCGGGCCAGGCGGTCCGGGAGGAGGCGGATCAATGACCGGTACCGGCAACTTCAGCGGTGCGCTGTAGTCGTACTTCTCCTCGAAATACTCGGCAACGGCGCAGAAATCGAGGAGAAAGAAGTGTTTCTTTTCGTACTCAGTATTCGCTATGCGGAAGGTGAACCGCCTGGTACCGCGACCCTTGATCTGGATGTACTCCGTCGGTGAGAAGATTGGCCGCACCAGAACTATGTTAAGGAGGTCGCGGCAGTTGTAGCCGGTGGAGAGCATGTCCACCGAAACGGCCACCTTCTCCTTACGCTTCCCGTCACGGAACTCTTTGGCAATGTCCGAAGCACCGGGAATCCGTGAGGTAATCGTCACTGCCGACTCCGGGTGGATCCCATTGAGGATTTTCGTCAGATTCGTTGCGTGGGTCTGATTGACCGCAAATAGGATGGACTTACCGATCGTCCCGTCTGGTGCCCTTTGCGCGTTTTCAAAGAATGCCTCACACATCACCCGATTTCTGTCGGGGGTAAAAACCTTCCTCTCCAGATCCTGGACCTTGAAGTTCTCTTCCTGCTCGTTGATCGTAACCGCCCATCCGTTCTCGTCCAGTGCTTTTGTAGTGATGTCAGAACGAATGTCGAAAATTTTTGGCATACAAAGAAAGGGGCCCTCCGGGTCCTGTACTGCTTCGAGGATGTCATACCGGAATGTTGGGAACCCGGGTTCGCACCCGAAATAATGGTACGTGTCACGAAGTTGCCGTGCTTCGAGTGCTCTGGGGTTTTCCTGGGCTAATCCTTCGATGTCGATGTTTTTTAGGTACGCTTTGGGCGTCGCTGTCAGGCCAATTCGCGTTGCCTGGAAGAACTGAACGCATTCCCGCGCATCGCCGTAAATCGAGCGATGCGCCTCATCGTTGATAACGAGGTCGAAGTGGAACGGTGTGAACTCTGTTCGGTACCTCCGGTCGGTCATCAATGACTGGATCGTGGCTACGACGACGCAGGAACCGAGCATCTCTGCCGGCCTCCTGCGGGCAGTCTTGAAGATAACTGGTTTGTACTCGCCAAGGACTATGTTGAAATCCTCCATCGTTTGACGGGCCAGTTCTATTCGGTCGACGATAAAAAGAACCCGCTCTGCATTGCGTGTGACCAAGAACCGACGGATGAGGGCAGCGCACAGGAGCGTCTTCCCAGTCCCAGTGGCCATTTCCAGTAGGAACTTGCGCTTACCCTGCCCGTCGAATTGCTTACATACTTCGTCGATGGCCGAGATCTGATATCGACGGAGGCCGATGTCGGCCCGGAACCGGCGAAGGTAGTCGGGGGAAAGCACGTCCGTCATCAAGGGACGTGGCGGTTGGAGATTTTTCAAGCGAAGGTTTTCGAGGTCGGAAGGAGAAGGAAGGCGCTCGATCCGAAATGCATCCTTTTCATCCGCTCGGGCAAGGTTCCAGAACCAGTGTTCCCGGCCGTTAGACAATATGACGAAAGGAGTCCTCAGATTTTCGGCGTATCCTCGGGCCTGCTCTTTGGCGTCGTAAGGGTCCTTTTCTTCCCGCTTCGCCTCCACTACGCATAGGGGGCCGAATTTTCCGGAAAGAACGTAATCTGCTCGACCACTTATGCCGTGGAGTTCGAAGCGAACTTGCAGAGAATCTTCGAGGTTCCAACCGCTTTCGGAGAGGGCCTTGTCGATTAGAACCCGGGAAAATGCTTCGGGTTGTACGGACATTCTATAGATATGCCTTTCCCGAGTGGATTGTAATCATCACTTCGCTTGTCGATCTCTTAGAGAGAAAAGTTCCTTGGGGTCGACTGCTTCTCCTCTTTCGATCATCTTCAAGAGTTTTCTTGCCTTCACTGAAAACGCATCCAAATCCGATGCGGTATTTTTTGCCTTTGTCGGGGAGTCTCCGAGACGTACCAAGATGGCCTCTACAAGTAGGATCCTCGCCATTGAACTGATCGTCCGTTTCTCTTCTCTGGCAAGCGATTCGAGCAGGGTGCGGGTCAACGGTTCAATGCGGACCCCGATGTTGGATGAATGGAACGGTTTCGGACCTTTTGTCATACCTCGTTTTTATCATACCTGTTTGATGTTGACGACGCATATTGAACAGTATATACTTGTTGAACAAATATAGAATAACGGAAGAGGGGGGTGAGCGGTGAAAAAGGTAGGTGCAGAGCATGAAGGGCTGTTGAGGGCAGAAGCCGTCGCAAGAACGATCAACACTTCCAGGCAGACCGTGTACCTCTTGGCCCGGGAAAAGAAACTCCCTTCGGTTCGGTGGGGTCGGAGTGTTCGATTCCATTCGAAGGACGTGGAGGCATTCATCAAGGTGCACAGGCGGGGTGGTACACCATCGAAGTCCGCGGCGTGAGGCAAACAAACTGCCAGACAAGAAAGAAGGGTTAATCATGGGTGTAAAAGTCCGCGAGAGGCCGAAAGGAAGTGGCTCCTGGTGGGTTTTAATCGACCACCAGACGCGCCGGAAAGCCGTCAAGGTCGGGGGAAAGCGGGAAGCCCAAGCAAGGGCGAAGGACATCGAAACTGCCCTTCTCTTCGGGGAATTGACGAATCCGGAGGGAGATCCTGCCGACACGCTGTTCAAGGAGTACGCCGAAGGGTGGCTTGCAGGGAAGAAAGCCACCCGGAGGCATGGGACGTTCCTCATGTACCACAAGATGCTCAAGACGCATCTTCTCCCGGTGTTCGGAGGTTTGCCACTCCGGGACATTTCGAGGGCCCACGTGCGGCAGTTGTGCGCCGACAAGGTTGCGAATGGGCTTGCACCTACATCGACAGGAGTCGTGCTTACGACGCTCCGAGGGATACTCAGTCAGGCCGTCGATGACGGCATCCTGCCGAACAACGTCGCCGCGAAGGCAGGGACGTTCATCCCGAAGCCGGAGAAAAAGATTCCGGTGTTTCTGTCCCCAGGGACAGCGGAAGTGCTTCTCTCTGCCGCACGGGAGAAATACCCGGTGATCTACCCCGCAATTCTCCTTGGGCTCCGGGCGGGGCTACGGATAGGGGAAATTTGCGGGTTGGAGTGGGCAGACATCGACCTCGATGCGAAAACCCTCACGGTGCGGCGTACCGTCGCTGACGGGGCAATCGGGCCGACAAAGGGTGGTGGAGAGCGTACCATCCCCATGTCAGCCGAACTTGAAGCCGCCTTGAAAGCGAGGCGCACGTCGATGGCGGAAGCGTCCTTGAAGGCAGGGAGGCCGATGCGCTATGTGTACCCGTCAACCGATAACGGCCCCATCTGGCCCAATTGGATACGGCGCAACTTTTTGAAGGTTCTTAAAACGGCGAAGATCCCTGATGTTCATTTTCACGCCCTCCGGCATTCCTTCGGGTCGCATCTGGTGGAGACTGGAGCCCCTCTCTCGGCGGTGCGCGACTTTCTGGGACACTCTTCTTTGACGATGACCGACCGGTACATCCACTCCGTTTCCGATGGTCGGAACATCATTAATAAACTCGACGAAGCCGGAAAATCCGCAACTATCCGCAACCTCGAAAACGGTAGGCCTGAAAATTCTTGGTAGAATCAGCAGGTTCCACGTTCCAATCCGTTTACGATAAGATATCTTCTATGGCAAAAACCGTAATCCTCGGGACGGCCGGACACATCGACCATGGGAAGAGCTCCCTCGTGCGCGCGCTGACCGGCACCGACCCCGACCGCCTGAAGGAGGA
>Ga0172367_10005567_pt1 | contig 15148 bp, 12 predicted proteins | sample Lak10m_FD_114542 | JGI IMG/M metagenome (GOLD analysis project Ga0172367, IMG submission 114542) | Freshwater microbial communities from Kabuno Bay, South-Kivu, Congo - kab_022012_10m | ecosystem: Environmental > Aquatic > Freshwater > Lake | place: Democratic Republic of the Congo: South-Kivu... | reverse complement strand
TGGGTTTCGATGTAAACGCTACTTTGCCCGGCAAGACTGGGAAACATCGCGCTTTTGCTGACACCTGCGTTACCATGACAGCCCACGCAAAGCATAGATCGGCTCTTGCCCTCATTAATATCCGCAGCCTGAGTTGATGTTAAAAGTAAGGATAAAATCACAGTTACGCCGATTTTGACTAGGTAGTGGTTCATTTCGATTACCTCGCTGGCTTGTTATACAATTAAGAGCGGTTAACTAACTCTGGAAGCCTCATCATAAGCAGCTGAAGCTCCGTTTAGCAACTCAAATTATTTTCCTTTCAAGACTCATAAAAGGCCACTAATGTCCTGGTTCATCCAGCTTTTCAGTCAAGATTCCGTCCCACATGCCATGCTGATTATCAGTCTGGTGATTTCAACCGGTCTGGTTTTAGGGCGACTGGCCTATGCCGGTGTGCAATTAGGCATAGCCGGTGTATTGTTTTCAGGGCTGATTTTTGGTCATTTCGACCTCAGCATCAACCCGGAAGTCATGCATTTTCTAAGAGAATTCGGGCTGATTTTGTTTGTATATGCCATCGGCCTCCAGGTTGGACCCAGTTTTGTCAGCTCCTTTTTCAAATATGGACTCAAGCTGAACAGCATGGCCGCCGGGATTGTATTACTGGGTGCCTTGATTGCGGTTGGCATCAGTGTCATCGGCAACATTCCAATGCCGGTGGCTGTCGGCCTGTTTTCCGGTGCCACCACCAACACCCCTTCCCTAGCAGCCGCACAACAAGTTTTGGGTAGCTTGCCTAACATGAGCAGCGAGACTTTGAAAATGCCGGGGCTAGGTTATGCCGTGGCTTATCCTTTTGGCATCATCGGCATTATTTTGTCCATGTTGCTGGCAAAACGGGTATTTCGAGTCAATGTCCAGCAGGAAGCTGAAGATTTTGCCCTTCACCAACAGCAACTGGCGCAAATTCCGGTCTGGGAGGATCTGGTGGTGGAAAACCCCAATCTAAATGGCCTGTCGATCAAACAAATCCCGTTTTTTGAAGGCATGGGCGTCGTCATCACCCGTATTTTGCATAAAGGCGAAACCGATGTAGACATTGCCTCACTGGATACCCGTTTGATGGTGGGCGATACCATTCGCCTGGTGGGCGAGCGCGAACAATTGCAGAGTTTGAAAATCCTGATTGGCCACGATGCAGATATCAATCTGCAAGAAATGGCTAAAAACTTGCTCAGTAAACGTCTGAAAGTCACCAATAAAGACACCATTAACCAAACCATAGGAGATCTGTGTGTCAGATACGGCGTGACAATTTCTCGCGTGCTCAGGCCGGATGTGGAATTTACCCCTACCAGCTCTTTGCATGTGCATTTTGGCGATGAACTGCATGTCGTTGGCAGTCAGGATGCTTTAAACAATATCGAAAAAGCTCTGGGTAACTCTTTGGAAGAACTGAGTCATCCACAAATCATGCCGATTTTTATCGGCATCACCCTCGGCGTATTGTTGGGCAGCTGGCCGTTTTATTTGCCTGGCATACCCTCGGCTTTGAAATTGGGCATGGCAGGCGGGCCACTGCTGGTCGCCATCATGCTCAGCAGAATCGGCAACTGGGGCATGATGAGCTGGCATCTACCAAAAAGCTCCAACATCATCCTGAAAGATATCGGCATCGTATTGTTTCTGGCTTGCGTGGGCCTACATTCCGGCGACGAGTTTCTGGAAACGCTATTGCACGGCGATGGGCTTTACTGGATGGCCTGTGCCACCTTGATTACTTTGCTGCCCTTGTTGATCATGGCGTTGGTGGGACGGATTATATTCAAACTCAATTATTTATCCCTGTGCGGTTTGTTGGCAGGCAGCATGACCGACCCCCCCGCCCTGGCTTTTGCCAACAACCTCAACCCCTCAGCGGCTGTCTCAATTGCCTACGCCACCGTTTACCCGCTGGTGATGATACTCAGAATCATCGCTGCACAATTAATTATTGTGCTGGTTACTTAATCAGACTAGATGTGGCAGAAGACCGCCAATTTAGCGCCATTTGATGGAGAGTTGTATTGGTGGAAGGGGTTTTATCCGCAAGCAGAAGCGGATGCTTATTTCCAATTTCTCTACCAAAACCTGGCTTGGCAGCAGGAACAATTATTCATCTATGGCCGCTGGCTAAAAGTGCCTCGATTAATGGCTTGGTATGGCGACAAAGAAGCACGATACCGCTATTCAGGGGTTGACCATCAACCGTTAGCCTGGAACCCAGAATTACTGGCTATCCGCGCTGACATGGAGCGTGTCTGTTCGCATCGTTTCAACAGCGTACTGGCCAACCTTTACCGTAATGGCCAGGATTCCATGGGCTGTCATGCCGATGATGAAAAAGAGCTAGGGGGTAATCCAGTCATCGCTTCACTCAGTTTCGGCGATTCCAGGATACTGCGGTTTCGGCATAGCCGATCAGGCTATAAACTGGATATTGATTTGGCGCATGGGGACTTATTGCTAATGGCCGGTGAATTACAGCATCACTGGCGGCATGAACTACCTAAAACCCGCAAACCCAAACAGCCACGTATTAATCTGACTTTTCGATCGATTCTTAGCGTTCCTTGTTCGTAGCAAAAGTTTTTACGCAAAGCTTTTGAGCAAATCGTTTTTTGTTGGATTAACCGCCAGCCCATCCCCCACCCAACGCCTTATACAACTGCACCAAAGCCAGCAGCACATCCAGCCTGGCTTGAACTTGGCTGTTTTGAGCATTTAACAAACTACGCTGGGTATTCAACAAGGTTTGATAGTCAATAGCACCGACACGGTAGCGTTCTTCGGACAACCGATAAGCCTCTTGCGCCTTTTCTACGGCATCTGCCAAGGCCTGCATGCGCAGGGTCGAATTTTTCCGAATGGCCGCCGCGTCCTCGACTTCTTTAAAAGCCACCAATAAAGTCTGCTGGTAACTTTCAACCAATTCGGCGTTTCGAGCCCTCGCGCCTTCCAATCCTGCTTCAATTCGCCCCCCTTGAAACAGCGGTTGCGCCAAATTGGCTGCCATCGCCAATGCCAATCCCGCCGGTTGCGGATTCGCTAACAGCGTATCGATATTGAGCTGCAATTTTGGATAAAAAGCCGCCAATGCCACGGCAATATCGGCGTTTGCGGCTTGCAACTGCATTTCAGACTGTCGCACATCGGGACGTCGCTGCAACAAACTACCGGGCTGTAGCGCTTTAATCTCCGGCATCAGCACCGCAAAAAAATTGTCCGGTTGGTAAACTGACTGTTGTGGAGGGTGCCCCAGTAAAATAGCCAAAGCATTTTCAGCCAATGTCTGATGCTGTGTCAGCAAATCCAGGTTAGCGCGAGCGGTGGCCCATTCAGTTTGCTGTTGCGCCAAATCCACCGCCGATACCGCACCGGCTGAAAACCGAGCTTCGATAATGTTTAATACATCGGTAACGTTGTGTAAAAAATCCGTAGCGATGCGCTTGCGTTCCAGAATGGACAGTAGAGTGAAATAACTCTGGCCGACATCCGCCATCACGACCAGTTTCAAAGCATCTCTAGCAAATACTTCGCTCTGCAGCCTGGCTTCACCGGCATCGCGGCGAGCGCGGTTGGCGCCCCACAAATCCACTTCATAGGCCACTGTAACTTGTCCGGCCTTACGCTGGGTTTCACCCAAGTCATTATGCAAACCGCTGTAATCGCCGTTAATACCGGCAGTTGGCCATAAATTGGCACCCGCAATTTTGGCCTGAGCACGCGCCTGTTCGATGCGCTGCGCGGCTGCGGCCAAATCATTGTTATAAGCCAAAGCTTCATCCATCAAATGATTGAGTTCTTGGCTGCCAAAAGCCTGCCACCACTGAGGATCTATGCTGCTCGGTGATTGCACCTGATCGGCCTCGCGCCAATGTTCAGGAATTTCGGCTTCCGGGCGCTGAAAGTCCTGCAGCAAATTGCAGGCGGTAAGGAACAAAATGGCCGCGATGGCTGATAAACGTTTGAGCTGCATGTCTAATTACTCGGCAGCCAACGCCACAACCGGATCCAACCGTGCGGCCTTGCGGGCTGGTAAATAACCGAACAACAAGCCGGTGGCAAAAGCACTGGCAAATGCCATAACGGCAGGCAAGGATGAAAAAACTACCGGCATCTCGAAATAACTCATTAACCAACCGGCTGCAAAGCCCACCAACACACCTATCACCCCACCTATCGTGCAAACCACGGCGGCTTCGGTGTTAAATTGCAGCAAAATATCACGACGCCGTGCGCCCGTTGCCATGCGAATACCTATTTCTCGAGTACGTTCAGTGACACTGACCAGCATGATATTCATCACGCCAATCCCCCCCACCAGCAAGGAAATTGCTGCAACTACGCCCAACGTTATCGTAAAGGTATTCTGAGTTTCAGTGACCATTTCCAAAATCGCTGCCATATTGCGAATCCGAAAGTCTTCGGTTCGATGCCGGTCCAACAACAAATTAAAAATCTGCTGCTGAGTTTGCTCGATTTTTTGCACATCGATCACCCTGACGGTGATACCACTCAAATAATTCTGACCAAACAAACGAACCAAACCAGTCGTCAACGGCACGAATACTGCGTCGTCGCGATCATTACCCATTTGATCGGCACCTTGATTGCTCATGATGCCGATAACTTCAAACGGGATGTTACGCACCAGCACATAACGTCCGATAGGGTTGCTGCCATCAGCAAACAGTTCCTTGACCACAGTCTGCCCCAACACCACGACCGGCGCATGCCGACGCATATCATCCTCATTAAAGAAATCACCTTGCGCCACCGGCCAATCGCGCACCGAAGGCATACTGGGCGCGACGCCCTGGACGCTGGCGGTATGATCGATATTGCCGTAGCGCACAATCAACCGGGCATTTCGTTCTGAAGATGCCGACTCGACATTATCCAGTTCGGCAATGGCTTCTCCATCAGCCGGTATTAAAGTCGCCACATCGGTACCACCGCGTAATCCCGGGCCACCGGGTCGAATCGATAACACATTGGTGCCCATGGATTTCATTTGGCTGAGCACCTCCCTACGACTACCCTCGCCAACCGCCATCATGGTCACCACCGCCGCTACGCCGATTACAATACCCAGCAACGTCAAAGAAGTTCTGAACAAATTGGCGCGCAACGAGCGTAACGCGGTTCTGGAAGCTTCGGCCAGTTCCGCCAACAAATTGATGGCGCCGGGTTGATGATGCTCAGGCAGCATGGATAAAGCCCCATCCCTACTCTCACCATTATCACTGACGATCCTGCCATCCCGAATGCTGATAATCCGCTGGGCATAAGCGGCAATGTTTTCATCGTGAGTAATCAATAAAATGGTGCGGCCTTGGCGGTGCAAATCACCCAGTAAAGCCATCACCTCTTTACCGCTCTGACTATCCAACGCCCCGGTGGGCTCATCGGCCAAGATCACCGGCGGGTTATTCATCAAAGCACGGGCAATCGCCACCCGCTGTTGCTGCCCGCCGGACAATTGCATGGGTCGATGCTCACTGCGTTGCCCAAGACCTAATTGTTCCAGCAATTCTCGGGCGCGACTTTCCCTTAAAGGTTTGGACATCCCGGCATACAGTGCAGGAATTTCGATGTTCTCGGCGGCAGAGGCAGTATTTAGCAGGTTATAGCGTTGAAACACAAAGCCAAACGTTTCCCGACGCAAAGTGGCTAATTGATCGGCATCCAGAGCAGCCACATCCTGGCCTAACACGTGATAACCGCCGCTATTGGGCTGATCCAGACAGCCGATCAGATTCATCAAAGTCGACTTACCGGAACCGGACTGACCAATAATCGCCACAAACTCACCGGGCCAAATCGTCAGTGACACATCATCCAGTGCAGACACCACGGTTTCGCCATTGGGGTAAAATCGCCGGATATGCTCCAGCTTTAGCAGCGGTATGTCTGAACTCATGGCCGAGAATAGCTGGAAGAGGAATGCGAGCTTTTGCTCATCGCGTGATTTTTTTCATCGTGCCGCTGTATCACCAACAACTTATCCCCCGCGGCAACACCATCACGAATTTCGGCAAAACGGCGATTCTGTAACCCGACATGCACGAGTTTTTCCTGCACGGCATCGGCTACTTGCTGCTTGACTAAATATGCCCGGCCTTTTTCGTTATCCTGTTCGGGCTGACGCGCACCCAACACAGCAACCGGCACCAAAAGCACTTTTTCCGCACGGCCAAGTACAAAAAACATTTGCGTACTCATACCCGTCATCAATTGTCGATCACGATTATCGACATCCACCAGTACGTTGTATAAGACTACATTGTTGATCAATTCCGGCGAAGGCAGAATTTGCCTGACCTTGCCTTGCCAGCGTCGTTCCCCTGATCCCAACGTGGAAAAGTAAACCGGCAGATCATTCTTCAAGCGCATCACATCGGCTTCGGCGACTTGCGCTCTGACGGTCATTGCATCCAGTTTGGCCAGTTGCATGATGGTGGGAGTAGTTTGATTGGCGTTGAGTGTCTGCCCCAGGCGCGCCGGGCGCAGCACTACCGTGCCGTCCATAGGAGCGAAAATCTTGGCATACCCCAGATTAGTGCGGTTGCCGATCAAGGTTGATTGCACTTGCTCGATTTGCGCTTTCAGCGAATCCGCGGTGGCGATGGCTTTTTTCAGATTGAAATCGCTACTTTGAAAGTCCTGTTCACTAACACCCTTGCTTTTCATCAGCTCACGATTACGTTCGAATTGCTGGCGGGCAAACACAATTTGCGCCTGCTGTCCGGCGAGTTGCGCCTGAAGATTTTTGATGTTGGCTTCATCGGCCTGCACTTTGGCAGCATAAACTCGCGGATCAATTTCGGCCAGCAATTGCCCCAAAGTGACATTATCGCCAATGTCGACATAGATTTTTTGCAATTGGCCGGTGATTTGCGCACCGACATCCACGTACTCCTTGGCTTCCAATTTGCCTTGTGCGGTTACGTTTTCTTCAATATCGCCGATAAAAACCTCGGCGGTGGTTTGTTGCCCCTGCTCGATCGTGGAAGGTTGATTCCAGTAATAGTAAGCCGCCGCTACTGCTGCCAACAAACCGCAAATCAACAGCCAACGCCGCAAACCACTCCGCCTTACATTGGTATTTCGAGGCATGCTTTTAATTCATCCTTTAGGTGATTCCCTGGTTAAAAAATATGCTGTTTTTAGTGCTCAATACGCTGAACCAAACCGGCTATGTGATATTCAGCGGGCAAGCTAAAAAGAACACCGACAAAGTAAATCTGTTCGTCCTCGACTGCTTGGATGCAGGAGGTAGAGCAAGACAGAGAGCGGTTGTCGAGAGCTTGTCGAAAGATGAGCGGACTTACTTTGAGCAAGGCGGCTGACCTCTTGCCAATCACCACGCATCATCTTGCATTCGCCAGCCAGATATTGCGCCATTCGTCTTTCAAGATTATCGATATATCCGGTATAGTAACTGTCGTCCTCACAGCGAAGAATATAAACCCAAAACATTCTGCCTCCTGGTTACAAGTGATCTGCTGTGAACCATTATTCCATCCAAGCGATAACAGGATTAGCATTATGAAAACCGCGATTTCTATTCCGAAGCGGCGTTTTTGGGGCACTTCATCGGCTAGTGTTTCATCGTCATACATCGTGGTTTTCCTTGGTCTGGTTGGTGAATGGAGAGCCAGTATTGGTTGGGTAATCAGTCGTCCGCTGGCTTAAAAATACTCAGCATTCATTAAAAAGTGAACGCCCACACTGCCGAAATAGCCCAGAGCAATGACCGGCGCCCATTTCAGATGGGTCATGAAGGTATAAATGCCTTTCGCCTGCCCCATCAACGCTACCCCTGCTGCGGAGCCGACCGATAACAAACTGCCACCAACCCCGGCGGTCAATGTTACCAATAGCCATTGCCCTTCCGACATCTCGGGATGCATCGCCAGAATGGCAAACATTACCGGGATATTATCGATCATGGCCGAGATGATGCCGACCAGCACGTTGGCAGGCGTGGCGCCGAGTTCGCCATACAGAAATCCAGATAAATGCTGTAAGTAGCCGAGGAAATTCATGCCGCCCACGCACAACACCACGCCATAGAAAAACAGCAAGGTATCCCATTCCATGCGGGCCAGATGGTGAAACACGTCGAAACGCAAACTATCCGCGTCACCAGTATCTGCTATTTCTTCGCCGGACATCGGATCGAGGCCCAGTTCCGGCTCGTCTTGATGGGTAATATGCAGAAAATAGCCAAACAATTGCAGATAGGTCAGGCCAGCCATCATGCCGACCGCCGCCGGCAGTTGCAGACTGTTTTGGAAGGTCACCGCCGTCAGTACAGGAAGCAGAAACAGCACCACGATACGCTTGGCACCACGGCGCATGACGACCTTGGCATGAAGCGGCGCGGGCTGAGTTTTGGGAATGGCAAAATGCATAATCGTGGCGGGGATCAGGAAGTTGACCACTGAGGGCACGAATAATTTGAAAAACGTCCAGAACTCGATGATGCCCTTCTGCCAGACCATCAAAGTGGTGATGTCGCCGAACGGGCAAAACGCCCCGCCGGCATTGGCGGCCACCACGGTATTGACGCAGGACACGCCGACGAATTTGGGATTGTCTTTGCCGACCGCCATCACCACCGCGCACATCAGCATAGCGGTAGTCATGTTGTTGGATATCGAGGAAATGAAAAACGCCAAAACCCCGGTCACCCAGAACAACTGGCGGTAATTTAGTCCCCGATTGATCAACCAACCCCGCAGACTATCGAACACCCGCCGCTCTTCCATGGCATTGATATAGGCGATGGAGACAATCAGAAACAGCAACAACTCGCCATAGTCCAAAACATCATGCCGAATCGCCGTTTCGGCAACCGACGACAAGTCCTGATCCTTGTAAACCAGGGCAATCGCCACCCAAATCAACGCCGCCGCCAACATCATCGGCTTGGATTTGCGTAATTCCAGGACTTCTTCGAGCACCACGAAAATATAAGCGACCGCAAACAGGCCGATACACAGATAACCGACCCAATGGCTGCTCAAATCCAGGGCTTGGGATGCGTTCTCTGCAAAGGCGTGGTTTGGCAGAAAAAACAGTGATCCGCCCATTAAACCGAACAAAACCCTTTTCAAATCGTTCATGTCATCATCCATTTCCATAATATTTCGTGCCAATGCAGGGATAGCAGCCCGCATGGGCAAAATCTACCAAGTTGTTGTCGTTTGTCAGCAGCACAAGTGCCGAGTTGTTAGGCCAAACGCCGCCAACGGTAATAGCCTTTCAATAATATCGGCGACAGTAGCGTGGTCATCGCAATGACGATGATCAATGCCGCGTAAACATCGTTGTTCAAAATGCCCGAAGTACGCCCCAGTTCCGCGAAAATCAAGCCCACCTCGCCGCGCGGAATCATCGCAATGCCGATCGCCAAGCGTTCCGACCAAGGCCTGCGCAGCAACAGCGCGCCCAGCAGTTTACCGAGCAGGCCCGCAGCAAACAGGCTGGCGGAAAACCACCAAATGAACGGTGCAGCCCAATCGATTTTGCGCAGATTCAGCGACAGCCCGACCATCACAAAAAAGATCGGCACGAATAATTGAATGATGGGCCGCATCTGGGCTTCGATGCGTCCGGTGAAATCCGGGTCTTCATGCAAAGCCATACCGAATGGCAGAAAAAAGCGCCTTGAAAGCGCCAAGCCTGCGGCAAAGCCACCCAATAATTCCGGCGCACCCATTTCATGAGCCAACCAGGCAAAGAACAACACCAGGGAGACTATCAGGGTAGGAATCAGACCGTCCGTCTGACTGACCTTGGCGAATTGCCGAATCAGCAAGGCAATAGCTTTGGCGAATAGCGGTGCCAGAACGAAGAACATAGCGATGAAGCCTATGACCTGTATGGCATTGGCGGTGTTGATTTGCCCCACCAGCGAAAAATCGTAAAGCACGGCCAGCAGTACCACACCGAGAATGTCGTCGATCACTGCCGCACCCAATACCACTTGCGCTTCGTGGCTGTGTTGGCGTTTCAAATCGGTGAGCACGCGGACGGTGATGCCTATACTGGTGGCGGTCAGGGTGCCGCCGATGAACAGCGCTTCCAGCAAACTACGCTCGAACAGCCAGTAACTGAGACTGAAACCAAAAACGAACGGCCACAAAAAACCGCTGACCGCCACGAACAAGGCTTTCCAACCGGATTTGGCCAGTTGGCGAATGTCGGTATCCAACCCGACTTCGAACAACAGCAAAATAATACCGATCTCCGCCAGTAACTTGATGACCTGGCTGGGTTCCATCCAACCCAGAAAACTGGGGCCGAGAATCACGCCAGCCAACAGTTCGCCTACGACCGCGGGGCTTTGAAGCCGCGCGAACAATTCGCCCAACAGCCGCGCGGTCAACAGGATGACCATCAACTGCAAAAAAAACTGATGAACGGCTTGTGCTTCCATCAACGATCCCCGAATAGTCGTCTAATCAGATCGCTACAGTTGTTGCCGACTGTCGATGAGCTTTTCATCCGTGCTGGGCAAAACCGCTTCAACCGGCTGCAGGTCTTCGACGGGCGCGGCCTGAACGACGAGATCGGCTGACAGGTCTGCGCTGACATGTTGTTGACTCATCAAAAAAGCGGGAAGTGTCGCCAGACCGATCAGCAAGGGCAGTGCGATGGCTTGACGACCCCAACGATAATGGCCGGTAGGCAGGGTGTTGTCGGGTTGTACCGAGCCAGTGACCGGTGATCGTTTCCACGGTTTGGCATCCAGCCAGGCCATCATTTGGCCAGCTATCAACATCAGGACCAAGCCACTCACATTGACCCAAGCCGAAGCTATCCAACTTTCGCGCCCCAAGTGATCCAGCCAGATGCCACCCGCATAGGAAAGCACCATGGAGCAAAGGAAAATCGGTAACGATTGTTGACCCATGGTGACAATGGCGCGTGGGAACGTACTGGCTAGCCACTGTGGCCGCCAGTTGCACAGCCGATGCATCAGATAAGCCAGCGCGAGTAAATGCACCCAGCGCAATAGCCCCAAATGGCTTTTATCTAGCCAAGGCGCCAGGTTGGCGCGAAGTTCGCCCCAGAACAGGAATTGGCGATAGGTGGGCTCATGTCCCAGGGGAATGGACACCAATACCAGCCCCAGGCAGAGTGCCGTCAACCATCCGTGTCCGACGTTAACCCGCAACCAACCGGCACCGAAGGCGTAACCGGTGAAAAACATCCACTGCCAGTTGAAAGGGTTGAAATACCAGGGGCGACCGCTAGCCGGATCGGCGGTCAACTCCCAGCCAAAGTACAGTGTGGCCCAATACAGGGCGGCGGAAAAACAGATAGCTAAAACGACATGCAAACGCGATAACACCCAAAATATCGGCAGCCATGCCATCATCACCAGATACATGGGCAGGATGTCGAAATAATTGGGCACATAGGCTAAGGTGAACAAGTCATAGAGCGCTTGTTGGGTGGCATCGAAAAAATAGCCGATATTCAGGCGTTGAATATCGTCCATTTCCGGGACCCAGCGATTACCGATCACGCAAACTAAGGCCAGCAGCACGAAGGACGCCAGATGTGCGCTATAAATCTGCATACAACGGTGCAGAATGCGGGCCAATCCCAGCAAAACTCCTGACCGCTCGAAGCAGCGGCCATAGGCCAGCGCTGAAGCAAAGCCAGATAAAAACACAAACACCTCGGCGGCATCGCTCAGGCCGAATCGGGAAGGGGTGAACCAAAACCAGGGGTTATCGGGCATGTGGTTGATGAAAATCACCATCAATGCCACACCTCGAAAAAAATCCAGTTGGATGTTTCTGGCTTGCTGTAATTGGATTGGCATTCCCATATAGATCCTATTGATAAAGTACTTCAGGCTAAGCATTTTACCGTAGGAACAATCGTTATATCTTATTTGGATGTTTGCTGGCTTAACCACTAATGAGAAATCCCTCGACCCTGCCGGGAAGACAGCAAAAATTTGACATAAACAGGAGCCCACACCGAACATTTCACTGATTGGGTATCAGGTTTTTCCTTAAAATGGCTTTTTGCCTGCCTGAATGTCAGTATGCCAGGCAATGGCTTCAAATTTGAAGACACAGAGCTCAAGAGTAATTTTGCAAGTACTGGCCATAGTATTGTCGGACTCGTTGTACCATTTGAAACAAGAGTAGTTGTAATCAAGGCTGGACTTCGAATGAATAAAGGCCGACACAAATCCCCCCCACAACCTCAGGTTGATAATTTAACCGCAAAATTTTATGACTTTTTTACTCTTCCTTGCGTATAGTGCAGAATTTTTTGTTCAGATTGCTAAATTTCCGTTCAATGTAGCCAGTTGTTGGCTGGGTTAATCATCATGTCCGCAAACCACAATCAGTCCCAACTCACTGCCTTGACCCTAAGCGCTATCGGCGTAGTCTTTGGCGATATCGGCACCAGCCCGCTTTACGCACTCAAGCAAGTTTTTCATAGCGGCCTACCTATGGATCCTTTTCATGTTCTTGGCGTTCTTTCCCTAATTTTTTGGTCGTTGACATTGGTCGTTACGATCAAATATGCCACATTTATCATGCGCGCGGACAATAAGGGTCAAGGCGGAATCATGGCCTTGATGGTACTGGCACTTAATGGCTCCAAGGACAATCCCAAAAAAATGACTTTTATCGTCACCATTGGACTGTTAGGCGCCTCCTTGTTCTATGGCGATAGTATGATTACTCCGGCAATCTCCGTGATGAGCGCCGTGGAGGGATTGCAAATTGTCGCGCCTAGGCTGGATCACTACATAGTCCCTATTACGCTTACCGTCCTCGCAATATTATTCATTATCCAAAGCATGGGAACTGGCAAGGTTGGCAATATGTTTTCACCCATAATGTGTTTCTGGTTTGCCACCCTGGCCGTTTTGGGGGTGATCAATATTTTTGCTCATCCTGATGTAGTTCAGGCCATCAACCCTTATTACGCATTAAAACTGCTGAATGAAATAGGCTGGAAAGGCTTTGTGATTATGGGCTCGGTTGTGTTAGCCATTACTGGCGCAGAAGCTCTCTATGCGGATATGGGGCACTTTGGTTTGAAACCGATACGCTTTGCCTGGTTTGGTTTTGTGTTTCCAGCTCTATTGCTCAATTACTTTGGTCAAGGGGCTTTGCTGATCAGCAATCCAACCGCGATCGAAAATCCGTTTTATCTGCTCGCTCCCGACTGGGCCATGTATCCGATGTTGATTTTATCGACCTTAGCGACAGTCATTGCCTCGCAAGCCGTGATTTCCGGGGCATTTTCAGTCACCCGACAAGCTATTACACTAGGCTATTGTCCACGCATGAATATTCGCCACACCTCGGGGGATGAAATGGGGCAAGTCTATGTACCGGCAGTGAACTGGTTGCTGATGGTGGCCGTATTCATACTGGTAATAAGCTTTAAATCCTCCTCGGCTTTGGCTTCGGCCTATGGTATTGCGGTAACCGGCACCATGATTGTTGACACCATACTAGCTTTTATTGTCATTCAAGCACTCTGGCAATGGAACAAAGTGACCAGTTTTGGTTTTTTATCCACCTTTTTGGTCATTGACTTTCTATTTTTCTCATCCAACAGCCTGAAAATTCCTACGGGAGGCTGGTTACCCTTAGTGATAGGCACGGTGTTATTCATGATACTGACCACCTGGATCAAGGGTCGGGAACTGCTATCCAAAAACCTGGATGAGAAACGAATCATGTTCGAGGAACTGGAAGAAAGACTGCAGTCCAAGCGTTTGCAGCACGTCCCAGGCACTGCCGTGTATTTGGCCAAAAACCTGCGCGGTGTGCCACAAGTGCTGTTACATAATCTCGAACATAACCATGTCATACACGAACAAATGATCGTACTGAGCATCGTCACCAAAGAAGTGCCGTATGTCGAAGAGGAACAGCGGGTGAAAATCCGGGTGTTTGGAGATCATGGCCAATTCTACCGAGTGAAAATGTACTTCGGCTTTCAGGAAGAACAGGATGTACGACGGGCATTGCAACTTTGTCGAAACGAAGGGCTGATCATTGATCAAAAAACCGTGTCATTTTTTGTCGGTAGTGAACGATTGTCATTTCGTCGCCGAACACCTCTGGCGCAATGGCGTCGGACATTATTCAGATTCCTCTTGCACAATTCTTCCAGCGCTATCGAATATTTTAAAGTCCCGGTTGATCGGGTCGTGGAACTGGGCATTCGCATAGAGTTGTAATCCGCAATTAGCGACAACCTTACAAGCCAAGATCGTCTTGCCGCATAACCAACTTGCTTAATTCTTTTGTCAGATTTACAAGATGACCGTCACACCAGCAGGGAAGCAGGCATCCAGTGCCATGCCGAAATGACGGACATTTGAAACAAAACGCTATTGAACCCTGACCAAAAACCCATCCGTCTTCTCACAACCAGGCTTGCTGCGCGCTGTCACACTGATACGAGCGAAACCGTGTTGAAAAGGTTGATTGAGCTTGCCTTTGACTTCCAGTCGACCGCTAGGTTGCGGCGTGATTTCCAACTGTTTCGCGCTAATATGCTCTTTATACTGACCCGCTGAGATATTCACTTCGATCGAGCTTGGACTGGTGTTAGCTGAAGCCACAAAAGAAAACTCGCGTAAATGTTGCAAATATTTATTGGCGGAAGGTTGAAACTCGGAAAAGTTAGGTTTTTCGCAACTACTGGAGCTGGAGCTTGATCCACCATAGGCAAAGGCGGTATTGGCTGCCAAGCTTAGTAGCACGGCGGTTATGGCTGATAAATATTTCATGACGTTCCCCCAATGGCTATTTTTATTAGAACGTCCGCTAAGAGTACCAATAATTTATAACCCTGTGAGAAATAGCGATGCCTTTATTGAATTTAAATACCAATGTCGACCTGGATGCAGAAAAATCTCCAGCATTGATGAGCCGATTATCGAAACTGTTAGCCCAGGAAACTGGCAAACCCGAACGCTATGTCATGATTGAAATGACAGCGGGTAAAGCCATGCTGTTTGGCGGCAGCTCGGAACCACTGGCTTATGTTGAATGCAAAAGTATTGGCCTGACGTCGGCGCAAGCCAAGTCTTTATCAGCAGCCATTGCGCATT
>Ga0172367_10005563_pt1 | contig 15153 bp, 20 predicted proteins | sample Lak10m_FD_114542 | JGI IMG/M metagenome (GOLD analysis project Ga0172367, IMG submission 114542) | Freshwater microbial communities from Kabuno Bay, South-Kivu, Congo - kab_022012_10m | ecosystem: Environmental > Aquatic > Freshwater > Lake | place: Democratic Republic of the Congo: South-Kivu... | reverse complement strand
ATTGACGCAATCTTTTCAGCGTCAGGCACAAGCGTTTCGATGAACGTTGGCAGCGGCAAGACGTTAACGCTTGGCGGCAACATGACCGGATCGGGAACGATCAACGGCGTATCAATCGGTCAGTCGCTTGCCGGTGCTGGGTCATTCAGTACGCTTTCTGCGTCAGGCAATGTGACGTTTACGAACGCGCCTATTCTGTCATCGCTTACAGCGTCAAAGCCTGTATTTACGGACGCTAGCAAAGGGTTGAGTTCGTCGGGTACGGTGCCATTGAATCAAGGTGGCACCGGCGAAACAACAAAAACGGCAGCGTTTGATGCTTTAGCGCCAACAACCACCAAAGGCGATTTGATCGTTAGCGATGGCGGCGACAACATTAGGCTTGCCGTTGGCACGAACAACCATGTACTTACAGCCGATAGCGCACAAGCGTCTGGCGTTAAGTGGGCGGCAGTTTCTGCATCTCCCGGCGGATCAGACACTCAAGTCCAATTCAACGATGGCGGATCAACATTCGGCGGCGATGCTGGGCTGACGTACAACAAAACAACGGATACCCTGACTACAAGCGTAGTCGTTCACGGCGCTGGAACCGCTTCCGCCCCATCTATCACCACCACAGGCGACACCAATACGGGTGTGTATTTCCCTGCTGCTGATACGGCTGCGATTACGACAGGCGGCACCGAGCGGATGCGTATCAACTCAGACGGAACCATTAAAACAGGGTCAACAATCTCCGTTGGCAACGCAACCCCATCAACCTCCGGCGCAGGCATCACTTTCCCCGCCACGCAATCTGCATCCTCAGACGCAAATACCTTGGATGATTATGAGGAGGGGACTTGGACACCGACATTAAGTTTTAGTTCAGGAAGTATTACTGCATATGCAGACCAAAATGGCAAGTATACAAAAGTAGGAAATTTAGTAACTGTGACTTTTTATATATCCATAACTAGTGTTTCATCTCCTTCTGGAGATTTAACAATTACAACTTTACCTTTTACATCTAATTCTACAGCTTTAAGGCCAGCAACATTTATTAGAGCTACATCCTTAACTGGTGTTACTGGAGTGGTTGGGGGTTGGTTAAATTTTTCTTCAACAGCATTAAACATCATAACTCTGAACAATGGTACTACAGCAAACTTAAATGCAAACACTATACAAGCAACTTCTGAATTTGATGCGACTTTTACATATCAAGTTTAATTATCTACGCTGGACTAGCGTAGACGGACTTTAACAAAAGGAACTTAAATGATTACTAAACAAATTGTTATTGACCAGATTACCGTAACAGAGAACGGCATCATTCTCTACCGTGAAGCCACACGCATTATTGAAGACGGTAAAGAACTGACCAAGACCTATCACCGCTCATCCCTAACACCGGGGCAAGACCTTGCAAGCCAGCCTGAGAAGGTGGTAGCGATCTGCAATGCGGCATGGACACCTGAAGTGATTGCAGCCTATGAAGCGGCGCAGCAGGCTGCGTGAACAAGCCAAGCCTCAGTTGGAATCTAAGCCCTTTGGTGACTGATAACCACTTGGAATATGAGCCTTGACCTTTTTGTGTTTATTCATAGTGTGGGTCTGCCTATTGCTTCCGCCTGTCTTGGTGGTTACTTTGTTTTCCTGACGTTGAAGTTCATTCTGGCTGGCGTTACGAGTGGCGTAAATAGCGTAGCTAACATGGTGACTCAGCTTGAAAAGCGTATTGAAACCATGAACACGCAACTTCAACGGATTGATGTCAAAGTAACCCACAGTCTTGGTTTGCAACCTGATTACGGTCGGTTGGCAAGGGCTGAGAAAGAGGACAACAGGAAAGACTAAATGGACTTCAACATTGGTAAGCTAGTTGAGGAGTATGGCTTTCCGACCATTGCCGTAGTTGGTCTGATCTACTTAGTTTTTTATGTTTGGAAATGGTCAACCGAAGAAATTGATCCCACCCTGAGCCAAGCCAAAAAATCTGTCATTAGTCTTATTGATCGGGTCAGAATGCTTGATAACGATTTGATTCGGTTGGATGAAAAACTTCAGACGGTACTACAACTTCGAGGCGAGAAAATTCAGCGCGAGACACAAAAAGCCAAGGAAGCGATTAACAAGAACGGAGATCATTGAGACATGACACCTAATGATAACGCACTTGCAAAAATTGAAACGCATGAAGCCGTATGCGAAGAGCGCTATGGGCAAATCAACGCCAGGCTTAAGCGTTTGGAGATGGTGGTGATGACAACGGCAGGCACTATTATTATTTTGCTGCTTAATCTTGTGTTAAGAATAAAATAATGCTCACGCTTTTATCAACGCTCCTGTCATTCTTAGCCGGTGGCGTGCCAAAGTTGCTTGACCTTTGGCAGGACTCCAAGGACAAGGCGCACGAGCTGGAACTTGCCCGTATGCAAAATGAACGTGAGCGTGAGTTAGCCGCCATGGGATTGCTTGCGCAGCAACGCATTGAAGAGATTCACACCGAACAAGTGGCGATGCAAACGCAGGCCGAAGAGATGAAAGCGTTGTACGCGCATGACATTGCGATTGGCGAAGGAACAAGCCAGTGGGTGAAGAACGCTAGAGCGTTAGTGCGTCCTGTGCTTACCTATGGCATGTTTTTGTTACTTGTATTTGTTGAGATTGGCGGATTCTGGTACGCGTGGACAACAAATGTGCCATTCGATTTGATGTTAAACCAACTATGGGATGACGATACGCAACAAATTTGGGCCGCGATTGTGGCCTTTCACTTCGGGTCACGAGCATTTGCAAAATGATCAGCCCGCTTGCCCTCCAAATGATCAAGCATCACGAAGGTGTGCGTGCGCGGCCTTATCGCTGTCCGGCGTTGCTTTGGACCGTGGGTGTGGGCCATGTCATTGACCCATCGCACATCAACGTCAAAGTCGAAGAGCGCAAAGCTTTACCCATTCCACCGGGTTGGGATCGCACATTATCTATGGCGGAAATTGACGAGATACTTGCAAAGGACTTACAACGCTTTGAGGCTGGCGTATCACGATTATGTCCTGCTGGTCTTACTCAGTCTCGCCTTGATGCACTCACATCATTTTCGTTCAATGTGGGACTAGGCAACCTCCAACGATCAACGTTAAGAATGCACCACAATCGAGGTGACTATGCGGGCGCAGCAGTTGCCTTTAAGATGTGGACTAAAGCGGCAGGGAAAGAGTTGCCAGGGCTTGTCAAACGCCGCCGCGATGAAATGGCCCTCTACATGAGCAACCAGTCATGGCACTAGTCCCTATCAAACTTCCGCCAGGCGTATTTCGCAACGGTACAGAGTTGCAAGCCTCTGGCCGATGGTATGACGCCAATCTTGTTAGATGGTTTGAAGGAACGCTTAGACCTATGGGTGGCTGGCTTCAATGGTCAAGTGCAACCGTCAGCGGCGTTCCTCGCGGCATGTTTGCATGGCGGGACAACTCAACCAATGTGTGGTTAGCCGTTGGATCAGCATCGAAACTTTACGTTTATCAGGGTGATGGTGACCAGGCTGACATTACACCAACCAGTTTTAGCGCAGGGCGCACTGACGCTACGGGTGGTGTGGGTTACGGCAATGGCGACTATGGCGAGCAAGCCTACGGAACCCAACGCTTAAACCTTGCGCAAACCGGTATATTGCCTGCCACCACATGGTCAATGGATAACTGGGGCCAATACTTTGTGGCGTGTTCCGACTACGATGGCAAATTGTATGAATGGCAACTTGACTTTGCCACGCCAACCAAAGCCGTTGCCATCACGAATGCGCCAACGAGTTGCAATGGCTTGATTGTTTCGGAAGAGCGTTTTCTGTTTGCACTTGGTGCTGGCGGCGATCCGCGCAAAGTGCAATGGTCTGATCAAGAAGACAATACGGTTTGGACGCCAGCCGCCACCAATCAAGCGGGTGACTTCATCCTTTCAACGCCAGGCTCAATTGTTGGCGCAAGGCGTGTTCGCGGTGGCGTGTTGATTCTCACCGATGTAGATGCTCACTTTGCGCAATATCAAGGACCGCCATACGTTTATGGATTTGAGCGTGTTGGCACAGGGTGCGGATTGGTCAGTGCAATTGGCGTAGCCACGGCAGACACCTTTGCCGCGTGGATGGGCCAATCTGGATTTTGGATGTTTGATGGTTACACCAAACCGTTGCCATCCGATGTGTCTGATTATGTATTCAACAACATCAATCGCGGTCAGATTTCCAAGGTTAGTGCCGTTCACAACTCCAAGTTCGCTGAAATCTGGTGGTTTTATCCGTCTGGCGACAACTTAGAGATTGATTCGTACGTCATTTGGAATTACCGCGAAAATCACTGGTCGATTGGATCGTTGGTGCGTACTGTTGGAACAGGACAGGGTGTGTTTAGCGTTCCGTTGATGGCGGGATCAGATGGCAAGATTTATCAGCATGAAACAGGCTGGATTTACAGCGGTGCCGGTGGCTCGCCATACGCTGAAAGCGGACCCTATCAGATTGGTATGGGCGATAACATTCTTGTGGCGAAACAACTCATTCCTGATGAAAACACATTGGGCGATGTAACCGCAACATTCAAAACGCGTCTATATCCAACGGGTGATGAACTAACTTACGGTCCTTATTCGCTTGCCAATCCAACATCGATTCGCTTGCAGGGCAGACAAATGAAGGTTCGCGTCAATAGCAACAACAATGTTGATTGGCGTGTTGGCGTATTTCGATTCGACGCTCAAGCGGGCAGCAAGCGATGAAACTTCCGCGCCCAACGAGTGATTACGATCAAGCGTCTGAACTGTCACTGCGTCGAGCACTTGAATTAGCTGACTCATTAAACCGTAAAAAGAACGCTGATATTGAATTAGGGCAAGACGAAAAAGTGATTATTCGCTCGCCAAACGGCACGCGTTACTACCTATCAGTTTCAAATGTTGGCGCGTTGAGCGCTACAACAATGTGAGGCAATCATGGCAACTAGCAATCAACTCTCATACACAGATTGGCTTGAAAATGTTCGTCAAGGATACGGACCTTCAGGGCAAGGTGCGCAGTCAGAAAAAGAAGTACCTGTTGTATGGCGTGATCCAAACTCAGGGTTTGGCATAGGCGTTGCCGTTGATGGCAATCAAGTTGAAAAGCTTGTGTATTTCAACCCACAGGGATACAAACTTCGATCAAGTATTTTCACCGCCCCGGAGTTATATAAAAATGCTAGCGAGTTTGGTATCGGGTTGAGTCAAATCGGCGGTCTTGGCGCAAAGCTTGATGCCGCTGGTCTTAAGTACAAGCCAGGTGAGTTGTACGCTGGTGTTGGATCAAACTTAGGCATCAACTTTTCAGATGTTCAGCAAGGCAAATTAGGATCGGCTTACGATTGGACGCAAGACCCGTTTGCATCGCAAAAAGGGCCGAGTGCATCAGATCAACTTGCCGCATCCCAAGCACTTGCTGACAGGTTAGGCATTAAGCGTGAAACGTCAGAAAATCTAGCGCAAATCAACCCTTATGTAGGTCCGTCTGGAACAAGAAATTTTGCAGTGGTGGTGCCAAGCATTTCAGGCTCGCCCACCATTTCATATTACGCCACGCAAGAAGATGCTGATGCTGCCAAGTATTTATATGGGGGGACGGTTTACAATTTAGCCGAAACCGGCGGGATAAGCCTAGGATCGCAACCCGCGCAACAGCAACAAACTACGCAACAGCAACAAACGCAAACTACGCAACAGCAGTCGCCAAGAACGCAACAAATTTTGTCTCTATTGCCTACCGATTGGAACACTTACACGCCAGCCAACAAACGGTTTTGGTTTGAATCAAAAGGCGTGACAAGGGCTGACTTAGAGGCAGCAGGCATTCCTCAAGCAGATATAAACGCGCTTTATGCACAGGCGGCAGTAGAAAAAAAAAGTAACCAAGCAACGACAGGTTTACTTGATACAAACAACCAAACGACAAATGTAACGGATCAATCTACAACAGGTTTGCTTAATGCAAACATTTCACTTGCTGATGCAAGTGCCGTATTTCAAAGTCTGTTTGGAAAAGCCCCAAACGAACAACAACTTAGAAACTTTGCATCGATAGGGGCGAACGATCCAAGGCTAGCATCGCGTAGTGCGTTTGAAACTTACTTAAGAGGCACTACTGATTACGCCAATTACCTTAAATCTATTGCAAACACAGGAAACGTAGGAGACACAGGAAACACAGGAAACGTAGGAAGTACAGTTACTACAAACATAACGCAACAACAAGCTATTGATACGTTCAAAAGCATTTTCGGGCGCGTGCCAAACGCAACTGAGCTGTCGAACTTCTTGGCTTACCAGAGCGGTAAAACACCATTCACAAGCACTGACGCTTTGGCGGCATATCTTAGAAGCACGCCTGATTTTCAGATGTATCAGGCTAGACAGGCTTTGCAGCCAATGACGTATGGTCGAGCTGTTGTACCCCAATCGCAATTGCAATACGGATATGGGCCGGAGCAAGGATTGCTCACAAATATCAAAGGTCCGACAGGTCAGCAAATACAGAATCAAATGGATGCTTTTTATGCAGCATCCTATGGCGGTACACCAACGGCTGGATTGCTTGCGCCAGCCATTGCAGAAATGGCAAATCAGAAACAACCGCCAAACTTTTACGCTATGCCAACCGGTTCACCGTCCATGCAAGAGCTGACGCAGCGGGCGCAAGGTTTGCTTGACCAGGGTTACACCATGGCCGATTTACGCTCTCAAGCCATGCAAAACAATTTATCGCCACAAGTGACGGGCGCCATTCTGTCAAATGTTCAACAGGGCGGAGCAACGCCGTATTTGCAAGGATTATTGTCCGGTGAATTACCTTTGGTTGCAGGCCAGAACTTATTGGCGGCTCGATGAATGCTTGTGACTTAAGCCATTGGGATCGGTGCAAACCGTTTATTGAGGCGGCATTGCACTACACTGGCGGAACGCATACCATTGAGGATATAAAGCGTGCTGTTGACGCCAATGAAATGCAGTTTTGGCCTGGTCAACAATCCGCTGTCATCACCGAGATTCAGCGTTACCCACAAGCCAAAGGGATGCACTATTTTCTTGCTGGCGGGGACTTGGAAGAACTCTCGCGTATGCGTCCAATCCTTGAAAAATGGGCGCAATCACTTGGATGCAATCGTGTGACACTTGCCGGAAGGCGTGGCTGGCTGCGTACGTTTTTGGCGGACCAAGGTTATGAAGAGAAATGGACTGTTATGTCCAAGGAGTTGAAATTATGAGTAAGAGCGGTGGCGGTCAAACAACGCGTGTTGAGCTTGATCCAGCATTCAAACAGGCAGCGCTTGAAAACTATGAGTTTTCAAAACAAATTGCAGGGCAAGAATACACGCCTTATGCCGGATCAAGATTGGCGGCGCCAACCGCTGCCATGCAACTTGGTTTGCAACAACAAGCGCAGGCCGGTGCGTATGGGCCGGGAACGCAAACCGTTGATTACGCCACAGCGTTGGCAATGCAACCAACAAGCATTGCCGGAAATATTCAACAATTCATCAATCCGTTTCAACAGCAAGTCATTGGAACGGCAGTGCAAAATATTGAAAATCAACGCCAGATGCAGCAACAGCAAAATGCTGCCAATGCAGTTCGCGCCAAAGCTTTCGGCGGATCGCGTCAAGGTATCGTCGAAGGATTGACAAATCAAGCCGCACTTATGGCAGCAGGCCAAACCGCAGGGCAGTTAGCAAGTCAAGGGTTTACGCAAGCCGCACAACTTGCATCACAAGACGTTGCGGCTCGCCAGGCGCAAGCAGGGCAATTAGCCGGTTTGGGTGCGGCGCAACAAGCTATCCGCCAAACGCAGGCGCAACAATTGCAAGGCGTTGGCGCACAAGAGCAAGCGCAGCAGCAAGCGCAACTCGATTTGGCGTACCAAGACTTTTTACGTCAACAAGCCTATCCGTTGCAACAACTCAACATTAGGTCACAAGGTTTGAGCGGATTCCCAGCAGAGAATCAAAACGTCAGTACACAACGCATGTCACCAGGTCAACAATTTGGACAGGGCGTTAGCACGTTGGCGTCATTGGCTTACTTGTTTTCTGACAGGCGCATGAAAGAAAACGTTGATCGCATGGATTCGCCATTGTCGCAACTTGGCAAATTAACGGGGTATGACTACAACTATAAGGGCGATGACGAGCGAACGGGTGGCGTCATGGCGCAAGACGTTCAACGTGTTATGCCTCAATCTGTAGCAAAAGATGATAGCGGCATGATGGCGGTCAATTACCCTCAAATTACTGGATTGCTGGTTGAAGCGGTTAAGGAACTTGACCGTAGAACAAGGGGTTAAACATGGCGTCTTTATTAGATTTTTTCACGGGCAGCGGAAGCTTCAGCGGGCAACAATTGCCTAATTCGCCAGAGGCTGCGTCACAAGGTTATGCGCCAAACTTCTTTGATCGTTTTGGCGCCGGTCTTGATCGTTTGCAGCAATATCCTGGCTTGCCCGCCATGCCTATGGATGAAGAAGAGCGCCGCAGGCAGCGCTTGATGACGCTTGCGCAGTTAGGATCAACCGTTGCGCGTGGCGGCACACTGGCTGAAGGTTTGCAAAGTGCGCAGCAGCAAGGGTTGCAAAGGCAGTTGTTTCAGATGCAACTAGCGCAAATGCAACAACAGCAACTTCGTGAGCAAGCTTTACGCCAAGCGTTATCAGTACAACCAACCGAGGCTCAACGATTCCAAGCCGGTGCTGCCGCCATGGGCGTTGAAGGTATGGGGCCAACCGTTACCGCGGCTCGCGCACAAGAAAAAGCTGTTGAATCAATAAGGCCATTTGCTAGCCTTACGCCAGAGCAACGATTGATTGCTTCGCAAATGCCATACGCTGAAGCGGTCAAGTACATTGGCGAAAATGTTAAGCCAGAAGAATACGGCACAGGAACCAACACGGGCATGATTGGCGGAAGACCTGTTAGTTATGTTGTTGGCAAGCGTGGTGGGATTAAGGTGCTTGATGTTGCGCCGCAACCAAATGAAGAGCAAATCAAGACAGGAAACAAGATTTTAATTCGCGACAAAAATACTGGCAAAACAATTGGCAGTTACGATATGGAAATGACGCCTGGAGAAGTGGCGACTAACCTAAGAGCTATAAGAACGCAGGATTTGAACGAGCTCAGGTTTGCTTTTGATCAACGACAAGCGGAACAACAAAACGCTTTCCGCCGCCAAGAACTTGGCTATAGAGGGCAAGAGGTTGATTTATCAGCATTGCGCGCAAAACAAGGTGACGTTGATTTAGTTACGGACGCCGCTGGCAATATGTTCTATACATCAAAGACCATGACGCAACCAACCAGGCAGATTGTTGGGCCAACGATTGGCGACACAATGGGCCAACCATTAAAAGGCAAGGGCCAAACTATTCCCACCGCGGTAACGGAAGAGTTTGTTAAAAATCAAGCCAATCTAAATTCCATTCAAGAAGCCGCCAAACTTGTTGAGCAAAATCCTGGCGCGGTTGGTCCGCTCACAGGAAGAACGCCAGCCGGTATCAGAGATCCATTTGCGCCAGAAGTGAATATCAGAACGCGCGCAGCGGTTGCCCGTATTGGAAGTATGTTGATTAAAGATATTTCAGGTGCAACGGTTCCTGTTGCCGAGGTTCCGCGTCTTGCGCCATTTATTCCGCTCCCAACGGATGATGATAAAGCTATCAAAGTAAAGCTTGGCGAACTGGAAAAAGAAATTAGAAACATTGAAGATGAGCGTAGAAAGCAGTACACAGCACAAGGCATGAACTATCCGTCACTATCTGGACGAATAGCCATACCAGGCGCCCCAAGCATTATGGATCAATACGGTCTTACGCCAAGGAGATAAGCAATGACAAACCTTGAGCGGGTTTCCGCCAACATGCGCAAGATGTTTGAGCAAGGCGCACCGCAAACAGATATGGAGGCTTACCTTCGACTAGAGGGTTACACGCCATCACGTTATCTTGGTGCCATGGCGAGGCAACGTCGAGGCGTTGGCGAAGTTGAAGCAGGCGCGTTTCGCACTTTTATGCAAGGCTTAACGTTTGGCTTTTCTGATGAAATCGAAGCCGCGGTTAAAGCAGCGTTTACTAAGGGTTCTTACCAGGACAACGTTGAAGCGGTACGCGAAGGCATTAAGGAGTACCAAAAGCGCAGCCCCATGACTGCGGCAAGTAGTGAGCTTGCTGGCGCCTTACTTCCCGCCGCTGTAACGATGGGCGCTGCTGTGCCAGCCGTTGCCGCGCGCGCGCCCCAACTTGCCGGAGCAGTAACCAGGGGCGCACAGGCCGTGACAAGTGCTTTGCCGTCTGCTTTGCAAGGCACCAACATTGGCGCACAGGTTGGCCGCGGCGCACTGATGGGTGCTGCCGGTGGCGCCTTGGGTGGCGCTGGGCAAGCCGAAGGCGGTGCAGTTAATACGCTTCAAGGTGCAGCTATAGGTGCTGGCCTTGGTGCTGGCGTTGGTGCCGCCATACCGCCAGCCATGGGACTTGCAGGCTATGGCGTTGGTAAGGCGCGTGACGTGTTAGGAAGAAGCGGTGCTGCTGCGCAACAAAAAGCGGCGCAACTGATTATCCAAGGCATGGAGCGTGACCAATTAACGCCAGCCGAATTGCAGCGCAGATTGATGCAGGCAACGCCGGGCAAGCAAACAACGCTTGCTGACATTGGTGGTGAATCGTTGCTATCGCGTGCCGCTGGCGCTGTTAATACTCCTGGTGCCGCCAAAGGTCCGAGAGGTGAGTTCTTGCAAGAGCGTGTTCGCACACAATCGGATCGTGTTATTGCTGATTTGGCGGCAGCAGCGCAAGAGCGTTTACAAAATACCAATATGTTATTGCGTGATTTAACGGAACAGCAAAAGCGCAAAGCGGCACCGCTATATGCCGCGGCATATGACACACCTGTTGGCGTACTGAACGATAAAGAGTTATTGGCTTATTTGGATCGACCGGCGTTTAAGAAGGCTTACGCTCGCGCGGTAAGTATGGCCTCCAACGAAGGCGAATCATTGCCACAAATCTATCGGTTTAAAACTGATGGTAATGGGCGTCCAATTTACGATGAAGATGGTTTGCCTGTTTATGGCGAGTTAGAGGATTTGCCAAACGTCAAAATTCTTGATTGGGTTAAGCGGGGTTTGGATGATGTGATCAACGCCAAGCAAACCAAGGAAGGGTTTGCGTCTACCGAGGCAAGAATCATTCGTAACGCAAAGAATGAATTCCTTGATCGTTTAGACACTTTGGTACCAAAGTATAAAGATGCGCGAGCTGCGTTTGCTGGTGACGCAGCACTAAAAGACGCTATTGATCAGGGCAGAAAAGTATTTACGATGCCTGAGAACGATTGGCGCGAAGTGGCGGCAGACTTTAATAAGCTTACCGACATGGAACGCAATATGTTCCGCGCTGGTGTTGTTGACGCTGCAAAAATTCAAGCTGATCGGATCACGCGTGAATTTGGAACCGCACGCGATGTAACGCGCCTGTTTGACAACACGCAAACGCTCGGACGATTGCGCGCGGCATTTCCTGATACACAATCATTTGATACGTTTCGCAATCAACTTGGCGAAGAAGCGCGATTCACTGAAGTGCGCAACCGCATTCTGGCCGGATCGCGTACGGCGCCTCTGGCCGCGGAAATGGCTGAACAAGGCGGTCCAACAGGCGCAGCGGTTGGGTCAGCAATTATCCAAGGCAATCTTCAGCCGATTGCATCACAGTTGCTTGGGCAGGCTATGCAACGCGGTGCTGGAAATGTTGGTGATGTGGCGGAAATACTTGGGCGCGAATTGCTAACGCCGCTAACACCACAAAGCCTTGACGCTTTGATGCGGCGACTAGCCACGCAACAAGAGGCCATGGCCCGAGGCGAAGTTGCTCGCGCAACTACCAGACCCATGGTTGGCGGGGCGCTCGGCCAGTTGGCAGGGCAAGCCGCCGCTCCAGAGCAACCGTTTAGGCTTGATGTTATGGGTACGGCTGACACCATGACAGACGAAGAGAGACGTCTTGCAGGATTGCTGCAATAGCGTAAACTAAAGCCTGGACTCCTCCTGTGTTGTCATTCTCCCCCTGAGAGTGTTTGCCGCCTGCCATTGGCGGCTTTTTTTTTGACCGTCTGTCTGAAACGCTCTAATCATTTCGTAAACATGGTGCATGATTGCAAACCATGAAAATCATTCTCGGTATTGATCCAGGGTTGAGCGGTGCCATTGCTGCCGTTCAAGGTCAAAAACTTGTGAGCGTCTTCGATATGCCAACGGTTGAACGTAAAGTTGGCAAGTCAATAAAACGTTTTGTCGCGCCGCACGAACTCCATACGGAGTTGGCGGCATTCTTGGTTGATCACGAGTGCGAGTGTTTCATTGAGCAAGTGTCCGCCATGCCAGGCCAGGGTGTGACAAGCATGTTTAACTTTGGACGCGCGCTTGGCAACGTTGAAGGCGTACTGGCAAGTCTCAAGATTCGCTACCACTTTGTGCCGCCACTCACATGGCAACGTGCCGTTCGACTAACCGGTGGCAAGGAAGGCGCACGCGCCTTAGCGATGCAAATGTTTCCCGAAATGAGTTCAGCGTTTAGTCGCGTCAAGGACAATGGACGTGCTGATGCTGCACTCATCGCTTTGTACGGTTCGATGCAATAGGAGTCATGATGAAAACACAGGAAATCGAAAATCTTAAAGAGTTGCTGGCATATACCCGCCAAATCGCAGCCGACAGTGACCGTAAGTTAAGAACGGCCAGGCAATTCATTGGCGAACTCACTGATGTTGAACGCCTTGGCGGTCAAGTATCGGACCAGGTTCGCAGCCATGCCATCCAAATTTTGGAAAGGATTATGTGATGCTGATCCAGCGCAATGGCGAAACAGTGATTGTTGTTGATCGGCCAAAGATTGGATCGGCCTATGAGCCGCCAAAGCCTAACTACCTGGCTGATGATCAATTGTGGATTCAATCTGTATTTACGTTCAAGCGCGTGCCGGCTTACGCCATACGCGACAGGCAAGCGAAGTTGCTTTTGCTTGGTTCGCTTTACTTGGGCGGTGTCTTGATGCTTGGACAGATTGCACGTTATCTGTTGCAGCGATGAAGATGCCGTTTATCAAAAACTTTTCACTCAACGCTTTATGGCGGGCATTGTCTCGCCAACCTGAAAGGGATCGTCATGGAACAAAAAATAACGATTGCTGCAACGGGAACTGTAACCAAGGCCGAGATTGCCCACTTAGAGCATCAGGCGGACGATACGTTTGGTTTCGAGGCGATAGCAACGAGAAAAGGCAGAACGCCAAAAGCAACGGTTGAAGCAGGCGAACTTGAAAAGCGTTTGAACATCGCCCTTGAGAACTTGGCGGACTGTGTTGAAACGCTCAAAGGTTTAGAAAGCTATGGACGCTTTAACGATTCAGTTGTTCGCCGCCGCGCATTGGAATGCCTTAAAAGGATCGGCGCATGGGAGTGAAGATGATTGTGTCAACGATTAAGCCCGATAAGGGATCGTTACACGTTTTGGCGGCAAGCGTTGATGCCTATGCGCCAGAGGCTGACCTTTGCGTGGAGAACGGCAACGGTCCAACGTTTGGTGAGGATTACAACCGAGCCATTGAACGGTTTATGTCTAAGGATGATGAGGGCGTGATCATTGCCAACGATGACATTGTGCTTGCGCCTTACTCGCTGCGCCTTTTGATGGAAGACGTACAAGGCTTGAAAAAACTGTGCGGACCTAAGTTGGGATTGGTTGCAGCGCGATCAGACTATGTTCGACCTTCGCAAAACATTCGCGTGCCACGCGATGAGCGCGATCAATTTGTTGGTATGCGGTGGAAAAGCGAAGGTGCTATAAGAAAGAACCAGGTGGTGTCGCCACTTTTTGCCTGGTTGCCGCGTGTGGCGTATGAGCAGGCACCATTCCCGCCACTCAATTGGTTCAGCGACGATGTGATGTGTGCTGATTTGGTGGCGCTAGGGTTCAGCCATTGGATCAGCCGCAGCTACATTCATCACGTTGGATCAATGACGATTGGCGCTGATATGCAATCGAATTTACAACAGTCATTGCCATGGCTAAAGTCACACAGACCGCACTATTTAGAACAATGGGGGATTGAATGATTCCGATAAGAATCGTGGCGTGTACTAGCCATAACAGAAAGGATTTTGCAGGAACGCCGTTAGGCGTAACGATTCAACGATTTTCACATTTGAGTTTTATCGAAGCGCAACTTTTTACAAACAACACGGTAGGGCTTTGCCAGCGTTATAACGAAGCCATTGAAGCCGCCAGGCATGATCCGGCGTTGCTGGTGTTTGTGCATGATGATGTTGAGATCACTGATTGGTTTTGGTATCAGCGTTTGGCAGCATCGCTCGATGACCACCATTTGGTAGGTCTTGCTGGCAACGCTCATCCATCGCCAGGCCAAACATCATGGGCGATCACTGACATGGAAGGCACGCTATCGGATCGCATGTCATGGGCGGGTTGCGTAGCGCGTGGCAATGGTGAATACATGACGAATTGGGATGTGTTTGCATCACCAAATCGTGAAGTAAAATTGATTGATGGTTTGTTCATGGCGGCTTACTCAAAGACGTTTCATGACAACGATATAAGGTTTGATGAGCAATTCACCTTCCATCATTACGACATGGACATTTGCCGCCAATTCACAGCAAAGGAATTGTCGATTTATGTGTCATCGATTTCCGTGATCCATCACTCGCAAGGCGTGATGGGTGCGTCATGGAAAGCATCAGCGCAATGCTACCTGGATAAATGGAAATCATGAACATTAACAACAACGACAAGAAAGCCGAACTGTACCCGATGCCCGTGTACATGCTGCAGGGTATGTTGTATGTGCCGCATTACATCAGACCCTATTACTGGGTTGCGCCAGGCGGCGTTACGCGCACAACGACATGGCTTGAAGAGCGGCACGCCAAGCAGACGATGAAACCGCTTTGGATGCGGACTTGGGTGCTTGAGCGTTTCATTGAAACGCCACAAGACTTATAGCATAGATGCGAAAAAATCAAAAAAGGAAAAAGGCATGAACGCACATTCAGAATGGTCACCATCATCAGCCGAGCGTTGGAT